>Ga0065708_1006632_pt1 | contig 19667 bp, 17 predicted proteins | sample Hoacrofraction12_2_FD_59095 | JGI IMG/M metagenome (GOLD analysis project Ga0065708, IMG submission 59095) | Hoatzin crop microbial communities from Cojedes, Venezuela, sample from fiber fraction 12 v1 | ecosystem: Host-associated > Birds > Digestive system > Esophagus > Crop | place: Venezuela... | reverse complement strand
AGTTGTTTGAAGTGACTTATGACGACGATGGTGAAATCATACCTTTGTCGCAACGTTTCAATAGAAAAGAAAGCAACGTGCGTTATTCACTGGTGGCAGACAAGGCTAAGATTGACGAGCTGGAGCGTGGTGAGAAGATTAAGACTTACCGTGCAATGCAGTTGATTGATGGTAAACTGTACCCGCCGATGGCAGCGCGTGTCAAGGGTGAGTATGTGGAGCCGTGGGAGATTGGCAAGTGGCAACAGGCTGACGAGCATCCTGAACTGATGGACGAGAACGGTAAGTTCAAGTTGGATAAAGGCAAGGGTGAGGGTAGCTTGAAAGCCGCCTACAACCCCTATATCCATGCGTCACGCAGTCCACTGAACGACCAGTTCACGGGAGCGTATGCAAGACCGCAACTCGTGACAGTGGAGATGGAAGTGCCTGCCAGCGAGTTGTCGAGCGGCTACAAGGCGCAAGGTGCTAAGGACGCCGTGGGTGAAATGAGTTGGCACGCAGGACCTGTTAGCTCGAAATTGGCAAAGGCAGGTGAGCCGCGCAAGGTGATATTGACTCGCTGGGGTAAGGTGACTCGCATCGTTCCTGATGCCGAGGCTGCTGACATGATTAGTGGCATGGTGAAAGACAAGAGTATCGAGATACCTGCCAACACCGTCACCCCGTCGATGTTGAAAGAACTTGAAAAGCGCGGTGTGAAGATTGACTACAGCAGGATGCCGCAGCGTAATAATGGTGATGCGTTGCAGGGTTATCCTGACACGCCGGAGAAGCGTCGTGTGGTGCATCGTGCGCGGATTGAGGAAACGGCGCGGCGCACGGCGGCTGAGTTGGGCGGCGAGGTTGAGTTTGTGGAGCGTGACCAAATCCCGCAGGCGGCGTTGGATAAGTTCGGGCAGGACACGCCTGGCTGGTACGACAACAGCACGGGCAAGGTCCACATCGTGCCCGAGAATTGCGGCACGGAGACCAACGTGCGCAGCGTGGTGTTGCACGAGTTGGCGGGTCACAAGAACGTGAACGAGCTGATAGGCACGGAAAGGATGCGGAGCTTCTTTGCCGACGTGTTTAACGGCGTGATGAGCGAGGGCGAGCGTCGCCAGTTCACCAAGGGCGATAACTGGTACAAGGGCGCGGAGTGGGTCGCCAAGCGTGCCGAGCAGGGCATTAAAAAGCCTGCGGTGTGGAACAGGCTGGTGGGTAAGTTCCGGTGGTGGCTGTGGCGCGAGCGTGGCGTGATGCCGACGCGCAAGACGGTGGATTACCTGCTGTGGAAAGGCACGCAGGAGGCGTTGGGGCGGAACACGGGTCTGCGCTACCAGGCGGAGAACATGGTGCGCGACCGCGAGCGCATGGCGGAGAACCCGATTAGCGGCGAGATGCGCAAGGCGCTTGCCGACGACCCGTTGCAGGGCTACACTGCCGACCAGCACGAGGAGATGCTGCACGCGCGTCGGCTGGACCGCGAGCTTGACGGGCTGAACCGCAAGCGGATGGAGAAGGAAATCGCCATATCGGAGCTGCAGGCGAAGATGCGGCACAACATGACGGACCGCGCGAAGTGGGCGCGAGAGAGCGCGGGGACCGCCGATGCGGGCGAGAAGGCGGCGTTGCAGTCGCTGATACGCGGCGCGAAGCAGGACTATGACCGCTGGGCGGTGCGCCAGCAAAGGCTGATGGACGAGCGCGACACGCTGCAATGGCAGATGGACCAGGTGGCGGAGCGCGACGAGCAGGCGGACATGAACCGCATGGCGCGCCAGGTGTCGCAGAACATGGAGCTGGAAGCCACCAGGAAGGTGGCTTAAGCCTTACTATATGATTTCCACGTCTTTGGCTGGGAGCCATGCTTTGTGGCCGCCGGCGGTTGAAACTTTGAGCCACTTGTCGTGCTTGTCGGTGGCAATGGAGTCCACAATTTGCACTTTGGTGCCTTGCTGCAGTTCAAACGCCTGTTCGTCCTTGTCCTTGGGAGTGCGTGGCGCGGTGCTCAACGTGACCGTTTGGGGCATGATGATGGCGTTGCGTCCAGCTGTGGCCTTGTGATAGACGTGAAATGCAGCCAGATTGGCAAGGATGCTAGCCACCACCAGCAGTGCGCCGCCAAAGAAACCCACCTTGCGCAGCAACACGTTGTCGAGGAACAGATAGGCAGCCACCGCTAGCAGAAACAGCAAGAAGGTGGTGATGGCGATTACCGCCCAGGTGTTGCTCGACAAGCGGCTCACGACGCTGTCCACCCAGTTGCTGAACCAAGAGTCGCCCGCATCGTCGGGCAGTTGCATCTTGCTGCGGACAAATTCCAGGTTGAAGCGGGCATTGTTGTTTGAAGGGTCGAGTTGCAGGGCACGTTCATAATAGAGCACGGCATGCACGTTGTCCTTCAGGCGGTAGTAGGTGTCGCCGATGTTGCAATAGAGGTCGCTCGACACGCCCTCGCTTTGTGCCGCCTGCTGGTAGAGCTTCAGTGCCTCGTTATATAGTTCCTGCTTGTATGCCTTGTTGGCACGTTCGACGGTAGCGTTTTGTGCTAGCAGGGGTGTGGTCAGCAGGGTTGTGGCTATTAGGATGATGATGATTTTAAACTGTTTCATGCCTGTGCTGCGGTGTTTTTAGGACGTTTCACATTTTCGAGGTGGTCAATTACATCGGCGGCTTCGGCAAGCACGGCATTCATGTCGCTGTCAGCCAGCTGTGGCGCATATTGCGCAAACTCACATTTGTCAATCAAGCCGATGGCTTGCTGGCGCAAGGGCTCGTCAACGCCATATTGCTCAAGCTCGGCATTGATGTTATCCTTGTTCAACTCTGACACGGGTATCGAAAGCTTATCGCTCATGTAGCCCCACAGGGCGTTGAGCAACTCGGCATAAAATCCGCTCCTGTCGCCTGTTGATGCCAGGGCGCTGGCCCGCTTGAGGCGTCGCTGTGCCACCTTGCTGGCACGCTTGGTGCGCATCCGCTTCACGTCGGCCCGCTCGCGCAGCTGCTTGCGGTAGTACCACAGCAATGCCAGCATCGCCAGCAAGGGCAGCACGAACCACAGCCAGTAGGTCCAGTGGCTCACCAGGTGGCTCTGTGAGTGCTTGAGATGCAGGTCTCCATCCTTGATGGGGCGAATGTCCATATTCTTCATGCGGTAGTGGTTGCTGGGAGAACCTTGTCCTTTGGCAACGCTCAGCTGCCGCGCAGGAATGCTGACGGTCTCATATTGACCGGCATCGGGGTCAAAATAGGTGAATTCGCCCTCTGGGATGCTAAAATCGCCTGCATATTGCGGAATAAAGGTGTAGTCGATGGTCACGGTGCCGCTCATGTCACCGCCGCCAGGGTTTACTGTCACGTCTGTCTTGGGGTCATATACGTCAAATTGCTCGGGGAACTTCACCTCGGGAGCTTTGATGTACTTGATGTTGCCTGTGCCGCGGATGGTGTAGCGATAGGTAGCGGCACTATAGGTCTTGAGGCCTGTGGCAGGGGTGAGGTCGGTGTTGACGGTGAATTTGCCCACAGCACCGGTGAACGAGGCAGGCTTGGGCTCAGGCAGCGGCAGGATGTTGACCGTCGCTTGATTACTCTTGACCTTGATATCCTTTTCCACGGGCTTGGACAGTGTGCCAAAGATGGATTGGAAGGTGTCGAATTGCACCACGCTCACGTCGTAGTTGCCTGACGTGATGGTCAGCTTGCCCGACTGCTGGGGATAGAGGATGCACTTTTTGAGAATGGCGACCATGTATTGCTCGCCGTTGAGCGTCTCTACCTTGTTCAGGCTGGGCTGCATGGGAATTTCCTCGATGAGGAAGCCGTCGAACGATGGTTGCAGTGTGGGCATGAACTGCGACACTTGATATTTGGTGTAGAGCTTGATGGTGCAGACCACTGCCTGCTGCTCATAAACGCGTGGTTTAGATAGCTCGATGCGCACAAAGATGTCCTTACCGCTTACCGACTTGTCGGCGGTCTGGTTCATGGGGTCGCTATAGGGAGTCGGTGCTGCCGACGACGATTGCGACTGCTGTTGGCGGCTAGGCTGGCTGCCCGACGGCAACACCTCGATGGTGAACGGGCGTGTCGTGTATTGCTTACCGCCTGCTGTCACCTTGGCTGACCCAACGTGTATCGTGCCACCTTGCGTCGCCTTATAAATCATAGTGTATTCCTCCGAGGAACTGCTGCTTGACTTGCCGTTGACCCACGACGAGCTATAAGAGTGTGAGGTGGATGGGCCATAGATGTGCTTAGCGCCAGTGACCTCGGGAGCCACAAAGTTGCTGCCATCGCCATTTTTAAGCACAAAAGTGACGTTAAACTTGTTGCCCTCGACCACTTGGCGTGGTGCTTCGACGGTGAACGATGTCGCCGCCGTCGCCGCCATGGTGGCTGTGACAAGCATGAGCAGGATGATGTGTATGCGTTTCATTACCGTCATAGTCGTCTGCGATGTTTACCACTTCTTGTTAGTGCGTTGCCGCTCGTGACGCTGCTGTTGCGCCTTTTGAGCGTTGATGCGTTGTTGCGTTGCCCGCTCTTGGTCTTGCATGGCCTTGAGCACTTGCTCGGCATTCTGTTGGCTCATGCCGCCTTGTTGCTGCTGCTGTTGTTGCTGCTGATCTTGTTGACCTTGACCATTGTCCTGATTTTGCTGGTCCTGGTTTTGTTGGTCGTTTTGATTTTGGTCTTTATCTTGGTTTTGGTCTTGATTCTGATCCTTATTCTGGTCCTGGTTTTGGTCTTTTTGGTTGTCTTGGTTGTTGTCCTTGTTGTTTTGGTTATCCTTGTCTTGATTTTTATCGTTTTTGTTCTTGTCTTGTTGTTGCTTCTTGAGCTGTGCCATGCGCAAGTTGTTGCGGGCTTGGTCATCGTCGGGATCACAGCGCAGGGCATTCTTGTAGTATTCGATGGCTTGGTCGAACTGCTGCTGATTGTAGGCGATGTTGCCCAGGTCATAGTAGGCCTTGCCGCGCAGTTGCTTGCTTGAGGCATTTTTTGCCAGATTGCTCAATAGCCCTTGCGCTTGGCTGACGGGATTGCTCTTGTTGTCGTCTTGCTGGGTGGTGGCATTGCCTTGCCGCAACAGGGCGGTGGCAAGGTTAAACTGTGCCATCTCGCTATTGGGGTTGGCTTGCAGGGCTTTGCGGTATTCGACCTCGGCCTCGGCATAGCGTTTGTTTTTATAGAGTGTGTTGCCAGCACGCACATGGTTACGCTCTTGCTTGTTGCTTTGGGCAAGAGCTTGCACGGGCGAGACTAGGGCTATGAGCAATGTCAAAGCCAGCGTCAAAGCCAGTTTACTTGATGTCGTTTGTCGCATGTTCATGTTGTTCTTCAGGAGTGGATGCCGCCTTGTCGCTGACATTGGTTTCCTGTTTCTGTTGGTCCTTGGTGAAAAAGTTGTAGCGTTTTAGCCACGGGTTCTTGCGCTCCAGCAAGAGCAGCAATGCGATGAGCAGCAGCAAGGCAAGTGCTGCAAATACTGGAAATTGTTCATCGTGCTGTGTGTAGGTTACTGCTGCCAGGTCGCTCTTGGCTAGCTTGTCCATCGTCTCTTGCAGGGTCGATAGCGCGTCGCTGGCAGTGCCTGAAATATAGACGCCCTTGCCGGCTTCGGCGATGCGCTGAGCCGTCTTCTCGTCAAGATAGGTGGTGACGGGCTGCCCAGCGTCGTCGGTCAGATAACCGCCATCCATGGGGATAGGTGCGCCTGTGGTGCTGCCCACGCCGATGACATTGACTTGCACGCCCAGTTTGGCAGCTGTTTTGGCAGCCTCGATGGCATCGTCCTCAAAGTTCTCGCCATCGGTAATGATGATGATGGCTTTTTGTGATTTCTTGCTTTGGCTGAAACCATTGAGTGCCAGTTGTATGGCAGACCCTATTGCTGTTCCTTGTGTGGGTGCCATGCTGGTGTTGATGCTGTTGAGAAACAGCTTGGCACTAGCTGCATCGTTGGTCATTGGCATTTGCATGTAGGCATTGCCCGCAAACACGATAAGCCCCACCTTGTTGTTGTCCAGACGGTCAATCAGTTTTTGCAAAATCATCTTGGCTCGTTGCAAGCGGCTCACGTCGTGCGGATCGTCGGTGCTTGAAGCGTTCATTGAGTTTGACACGTCAACGGCTACCATCACCTCGATGCCGTGCACCTGCGTGGTGGTTTTGCTTGTCCCTGCCCTTGGACGTGCTAGCACGATGATGACCATGGTGAGCAACAGCAGTTCCAGCACAAGCCTAATCCAGGGCTTGTAGCGTGATACCTCGGGCATAAGCGGTTCTACCGATTGCCGCCTGCCAAACCGTTCTAGCCGCTTGCGGCGGCTGCGGCGGTTCCACAAGAACAGCAGCACCAGCAGTGGCAGCAGCACCAGTAGGTAGAAGTATTGTGGATGAGCAAAGTTAATCATGACTCATTGGTTTCTGTTTTTTTGTTCAATCTTACGGAATGTGTCTCAGCAACGTGTAATCGAGCAGTAGGCTCAATAGCAACAGCCCAAGCAGCAGCAATGCCCATGGCTCGTAGTGGTCCTCGGTGTGCGTGAACCGTTGCACGTCCATGTGGGTCTTCTCTAGCTGGTCGATTTCTTTGAACACATTGCGCAGCACACTGTTGCCTGTGGCACGCCAGTACTTGCCTCCGGTGGTGGCTGCAATCTTTTTGAGCGTTGCCTCGTCGATGACCACTGGCATGCGCTGGTAGTGGATGTTACCGGCAAAGTCGATATCCACTGGATATTCGGCAGTGCCGTTGCTGCCCACGCCGATGGTGTAAATCTTGATACCAAATTTGCGGGCAATCTCGGCGGCAGTGTTGGGTGCCACCACGCCAGTGTTGTTTGACCCGTCGGTGAGCAAAATGATGCTTTTGCTCTTGGCTTTGCCGTCGCGTATGCGGTTGATGGCAGTGGCAATGCCATCGCCAATGGCGGTGCCGTCTTCAAGCACACCGATGTCGGTTTGTCCAATGGCATTAACTAGTGTGGCATTATCCATGGTCATGGGCACTTGGGTGAAGCTTTCGCCGGCAAACAGCACCAAGCCGATGTTGTCGTTCTCGCGTCCGCTCACAAATTGCGTTGCCACCTTTTTGGCAGCCTCAAAGCGGTTGGGGCTGAAGTCCCTAGCCAGCATGCTGGTTGACACGTCGAGGGCGATGACGATGTCGGTGCCCTCCACGTCGCTTGTGCTCCAGCTATCCTTAGTCTGCGGCCTGCACAAGATGATAATCAGGCAAGCCAGCGCACCTAGCTTAAGGGCAAACGACAAATGCTTGAGCCAAACCTTCCAGCTCGTTCCCATGCCATCAAAGGCGCGAGTTGACGACATGTTCATCTCAGGCTCATTTTTGTCCTGACTATAGATGTACCATGCGATGAGTGGGATGAGCAGTAGCAGCAGCCACAGCCAGCCTGGGTGTGCGAGATGCATCATGACTGAGCCTCCTTTCCGTTATTGGCAGTTTCCACAGGGCGTGTGGCTTCCACAAAGTTGACGGCACGTTGCCATGCCACCTCGTTGTCGTCGGCAAGTGGGCTGGCGTTGGCAAACTTCACAAAGTCTGCCACTTCGAGTATCATTTCTAATTGCTCGTTCACCGCGCGTGTCTCCTCGTGCTTCTTGAGCGTGTCGATGATTTGCGTGGAGGTCATCTCCACAGCATTGATGTGGAAGCGTCGGTCAATGTACACACGCAAGATGTCGGTCAGCTCGGTGAAGTATTGCTTCTCTTGCCCCTTCTGCCACAGTTGGCGTGCCTTGAGCTGTTGCAGGTTCTGCATCGCCTCTTCGTAAGGCGGCAGACGCTTCTTGACAGGCTTGAGCGGGTTCACGCCCTTGCGCCACCATTTGCGATAGGCATAAATGCCAGCGGCTGCTAACAGCAATAGCAGCAGCCACAACCACCACATGTCCGGCAGATAGTCTAGCAGCTTGAAAGGCGGCACTTCCACAGGCTTGATGTCGTGTATCTCGGATGTAGGTGCTGCTGCAGTCAGCGTGTCACCTTGCTGCTCTTGTTGCTCTTGCGCTATAGCAGCCTGAATGCGCTTGACGTCAACAGGCATCACCTTGAGCGTGAGCTGGTTGCTATAAGCGGTGTCACCATTCACTACGTATGGTATGGGCTTGATGACGTACATACCCGAGTCAAACGACTGTATAATGAGGTCACGATTAATCTGGATGCGCCCGTTGCCCAGGTCGGTCGTGTCGGGTTTAGGCTTGCCTGCAATCTCGACCATGGCATTCAGCGTGTCGAGTTTTTCGCCTGGAAAATGACCGGTGGCTGCTTTGTCTTGTGTGATTTCAAGATGCAGTGCCGTGGTCTTGCCCATCAGCAGGGTTGCACTGTCGAGCCGTGCCTTAAAGGTGACGTTGCCGCCCCATGCATTGCCCGTGCATAGCGTCAGTGCCACCAGAGCCAGAAGTGTTGCAATATGATGTCGTTTCATCATTGTCTGTTTCTTGATTTATAGGGCAGTGCTATCTCACGCCGCGGTTCTTGAACAGTCCCATCAGGGCGGTCACATAATCCTCATCAGTCGCCACGCTTGCCAGGTCCACATTGCAGCGTTGCAGGGTGCTGTGCATCGCCTGTTGTTGCTCATACCACCAGCGGCTGTAGGCTTGACGCACCCGCTTGCTGCTGGTGTTCACCCATCGGCTGGTGCCCCGCTCGGCATCGCGCACACGCATCAGCCCCACATCGGGCATCTGCGCCTCACGCTTGTCATAGACCTGCACAGCTATCACGTCGTGCTTGTGGTTGGCGATTGACAGGGCCTTGTAGTAGTCGTGTTCGTCAATAAAGTCGCTCACCACAAAGGTGGTGCATCGCTTCTTTAATGCGCTGGTCAGGTATTCTAGTGCTAAATTCAGGTCGGTGCCAGTCCCCTCGGGTTGGAAGTCCAGCAACTCGCGTATGACTAGCAAGATGTGCTTACGCCCCTTTTTAGGCGGGATAAATTTCTCAACCTTGTCGCTAAAGAAGATGACACCCACCTTGTCGTTGTTTTGTATGGCACTGAAGGCGATGGTGGCACCAACCTCTGCCATCATCTCGCGTTTAGCGACTCCCACGGCACCAAAGTCCTTGCTGCCCGACACATCCACCAGCAGCACGACCGTCAGCTCGCGTTCCTCTTCATAGACCTTGACATAAGGGCGGTTATAGCGGGCGGTGACATTCCAGTCGATGTCGCGCACGTCGTCACCATAGTGATACTCACGCACCTCGCTGAAGGTCATGCCCCTGCCCTTGAATGCCGAGTGGTACTCGCCTGCAAATATGTTTTGCGACAGCCCGCGCGTCTTGATTTCAATCTTGCGGACCTTGCGCAGCAGTTCGTTACTGTCCATGACGTTGCATTAGGGCACGGCAATCTTGTCCAGAATGTTACTGATGATTTCGTCGGCGCTGATGTTGTTAGCCTCGGCCTCGTAGCTCAATCCCAAGCGGTGGCGCATCACATCGTGGCACACAGCACGCACATCCTCGGGAATCACATAGCCGCGTGAGCGCAAGAATGCGTATGCCCGTGCTGCCAGTGCCATGCTGATGCTAGCGCGTGGCGACGCGCCAAACGAAATCATGCTCTTCAAGTCGTTCAGTCCGTAGTCGCCAGGGAAACGGGTGGCAAACACGATGTCAACAATATAGCGTTGGATTTTTTCGTCGATGTAAATCTGTTGCACCACCTTGCGGGTGTCCACAATGTCGGCGGGCGTCACCAGTGGTTTCACGTTGACGGTCTCGGGAGCAATGTTCATCTTAATGATTTCGCTCTCCTCGTTCTTGCTGGGATAGCCAATCACCACTTTCATTAAGAAGCGGTCAACCTGTGCCTCGGGCAGTGGGTAGGTGCCCTCTTGCTCTATGGGGTTTTGTGTGGCTAGCACCAGGAATGGGTCATCGAGTTTGAACGTCTGTTCGCCAATGGTCACTTGACGCTCCTGCATGGCCTCAAGCAATGCGCTCTGCACCTTGGCAGGTGCACGGTTGATTTCGTCAGCCAGCACAAAGTTGGCAAACACGGGACCCTTTTTCACCTCAAATTGCTCTTGTTTGATGCTATAAATCATGGTGCCTACCACGTCAGCAGGCAAGAGGTCGGGCGTAAACTGGATGCGTGAGAAGCGTGCGTCAATCAGCGACGACAGCGTGCGTATCGCCAGGGTCTTGGCGAGTCCTGGAACGCCCTCGAGCAGCACATGGCCATTGGCAAGCAGTGCGATGAGCAACGAGTCCACCAGGTGCTTTTGCCCCACGATGGTCTGATCCATACCTTGACGTATGAGGTTCACAAAATTGCTTTTGCTTGCGATCAGGTCATTTAGTTCCCTGATATTGACTGATTCTGCCATAATTTTTATTTCTTGTTGTTAATTTATTTCGTGTGATAAAAATGCAACTGCAAAAGTACATCTTTAACACGGACACGGCACACAAAATCTAGTTAATTTAACATATACATTGTTAAAATTGTCACCACTATGCCCACGCTGAAAGTGCGTAACAAATGTTGACCGTTAACAGTCAATCTGGGTGTCGGTGCACACTTTTTGGAAAAAAATTTCAAATTTGGGCATAACAGATGCCACATTCGGCAAAAATACTTAACTTTGCAAGTTAAACCGTAACACTTAAAGTTGGATGAGAAAATTATGACAAAACGACTAGTCATCACGTTGTGTGCCGTTATGGCACTCGCCATTGCCGCCCTTGCCGACGGCACAGGCGCTCAAGCTACATTCAAGAGCCGGCAACACGACTTTGGCACCATCAAGGAGGCTAAAGGACCGGTGTCTTGCACTTTTGAGTTTACCAACACGGGCGACAAGCCGCTGCTCATTCTTGAGGTCACAGCCTCTTGCGGATGCACTCGTCCCGAGTATCCCACTAAGCCCATCAAGCCAGGCAAGAGCGGCAAGGTGAAGGTGACTTATAGCCCCATTGGTCGTCCAGGTGCTTTCAAAAAGACGGTCAAGGTCAAAACCAATGGCAAGGAGCGCAAAACCACCCTTTTTATTGAGGGCACTGTCGTTCCCAAACAATAGTTTTGCTCATGCTTGCCGTGTGGCGACATATCACCTTGATTGTCACTTGCCTGCTGCCATTTGTCAGTGTGGCTCAGCCCCAGCTGTCGTGGCTGGCAACGAGTCACGACTTTGGCACTTTTATGGAGGCTGGAGGCAAGGTGAAATGCCGCTTGCAGGCGGTCAACACAGGCAATGAGCCAGTGGTTGTCGAGCGGGTGCAGGCATCATGTGGTTGCACAGCCGTCAACTACACCACGCAGCCCGTTGCTCCATGCGACACGGTTGATGTCTATATCACTTACAATCCCAGTGGTCGCCCTGGGCAGTTCGACAAGCAGGTGTTTGTCTTTACCAATGCGCAACAGCGGCGCAGCGTCTTGACCATCACGGGTAATGTGATTGCCATGCCGGCGACCCTAGACAAGCAATACCCCCTGAAAGCGGGCGATTTGCGCATCAGTGCAGCCAGCATACCGTTTGGCAACCTCAAGCGGGGTCCTGTGGGCAAAAATCTTTTTTTGAGTGCCTATAATGCGTCTATCGACACGTTGATGGTGTCGCTAGGCGAGGCTCCGTCACACCTTTTGCCCATGGTCGTGCCCGACACGGTGCCCCCAGGCAGGGTCACCGCCCTGACCGTGCACTATCTGCCTGCCAAAGCTCCACTATGGGGACTGAATGTAGATACACTGACGCTGGTGGCTCATCCCTTGCACGACGGCACCCGTGCTCACGGCGGTGTGGCCCAGGTGAGCGTGATGGCGCAGATTGAAGAAGATTTTGACCAACTGACACCACAACAGCGTGCTGCCGCGCCAGTCATCAGCATGGATGGTGTGGAAAGCCTTGACTTTGGCGTGATGCGCCGTGGCGAGACGCATAGTCAGGACATCACGGTGACTAACAAAGGCAAGATGCCGTTGCTCATTCGCCGCGTGTGGGTGCCCGATGGCGAGGGCATCACCGCCAGTGCTGACCGCAATCAGGTGAAGCGCAACAAGGAGGCCACCATCACGGTCACTGTCAACACCGCTCAGGTGAAAGACAACATGTTGAACACCAGATTAACGATAATCACCAATGACCCCGAAAATCCTGTCATGAGCGTACGGTTGGTGGGCATTGTTGAATAATAATAGAACGAAATGATTTTCAAAAATAATCATGGCTAAGTCAAAAATCATCACACATCACACCGAGGAGGCTACGGCAATGCACCATCCTGAAAATGATGCGCAATATGCCGGCTTGCAGGTCAACAGCGGAGTGGAGCAACCGCCCAGCATTAATCCTTACCTCAAACGCAAGCAGCGTCCCAAGCTCAGCGTCAGCGATTATGTGGAAGGCATCCGCAAGGGCAACACCACCGTGCTGGGACAGGCTGTCACGCTAGTCGAAAGCCGCATTGCCGAGCATCAGGTGATTGCACAAGAGGTCATCGAGAAGTGCCTGCCCTACACGGGCAACTCGCGGCGCATAGGCATCACTGGTGTGCCAGGCGCAGGCAAGAGCACGTCGATTGACGTGTTCGGCATGCACGTCATCAATCAGGGACACAAGCTGGCTGTGCTTGCCATTGACCCCAGCAGCGAGCGCTCCAAAGGCTCCATCTTGGGCGACAAAACCCGCATGGAGCGTCTAGCGATACAGCCCAACGTGTTCATCCGTCCTTCCCCCTCGGCAGGGTCGCTAGGTGGTGTGGCACGCAAAACGCGCGAAACCATCGTGTTGTGCGAGGCTGCGGGTTTTGATACCATCTTTGTGGAAACCGTCGGTGTGGGACAAAGTGAGACAGCTGTGCATAGCATGGTGGACTACTTCTTGCTCATCCAGCTGGCTGGAACAGGCGATGAGCTGCAAGGCATCAAGCGAGGCATTATGGAAATGGCAGACGGCATCGTCATCAACAAGTGCGACGGCGACAACGTGGACCGTGCCAAGCTAGCGGCAGCCCAGTTCCGCAACGCGCTGCATCTGTTCCCGTTGCCTCCCAGTGGCTTCTTGCCCGAGGTGGTCACCTATAGTGGCTATTATGAGCTCAACATCGATGCCGTGTGGGATATGATTGACCGTTATTTTGACCATGTGAAATCGACGGGCTATTTTGCTGAGAAACGTCGTCAGCAAGAGCGTTATTGGATGCGCGAGACCATCAACGAGCAATTGCTGGCACGATTTTATTTTGACCCCGAAATCGAGCGTTTGCTTGAAATCAAGGAGCAAACCGTGCTTGATGGCAAGCAGACCTCGTTTGTCGCCGCTAGCGACGTGCTCAAATTTTTCTACGACAAACTTAAATAATAAACAAATAAAAAAACAACAACATGATGAAACGACAAATTTTATGTTTATTGGCGATTACCCTGCTGTTTGCCGCATGTGGTTCGCTGAATGAGGTGGCACGTATCGAGAAGGGCGCATCTCCCATCTATTATGAGCAGTTAGACAACTACTTTGTTCGCAACGATGTGGATTGCAGTAAGTTGCAAAAACTCATTTTTGACAACAAGCAAGACTTTGAGTCCTACTTTGGCGAGGCTGCCGTGATGGGTACAGACGGCACACCCACCAGCGTGAATTGGCGCAAGCAATATGTGATTGCCGTCATTTTGCCACAGACCACACGCTCAACCACGGTCACGCCCGTTGATGTGAAGCAAAACGGAAACAGTGTGGTGTTTAATTATCGTGTGACCCGCGGCGAAAAAAACAGTTATTCACTAGTGCCCTTTACTGCTGTGGCACTCGACAAACCCGCTACGCCCCAAGGACTGGAATTTTATTTCGTGGAGAAATAACATCACCATGGATCAGGAAAAACAATACTGTTACCGCTATCCGCACCCTGCCGTCACTACTGATTGTGTGGTGTTTGGCTATGACGGGTTGAAGCTCAACCTCTTGCTTGTGCAGCGTGGACACGAGCCCTATAAGGATTGCTGGGCATTGCCAGGCGGTTTCCTCAACATCGACGAGGATGCCCCCGATGGCGCCCGACGCGAATTGCTTGAAGAGACGGGCTTGCAGGTGACAAAAATGGAGCAGTTGGGAGCGTTCACTGCCCCTGACCGTGACCCGCGCGAGCGCATCATCAGCATTGCCTACTTCACGCTGGTGCGCGTGGGCGCCGTGCAAGGTGGTGACGATGCAGCCGTGGCACAGTGGTTTCCCATTAATCGCTTGCCGCAGCTTGCCTTTGACCACCAGCAGATTTTTGAACGTGCACTTGAGCGCATGTCACATTTCCTTAAGCTCAAGACGGGTGATTTCGTCAGTGACGACTTCTCCTATGAGGAGGTTGACATGATCTATTTCTCCACCTTGTCAAAGCGATAATGCTGCCTGAGCCGCGGCATCTGGTGTGCTGTGTGGGCTCATCTTGTCACAATGCGGGGTTGTTAAGCCAATGTCCAAAGGCTTGACAACCCTCGCATTTTTGGTCAGCATGACTGATTGCCTGGGTGGTCACGACTCCACTTTTTTATGGTTGGAGAGGGGCAAAAGTCTTAATTTGTCAATTAATCTTTGTAACTTTGTGCGCTCCTAAGCACATCTTAATATATTGAGACGCATCGAGGATTGAATATGACTAACGAAACCGAAAGACCGGATAAAGGAAACCAAATCATTGAGGAGGCGGCGCAGGCAGAATATAAGTATGGCTTTGTGACCGACATTGACACTGAGGTGATTCCAAAGGGCTTGAGCGAGGATGTGGTGCGCCGCATCTCGCAGCTCAAAGGTGAGCCGCAGTGGTTGCTGGATTTCAGACTCAAAGCCTATCATCACTGGCTGACGCTCACTCCGCCCACCTGGGGACACTTGACGATGCCCGACATCGATTTTCAAGACATCAGCTACTATGCGGCACCGCGCCGCAAGGCAGATGAGGGGCAGAAGGAGATTGACCCCGAACTGAAGAAGACGTTTGACAAGCTGGGCATCCCGCTTGAGGAGCAGTTGCGCCTGAGTGGTATGGCTGTGGATGCCGTGATGGATAGCGTGAGCGTCAAGACCACCTATCGTGACCGATTGGCTGAGTTGGGCGTGATTTTCTGCTCGATGAGCGAGGCGGTCAAGGACTACCCTGACTTGATACGCAAATATCTGGGCAAGGTGGTTCCCTATACCGACAACTTCTATGCCGCCCTCAACAGTGCGGTGTTCAGCGACGGTTCGTTTGTCTATATCCCCAAGGGGGTGCGTTGCCCCATGGAGTTGTCCACCTACTTCCGCATCAACGCTGCCCAGACGGGACAGTTTGAGCGCACGCTGATTGTTGCCGACGACGATAGCTATGTCTCCTATCTGGAGGGATGCACGGCACCCATGCGCGACGAGAACCAACTGCATGCCGCCATAGTGGAAATCATTGTTGAGGATAGGGCAGAGGTCAAGTATAGCACCGTGCAGAACTGGTATCCTGGCGATAAGGACGGCAAGGGTGGCATCTATAACCTGGTGACCAAGCGAGGACTGTGCCGCGGCGACCATAGCAAATTGTCGTGGACGCAGGTCGAGACGGGCAGTGCCATCACGTGGAAATATCCTAGCTGCGTGCTGATGGGCGACAACAGTGTGGGCGAGTTCTATAGCGTGGCGTTGACGCGCAACTACCAGCAAGCCGACACGGGCACCAAGATGATACACCTGGGGCGCAACAGCCGCAGTACCATCGTGAGCAAGGGCATCAGTGCAGGTCATAGCCAGAACAGCTACCGCGGCATGGTCAAGGTAGCCCCTAAGGCGACCAACTGCCGCAACTTCACGCAGTGCGATAGCCTGCTGCTGAGCGACACTAGCGGCGCACACACGTTCCCCGTCATCGAGGTGGGCAACGACACGTCGGTGGTGGAGCACGAGGCAACCACCAGCAAGATTAACGAGGAGCAAATCTTCTACTGCAACCAGCGCGGCATCCCCACCGAGGACGCTGTGGGCCTGATTGTCAACGGCTATGCCAAGGAGGTAATGGCAAAGTTGCCCATGGAGTTTGCCGTCGAGGCACAGAAGCTGCTGAGCGTTTCGCTTGAAGGCAGTGTGGGATAAGCAAGAATGACAATAAAAAAGACTTACTATTTCGATAAATATGTTAGTTATCAAAGATTTACATGCCCAGATTGAGGGTAAGGAGATATTAAAGGGTGTGAACTTGACCGTCAATGCTGGTGAGGTACATGCCATCATGGGACCCAACGGGTCGGGCAAGAGCACACTGAGTGCGGTGCTGACTGGCAATCCTGCCTATACGGTGACAGGTGGCTCGGTAGAGTTTTGTGGCAAGGACTTGCTGGCACTGTCGCCTGAGGATCGTGCCCACGAGGGGCTGTTCCTGAGTTTCCAATATCCCGTGGAGATTCCTGGAGTGTCGATGGTGAACTTTATGCGCACCGCAATGAACGAGAAGCGCAAATATCATGGCGAGGAGCCCCTGAGTGCCAGCGACTTCCTGAAGCTGATGCGCGAAAAACGTGCCATCGTGCAGCTAGATAACAAGCTCGCATCGCGTGCGGTGAACGAGGGCTTCAGCGGTGGCGAGAAGAAGCGTAACGAGATTTTCCAGATGGCGATGCTGGAGCCACGGCTGAGCATTCTGGACGAGACCGATAGCGGCTTGGACATTGATGCTTTGCGCATTGTTGCCGATGGCGTTAACCAACTGAAGAGTGCCGACAATGCCACCATCGTTATCACCCACTATCAGCGCCTGCTTGACTACATCAAACCCGACTTTGTGCATGTGCTGTACAAGGGTCGCATCGTGATGAGCGCGGGCCCTGAGTTGGCTTTGGAGCTAGAGGAAAAGGGCTATGACTGGATTAAGGAACAAGTGGACAATCAACAACAGCCGCAGTGATGAACGCTCTGAAGCAATACATCGACCTGTTTGATGCACACTGTGCCGACATCAATCGCCAGTCGCCGGCAGCCTTGAATGCGCTGCGTGACGCTGCCCGCCAGGTGCTTGAGGGTGCGCGTCTGCCCCGCAAGGGCGAGGAGGACTATGAGGGCACCGACCTGGAAACGGTGTTTGCCCCCGACTATGGCGTGAACATTAACCGCATGCCGTTTGACGCTAATCCCGCCGAGGCTTTTCGCTGCGATGTGCCAAACATGAGCACTTGCCTGTACTATAGCAGCAACGACACTTTCCATGCTACGCCGCTAGCTCAGCGCAATGCGGGCGAGGTGGTGGTCGAGCCGTTTGCGGTGGCTGCAACCAGCCATCCGCAGTTGCTGCAACAATACTATGGCACGCTAGCCGACCTCAAGCAACCCACGGTGGCACTCAACACCCTGCTGGCGCAAGACGGGTTGCTCATCTATGTGCCCGATGGCGTGACTGCCGAGCGTCCCATCCAGGTTGTCAACATCTTTAATGCCGCTATGGACCTGATGTCGGTGCGCCGCCTGCTCATCGTGGTGGGCAAGAACGCCAGTGCACGGGTGCTGGTGTGTGACCACACGCAGAATGCCACTTACCACTATCTGAGTAGTCAGGTGGTCGAGATTGTGGCGATGGAGGGAAGCACGGTGGACTATTATGACTTAGAGGAGAGCACGCCGATGACGAGCCGCGTGTCGTCTCTGTTTGTGGACCAGCATGCCGACAGCAATGTGCTGATTGACGGCATCACACTCATGAACGGCTTCACACGCAACAACTATCATGTGGAAGTCAACGGCGAGCATGCCGAGACGCAGATGTTGGGCATGACTATCGCAAGTGGCAGCCAGCATGTGGATAGTCACACTTATATTGCTCATAACGCACCCCGATGCCATAGCAACGAGATGTTTAAATATGTGCTTGACGACCATGCGGTGGGTGCGTTTGCCGGCAAAATCTTGGTGCGTCCAGGCTGCCCGCGCGTTGAGGCTTACCAGGGCAACCGCAATCTGTGCGGGTCGCCCACTGCCAAGATGTACACCAAACCACAATTGGAAATTTACACCGACGATGTGATGTGTTCGCACGGCTCAGCAGTGGGACAACTTGACGAGGAAGCACTGTTTTATATGCGCACACGTGGCATTCCTCTTGATGAGGCACGACGACTACTCATGCAGGCATTTGTTGCCGACGTGGTTGATGGGGTGCGCATGGAAGCGTTAAAAGACCGTTTGCACCACCTTGTCGAGAAGCGGTTTGCAGGCACTTTGAGCAACTGCAACGGCTGTTCAGACGCTTGCTCTATTGATAACCTCAACACTGCCAATCCATCATGACGATGCCACTGGACATAGACAAGATACGCGCCGAATATCCCATACTGAGCCGCGAGATTGACGGGCATCCCCTCGTCTATCTAGATAATGCCGCCACGTCGCAAACGCCTCGATGCGTGGTAGATGCCATCGAGCAGATGTACTATCAGCACAAGGCTAACGTGCATCGTGGCGTGCACACCATCTCGCAAGAAGCGACCGACCTGGTGGAACAAACGCGTGAAAAAGTTCGCCGTTTTATCAATGCCGGCAGTGTGGAGGAGGTGATCTTTACTCGTGGCACTACCGAGGGCATCAACCTTGTCGCATCGTCGTTTGGTGATATGTTGTATAACGGTGACGAAATCATTGTCACTGTCATGGAGCATCACAGCAACATTGTGCCCTGGCAGCTCATCGGGCAGCGCAAGCGCGTGAGCCTGCGTGTGGTGCCCATTGATGATAGCGGTCAGGTGGACATGGATGCTTATGAGGACCTGTTCACCGACAACACGCGCTTTGTCTCACTGGCGCATGTGTCTAACGTGCTGGGTACGGTTAATCCCGTCAAACAAATGATTGACATCGCCCACCGCCATGGTGTGCCGGTGCTTATCGATGGCGCTCAGGCTGTGCCGCACCTGCGTGTGGATGTGCAGCAGCTGGACTGCGACTTTTATGCGTTCTCTAGTCACAAGATGTATGGCCCTGCTGGCGTGGGCGTGCTGTATGGCAAACGCCGCTGGCTGGAGCAGATGCCGCCTTATCAGGGCGGGGGTGAAATGATTGGGAACGTGACTTTTGAGCGCACCACTTTTGCCGACCTGCCCTTCAAGTTCGAGGCGGGTACCCCCGATTTTGTCGATATTGCCGCCTTTGGCGCAGCCATCGATTATCTGGAAGGTTTGGGCGTGGAGCGCGTTGCCGCTCATGAGCATGAGCTGGTCGCTGCCGCAATGGACGGTCTGCAACAGATTGATGGCATCCGCCTGTATGGCACTGCGCCTGGCAAGAGCAGCGTGGTGGCGTTTTTGCAGGAGGGTGGCAGCAGCTACGACATGGGCCTGCTGCTCGACAAGCTAGGCATTGCTGTGCGCACGGGTCACCATTGCGCACAACCACTCATGGCACGCTATGGCGTGCAGGGCATGGTGCGTGCATCGTTTGCCGTCTATAACACGCTGGACGAGGTGAGCCGTTTTGTGGCAGCCGTGAGCCGCGTGAACGACATGCTGCGGTGACGTTGATAGATAGCCTTATTTTCCATAGGATAAAAGGCAGCAAAAGAACTGGATGCCTTTTAGTGCCTTGTTGTAGCTTTCCGCCTTTGTGGCAGCTATGTGGTGCTGGTGGGTTTTATTGCGCAGTTACCTCGTCGCAAAAGAACCAGGCTGGATAGCCCACGCCATAGTGCCAATCAG
>Ga0065708_1040008_pt1 | contig 19724 bp, 12 predicted proteins | sample Hoacrofraction12_2_FD_59095 | JGI IMG/M metagenome (GOLD analysis project Ga0065708, IMG submission 59095) | Hoatzin crop microbial communities from Cojedes, Venezuela, sample from fiber fraction 12 v1 | ecosystem: Host-associated > Birds > Digestive system > Esophagus > Crop | place: Venezuela... | reverse complement strand
GCTCTGGCTCCTGGTGCAAGCGCAACGTTCCAGTTCCCGCTGAGCATCAACGCTGGCATGGACGAGATCATCTACTATGCCGAGGTTGAGTACGACGGCGACGAAGTTGAGGAGAACAACGTCAGCAGCGAGGTTGAGCTCACTCCCGAGCAACTCGACCTGCCTGCTCCCAAGGACCTGACCATCGACGAGGATAAGCAACTCAACTGGGTTGAGCCCGACAAGATGGACGGTCGCGAGGTAACCCTCACCTTTGAGGACGTGCCCGCCTTCACCATCGATAACATCAACGGTTGGACCACATTTGACGGCGATGGTCACTTGACCACCAGCTTCATCCAGTACTACGGCAACTACTGGCCCTACTGCCAGCAGCCGTTAGCATGGATGGTATGGAGTGCTGTCGAAGCGGGCGCCAAAGGTCAGATATGGTTCCCCTACGAGGGCGAGAAGTGCCTCATCGCTTGGGGTAACTACGGCGCCGATGCCGAGGGTCGTGACAACAGCAGCGAGCCCGAGGACGACTGGTTCATCTCGCCCGAGGTGAAGGGTGGTACCGACTTCTCGTTCATGACCTTGAGCAACGATGTCAACTCGACCGTCGAGGTGCTGGTATCGACCACCGACCGCGAGCCCAGCTCGTTCACCACGCTCGTGCAGACCGTGACCTACAACGCTACTGGTACCTGGAGCGAGGTAAGCGCACAGCTGCCCAAGGACGCCAAGTATGTAGCCCTGCACGTGACGCAGAACGGCTTTGGCTTGATGGTGGATAACATCAAGTACACCGAGGCCAAGGCTCCCGAGCTGCTGTACTACAACATCTACCACAACAGCAATGTGGATGCTACTGCCACGCAGACGGCTTACGATGCCAGCGGCGAGGCTCACCACACCGACAAGTACGGCGTGAGCGCAGTCTATGACCTGGGCGAGAGCGAGTTGACCAACCTTGTAACGGTAAGTGTTCAAGAGGTCTATGACCCGAGCACCAACGTGCGCGTCATCGGCGGCAACGAGCAAATCACCGTCCTGGGCGCCGATGGTCGCCAGGTGAGCATCTTCACCGTTGCTGGTCAGCAAGTTGCCGGCAGCAAGGTTGCGGCTGACAGCCAGACCTATCGCGTTGCCAGCGGCGTTTACATCGTGAACGTCAATGGCAAGGCTTTCAAGGTGCTGGTCAAGTAACCCGATAATTGAACCTCAAGGGGCAACAAGACCCTCTCTCCACACTTGTTGCCCTTTCCTATTGAGCGAATATTTAACTATTAAATCGCTAATATGAAGCCAATTGCTTTTATCACGAGTCTGATGGTAATGGGTTGCGCACTAACAGCGCGACCCATTCCCGCAGACCCTCAGCCGAAGACGGTGACACAACCCGACGGCTCGTCTATCACTGTGTTGATGCGTGGCGATGAGCGAGCTCACGCCTTGTTTGACACCGAGGGTCAGCAACTCAAGCTGAACCGCGAGTCAGGATTTCTTGAAGTTGACGCCAGTGCGCCCAGTTGGGAGCAATGGAGCCAGGCACAGCGTGCCCAGCGTGTGAAACAGTCAGCTGGCCCGCGCCGGCTGCTCATCAGCGATTTCCCCGCCATGGGCAAGCAGCGCACGCTGGTGATCTTGATATCGTTTAGCGACGTGGATTTCATGTCGGTTGACGACCCGCACGAGTACTTCAGCAACCTGCTCAACCAGGAGGGGTTCACCAACGAGTTTGGCGCCAATGGGTCGGCACGCGACTTCTATGTCGCCTCGTCGATGGGTCAGTTCCTGCCCGACTTTGACGTGGTGGGTCCCGTGAAGTTGTCACACGAGGCGTCCTACTATGGCAGCGACAACCCGTCGCAGGATGCCAAGATGGGCGAGGCAGTGGTAGAAGCATGCCAGCTGGCCGACGATATTGTGGATTTCTCGCAATATGACGCCAATGGCGATGGCTATGTGGACAACATCTTTTTCTTCTACGCTGGCTACGGACAAGCCGACCAGCCCGACGGCGACGACTACATCTGGCCCCACAGTGCCGACCTGGAGGAGGCATGGGATCTGTCGCTGGAGTGCGATGGCAAGAAGATAGGCCACTACGCTTGCAGCAACGAGGTGCGCTACAGTGCCACGGGCGCTGTCAACCCCACGGGCATCGGCACGTTTGTGCACGAGTTTGGTCACGTGATTGGGTTGGCCGACCACTACGACGTGGGCTACAGCATGTTGACCTTCAACGTGGGCACATGGGACACCATGTCCAGTGGCTCCTACAACAACAACATGAACACGCCGCCGCTGTTCTCGGCATTTGAACGCGCCGAGCTGGGGTGGCTGGACTATATTGAACTGACAACCGATGCCGACACATTGAGCGTGCTGCCCTGGTTGGGGACCAGCAACAAGGCTTACCGCATCAGCGTGCCGGGCACCAACGAGCGTGAGTTCTTCATCTGCGAGAATCGCCAGCAGACGGGCTGGGACAAGTACCTGCCTGGTCATGGCATGGTGCTGTGGCACATCGACATCGACACTGCGGCATGGAATGGCAACTATGTGAACTGCGACTATAGCCACCAGCGCGTGGACATCGTGGAAGTCGATGGCAGTGCCACCGACGCCACTCGCAACGGTGACTGCATGCCTGGTGCCAGCAACGTCACCGCGTGGGATGTGACCTCGTGGGCGGGCGACAAGCTGTTGCGTCTGGACGACGTGAGCGAGGTGCGCGACACCATCCGCATCCTGGTGGGTGACTCACCCTACGAGCTGCCCATGCCGCAGTTGAGCCTGGTGGAGGCACAGGACAGCAGCCTGCTGTTCACCTGGAGCGAGGTGCCCTATGCCCGCAGCTACGTCATCAACGTCGTTGATGCCGAGGGCAACACGGTGGGCAACATCAAGGAGAAATCCTACTTCTCGACCGACACCGTGACGGTGCCCAACCTGGTGCCGTTGAAGGATTATGTCATCACCGCACGCGCTATCCAGAGCAGCTACGAGAGCGAAACCGACACCCTGAACGCCACCACGCTGGACTTGACGTTTGCTAAGCGCAAGACCACCGTGTGGGCCACCGATACTACCACGAGCGGCTTCACCGCCCACTGGGACGCCATCCGCGACGCACAGGACTATGAGCTGTGGTTGTGGAAGCTGGATTACAGCGACCAGACTACCACGCTGGGCTACGACTTCAGCGACAAGCAGAACGGCCTGCCCAGCCTGTGGAGCACCACCAGCAGCAGCTACTACTCGGTGAGCGGCTACTACGGCAAGAGCTCACCCTCGCTGCGCTTTGCCAACGATGGCGACCAGCTGATTATCGCCTGGGACGAGACCGTCATCGACGAGTTGACCTGGTGGATGCGCGGCAAGCAAGCCACTGGCAAGCTGATTGTCGAGGCCGACAATGGTGACGGCAACTGGGTGGAGGTGGCTCAATACACCCCATCGATGACGGCACAGACGATGACACTGGCCACTGGCGGCGCACAGCGCGTGCGCATGCGCTATGAGCGCGACGGCAGCTGGATGGTCATCGACGACGTGCAAGCCACGTGTCGCCAGATGCAACGCACGCTAGTGAGCGGCTACGAGGGCAAATCGACGGGCAACGTGCTGGAGCAAGCCATCAGCGGCTTGAGCGCGGGCACCTACGGCTTCCGCATCGGTGGTGTGCAGGACGGTGTGCGCAGCTACCTGTCCGACGAGTGCGTGGTCACGCTGGGCGGCAATGGCCTGCATGGAGATGTGAACGGTGACGGCGAGGTGACTATCGCCGATGTGAACGCCGTCATCGACCTGATACTGGCCAGCGCCTACAGCACCGCTGGTGACGTGAACAATGACGGTGAGGTGACTATCGCCGATGTGAATGCTGTTATCGACCTGATACTTAACGAATAGACTCAATGTCACACACACAATTCCACCACGCAGTGGCTGTCTGGAACACTCACAACAATCTGGAGGATTTAGAACAAGAGGTAAAATCGATAGGTTAAACAACAAGGCATTTTTGAAACAAGTAGTTTTTCTTCAATTTTAAGATTAGGGTTTACATCATCGTGAGTTTACCAGACGGCCGCGGCAGTGGCGGCTTTAAAGAGGATAACAACAATCAACATAAAAAGGACAAGCTAATGAAAAAAATGACCTTTAAACGAACAATCGTGGCCGCATGGATGACGCTGCTCATGACAGTGGCAGCCCATGCTGGCAGTGTGACCATTGGGTATTGCAACGGTGAAGTTGCCTCCAGCACAAGCATCCAGATGAACGGCAAGGCATGGATTGATTGCGCCATCAAGGTGAACGCCAACAGCCTGACCTCGTACAGTGGCAACAGCATCACCGCCGTGCGAGCCGGTCTGGTGGCACGTGTCAACATCGACACGCTGCGTGTGTGGGTGCGTTCGTCGCTCGATGGCGAGGACCTGGCGACAGGCTTCATCACCCGCAACGAGGAGCCCAAAATCCAGAAAGGCTGGAACGAGGTCACACTAGAGACACCGCTGGCCATCACCGACGACATGGGTGATGTGTATGTGGGCTACTCATTGCATCAGCGAGCCAACGTGCAGGCAGTGTCGGTAGTGGGTGATGCCATGAACGGCACTTCATTCATGCGTCTGGGCAGTGATGCCAACTGGAAAGACATCGGCGAGAGTGGTGTGCTGAGCATCGAGGCCGTCGTCGAGGGCGAGAACATCCCCACGCTGGACCTGGGCATCAGTGATGTTGTCATCAGTCCGTGGCCCAACGGCGGCAAGACCGCCATGCAGGTTCAAGCCACCATGCACAACTATGGTTCACAAGACGTCAGCGGCTTCACCCTCAAGTGCAGCACCGACGGTGTCAGCCCCGTGAGTGCCCGTCTGGACACCGCCATTGCCTCGACACAGACCCGCAAGGTGAAATTCATCATCCGCCCCAGCAGCGAGACCGATGAGAACAACACGTGGACGGTGAGCATCGCCACGCTCAACGAGGGAGCTGACGAGCGTGCCGCCAACAACACGGCAACCGCCACGTTTGCCTATCAGCGCAATGTGCTCATTGAGGAGTTCACCACCGAGAAATGCGTCAACTGCCCCCGTGTGGCAGGCTACCTGCACGCGGTACTGGAGAAACCCGAATATGCCGACTGTGTTTATGCAATCTGTCACCATGCTGGCTACTACACCGATGACTACACATTGCCATGTGACGAGGAATATCTGTGGTTCTACAATGAGGGAGGCACCTACTATGCGCCATCAATGATGATGGACCGTCAGGCATATTTCTATGGCATGTATGCCACGAGCAACATGACCGCGACATTCCTGCCCAGTTCAGAAAGCGAGCTGACCGAGTTCATCGACTATGAGCTGGCCGTCACAGCCAATGTGGTGGTGGGCATCACCCTGGAGTATAATGCTGATAGCACCGCCGTGACCGCCACTGTGAGCGGCCGACGCAATGCCAACTATCTGGCCGATAACCCCCAGGTGTGCATCTTCCTCACCGAGGACAACATCCGCTCGTCCACCCAGTCGGGTGCCGATGCCACATGGATGCACCAGCACCTGACGCGCGCATACAACAGCACATGGGGCGACCCAGTGGAATGGGACGGCAACAACTTCACCAACAGTGCCACATTTAGCTTAAACTCGTCGTGGGACATCAACAACATGCACGCCGTGGCGTTCATCTACAACTATGACAGCGACGACAAGACCAACTGTGCCGTGGGAAACTGCGCACAAGTGCCGCTGGTGGGCAACGAGGAGCCCGAGGAGACGTTGACTGGTGATGTCAATGGCGACGGTGAGGTGACCATTGCCGACGTGAACGCCGTCATCGACTACATCCTGGCAGGCACCTACTCGGCCACCGCCGATGTCAACAGTGACAACGAGGTGACCATTGCCGACGTGAATGCCGTTATCGACATCATCCTCGCCAAATGAGGACACGACTTTTCAAAGCTAAAACAGAGTAAGTAAATCTTTTTCATTAAATGCACCCCTGCGAGACAGTGATGTCACCGCAGGGGCTTTTTTGCGTTTTTGCGCATGGATGTGCCATTTTTCTGGAAAAATAATTGTACCTTTGTGCATTGCTGAAAAGGGTTGGTGTCCATCAGCCTCCAGCTCTCAAGACGTAGCCCCTAACCTCAAAAAAATCAAATGATAATGAAGACAAGAAACTACTGTTATCAACTCCTGATTGCATTGCTGGCCACGGTGAGTTGCCTCACCGCCCGTGCCATTCCTGCCGACCCCACGCCCGTGCAGGTCATGCAACCCGATGGCTCAACGCTCACCATCAAGCAGCATGGTGACGAGTTCATACACCACACTGCCACAACCGATGGCTATACCGTGCTGAAGAACGCCACAGGCTACTATGTGTACGCCCAACTGGACAACGGCTTGCTGGTACCCAGCCAACATGTGGCACACGACATGACCGAGCGCACCGCCAGTGAGCAGGCACTGCTTGCCAGCACGCCCCGCCACCTCACAAGCAGCGACATGCGCCAGGCGGGAGTGCAACTGCTGGCACGTCGCAACAGCACACTGCGGCGCATCGGTGCCAACGGCCACATGGACTATGACCGTTTCAGGGGTCTGATTGTCCTCGTCAATTTTAATGACCAGGAGTTCTCGATGAGCAACGCCCAGGGTTTCTATAACGACATGGTCAACACGCGCGGCTACACGGGCTATGACAACGACACGGGTCGTGTGGCGTGTCCTGGCAGCGTCAGGGACTACTTCTGCGACAACTCGATGGGGGTGTTTGACCCCGTGTTTGACGTGGTGGGGCCCGTGACAGTACCCTACTCTTGCACCTATCCGCAGACCGTGGGTAGTGACAGCGTGTTCTATGCCGCGCTGGATGCCATTGACGACATGGTGGATTTCAGTGCCTATGACAGCGATGACAACGGCGAGGTGGACATGGTGTTTTTCATGGTAGCAGGATACAGTTCCAGCTATGCCGGCAACAACAGCGGCTACTTGTGGCCACACATGTATGAACTGACCAACGCGCCACAACATGACGGCATGAAGTTTGGACTGTATGCCTGCTCAACCGAGATGTACGGCTGGGAGGGGTTTTATCATGACGTGAGCGGCATCGGCACCTTCTGCCACGAGTTCAGCCATGTGCTGGGCTTGCCCGACCTGTACGACGTGGACTACAGCGGCAGTGGCGGCACGAGCCACGACCCAGGCACATGGGATGTGATGGCAAGCGGCAACAATGCCAACGTGGGTCGCAATCCCGTGGGCTACAGCCTGTATGAGCGCTATGCGTTGGGATTTGCTACACCCGTGTTGATTGACGCTACAGGCAGTTACACACTCCAGGACCTTGCCACTTCCAATCAAGGCTACCGCCTGAACTCGCCAGTCGAGAATGAATATTTCCTGCTTGAGAGCCGTCAACAGACAGGCTGGGACGAGCATCTGCCAGGCAGCGGCATGCTCGTGGTGCGGGTTGACAGCACCAGCCAGCAGCCCTGGACATCCAACAAGGTCAACGTCAACCCCCAGCACAACTACTATGAGTTGTTGCGTGCTGGCGGCAGCACCAGCGGCGACAACGGCAGCGATGCCTTTCCAGGCACTGCTGGTGTGACTGAGCTGAGCAACTTCACCACACCCAGCCTGCTCACGTGGTCGGGCGAGTACAACGAGTTTGCTATCCAGGACATTCAAGCCACTGGCGACGGACAGGTCACATTCACCGTTGTGTCCAGCCCGACAAGCATCGCCAGCGTGGTGGAAGACTTTGAGAACATGCCCGTCACCACCGAGAAGAACGCCAAGGGGGTGCAGGGCGTGTACTGCCAGTGGAATTTCACCAAGTGCATGGTCAACGAGCCTGGCGAGGGGAACTGCAACGGAAAACGGGCAGTGAAGATGACCAAGCCCAGCCGCATCACCACCGCCACCGCCCTGGACATGACGGCAGTGAAGGCGTCTTACACAGTGTTTAACCCCACGTCAACCACAGCACAGTATCAACTGGACTATTCTCAAGACGGCGGCACGAGCTGGACCACGCCAGCGGACGGGACCATGAATGTGGCTGCCGGCGAGACACAGACCTGCACCGCCATGCTGCCAGGCACGGCATCACTCATGTTGCGCGTGAGCCTGGTGTCGGGCAGTACCAGTGAAGCGTGCTACCTGGACGACATCGTGATACACTATGCCTCCTCGGCCATCACGGGAGACGTGAACGGTGATGGCGAGGTGACCATTGCCGACGTGAATGCCGTTATCGACCTCATCTTGTCGGGTGCCTATGAGGCAGCCGCCGATGTGAACAACGACGGTGAGGTGACCATTGCCGATGTGAATGCCGTTATCGACATTATCCTGAGCCAGGGCTGACGAACATCAGACATCTGGTTGCACAGTAAAAACGACGGTGCGTGAGCCCTTGTGGACCCACGCACTGTCGTTTTATTTCAGTGATTGATGATGAATGATTACTTCTCAACCTTGAACAGCTTGATGCTGGTGGTGGGCATCGGGGTTACACTGTTGTTCGTGGGCATAGCGCTGAAGATGCGCAAGTCCTTAGCCTTGGCAGGTGACTGATAAACAGTGTAGTCCTGAATTGCCGAGCCGTCACACTTGACATCGGCGATGGCAACGCTGTAGCCCTCCTCGGTCGTGAACGAGCAAGAGAAGGTCACCTCGGTACCCTCGACAGTGATGGTTGCCGAGCCCTTCTTGAGCAGGCCGCAGACATCCATCTTGGCATTTTCGTTGTAGTGCCTGAAGCAAGCTCCAACGGGGATGTTCATGCCAGCATAGGAGTACATCTGACCCTCGGCATAGCAGCCAGGGATACCCAGTGTTGAAACGTATGCCACAGGAATGGCGATATCGTAGGTACCAGCCAGATTGTCGAGGTTCAACGTGTCGCAGAAGTTGGTGAACAAGTCAAACGAGAACAGGTTGCCCTCACCAGCGATGTAACCCTGTGAAGTGACAGGCGTGTTGAAGATGGCCAGGTTGAGGTCACCATAGCGCTGGTTGTTCTTGTCCTTAGTGTAGTTACCGGTCATGGTGTAAGTCGAGCCATCCTCATCGACGTTGGTGTCAAGCGTCTTATAGTAGCTGCTGTCATGGTTCTCAAACTCCAGGTCGCCGGTGTACTCCATGCGCACCGTCGTCATGTTGTCATCGCTGAGCGTACCCACAGCAACGATGGTGTAGGTGCCATCGGGATTGTTGGTGACATCCACCTCAAGCTCCGAGAACTCGTTCTGATAACCCACGGGGTTGCCTGCCTCGTTGATTTCGATGCACTCGATGAAGTCAGTGCCCTGAGCCCAGATGCTGTCGGGACCATAGTAAGAAGTCGGGGTCTGCACATAGTGTCCCGCGCGGATAAACGCATCGTCATAGCCACTGACAGGAGCTGCCAGCAGATACATACGGATGAGGTATTGCGGTGCCTGGGTGGGCAGCAGGTTAGAGGTCATGGGGCCATTGCTCAATGCCACCGAGTAGTAACCCTGACCGCTGGACTGGCCGCCCTGATACCATGCGATGGCATAGTCACAGGCACAGTTGATGTCATAGGTCGGGGCCTCGCTCTGGTCAAACGTGATGCTGTCGATGTTGGCGCAAGGATAAGTCAATTTGCCACCCTCGCTAAAGTGGATGGTCATCATATTGGACTCCTGGGCATTCATGAGGAGTGCCAGGCAGAATGTGAAGCTGAGTAAAAATATTTTTTTCATAGTCATTTGATGAATTTAGTGGATTTGTTGTCAAGAGTGATAATGTAAATGCCGGCGTCGAGAGCCGAGATGTCGATGGGCTCACCGTTCCAGTTGGCAAGGTTAATAACCATGGCTCCATTAACGCCATAGATACGCACTGGTGAGGACTTGGCTCCATCCCAACCACGCACAAACACAAAGTCCGAGCCCTTGGGGTGATAGAGCGTCAAGGACGGGTCTTGTTTCAATGTGGTGACAGCACTGTTGTCGTTGAATGTAATGGTGCGGACGGCCTCAAAGGTGTAGGTCTGTCCGCCATCGGCATCGGTGATGACCGTGATGCCTTCGTCAGCAAAGTCGATGCGCGACACATCGGCTATGACGTAGGTGTCCTTCTCCCCGCTGTAGGGAGTGACATGCATGTACTTCTGCGCCGTGCCAGCAAGACTGGTAGCCACTAGCAGAAATAGCAGAACAATAAATTTGGGCATGTTCATAAGCGGTTAATAATTGAGAGTTTATAAATAAAGTTGAACTCTAATGAAATGTTACATCAGAATTATCATCCGCAAAATTAATAAAAAAAGACGAAATGGTGCCAGATTGATAATAAAAACATGAAGAAAAAGAAAATTTGTTACATTTCATCGGTTTAAATTTCCAATTCACCCACATCATGACAGAAAACAACACCATGCACATTAATACATAAAATATGCAGACCGATGGCTGCCAGGATACTCAATTGTGATGTCGCAAAAGCGACCATGAACAATTTTTTCCTAAATTTCTTTAAAAAGACATATTGTAGCCAAAAAATCAGTACATTTGCACCAATCAATAACAACTTTATAATAGACGTATAACAGAAAAATGCAAAATTACAGATGAAAATGAAGAAAATGATTTGTTTGACGGCAATGTGCTTGCTCGTCATGATGGGGTGCACCCTGACTGGATGTAATCACACAAAAGTGTATCAAGAAATCAGTAGCCCCACGCCCAACATCACGCAAGGTAAATCCAACCAAGTGCAAGGTGTAATTCTGCACCACACGGCATCATCCGATGCCAAGAATGCCATACGCAAACTGACACTGGCTGGCTCAAATGTCAGCAGTCATGTCGTTATCGACACCGACGGCACACGATGGGTGCTGGCATCGCCTGAGCAAATCACATGGCATGCAGGAAAATCAATCTTGAACGGAAGAGAAAACTGCAATGACTTCACGATTGGCATTGAATTTCAAGGCAACACGCTCGAAACCGAACTGACACAAGACCAAATCAATAGTGCCATTGACTATCTGTTGCCGCTGATAGACAAATACAAGATTCCCATGCAAAACATTGTCACCCACGAGACGATACGCACAGCCTACAAGCGAGCTCATCCCAATGACACCGCATGCCTCCCCAAACGGGATATCACATCAAAGGAATACACAAAATTCATGAAGGCATTAAAGGCCGCCCAACAAAAAAGGCATTAATAGCCCCCCTACCGCTATCGTGGAAAATCCACCATAGCTAACATTCCAACACCTGTGTGACAAGGCTTTGGCATCATTGAGCCACCCTCTAGCCGTGACCATGTGCGAGAGCACGATGGTACACACGCTCATCCTGCAATTGTGCGGCACTCAGATGCCGCGCCCTGGCAGGATGTAAACCAGCGTTATCCACACAAGGCAGAAACACAGTTTTGCCCACTAGGTCACCCCATGTTTGCATTGAATAGTAAAAATTGTGGGGCAATCATGATGTTAGATTGAGGCAAAATGTTTACCTTTGCGGTGAGATTTCTCAAGACACCATAGAACATAAACGCGAAAACCAACCCATCAACACATGAGAGGTATACATGTAACAAGCGAAATCAAGCCGCTCAAGAAGGTGCTGTTGCACCGTCCGGGCAGGGAGTTGCTCAACCTCACCCCCAACACCCTGGAGGAGTTGTTGTTTGACGACATCCCTTACCTGAAAGTGGCCGAGGATGAGCACGATGCATTTGCCGACACACTGCGTCAGCACGGTGTCGAGGTCGTCTATCTCGAGGACCTTGTGGCACAAGTGCTGGACGGAAGTCCCCAAGTGCGTGAGCAGTTCCTGCGTCAGTTCATCAACGAGGCAGGCATCAGTGCCGCCAAGTATCATCAAATCATCTATGACTACCTCAATGGCATAGAGGACAGCAAACAACTGATCCTCAAGACCATGGAGGGCATCTACCTCAACGAGTTGCCCCGCGAGCCGCGTCACATCGACAACTCGCTGGTGGACCTGGTGCGTGGCGATAGCCGCATTGTTGTCAAGCCCATGCCCAACCTGTACTTCACGCGCGACCCGTTCGAGAGCATGGGCACTGGTGTGGGCATCAACCGCATGTACAGTGTCACACGTTGCCGCGAGACCATCTATGCCGACTACATCTTCAGGTATCATCCTGACTTCAAGGACACGCCGCACTACTATGACCGCACGTGCCCCTTCCACATCGAGGGCGGCGATGTGCTCAACCTCAACGAGCGCACCCTGGCCATCGGCATCTCACAGCGCACCGAGCCCGATGCCATCGAGCTGCTGGCCAAACAAATCTTTGCACGCCCCGAAACGACCATCGACACCGTGCTGGCCGTGCGCATTCCCGAGTCCCGCGCATTCATGCACCTGGACACCGTGTTCACCCAGATTGATTATGACAAGTTCACCGTGCACCCGGGCATCCTGGGACCGCTCGAGGTCTATCAAATCACCGCTGGCGACCGTCCCGACGAGGTCAAGATTGAGCGGCGCGACGACACCCTCGAGACCGTGCTGGCACAAGTGCTGGGCGTGTCACATGTCACGCTCATCAAGTGTGGCGGCGGCGACCACATCACTGCCGAACGCGAGCAGTGGAACGACGGCTCCAACACCCTGTGCATATCACCGGGCACCGTCGTGGTGTATGAGCGCAACAATGTCACCAACGCCATCCTGCGCGACCACGGCCTGAACGTGCTGGAAATCCCCAGCAGCGAGCTCTCACGCGGCAGGGGAGGCCCCCGCTGCATGAGCATGCCACTGTGGCGCGAGGATTGACACCTCCTGCGACACTCAACCTTCACTAACAGATAATATTAAACACTTTATCAATCATCATTAAAAACAATTTCTAAACATTATGCCAAGAAGTTTATCAGGACGCAGCTTCCTTAAATTGCTGGACTTTACCACCGAGGAAATTCAATACTTGCTCGAACTGGCCAAGGATTTCAAGCGCCTCAAACGCACCAACACGCCCCACAAGTACTTGCAGGGCAAGAACATCGTGCTGTTGTTTGAAAAGACCAGCACACGCACGCGCTGCTCGTTTGAAGTGGCAGGCAACGACCTGGGCATGGGCGTGACCTATCTTGACCCGGGCTCATCACAGATGGGTAAGAAAGAATCACTCGAGGACACCGCCCGCGTGCTGGGACGCATGTATGACGGCATCGAGTATCGTGGATTTGACCAGCAAGTGGTCGAGGACCTCGCCCGCTATGCCGGCGTGCCCGTGTGGAACGGCCTGACAACGCAGTTTCACCCCACCCAGATGCTCGCCGACGTGCTCACCATCGAGGAGAGCTTTGGGGACTACAAGGGTCGCACGCTCGTGTTCATGGGTGACGCCCGCAACAACGTGGCCAACTCACTCATGGTTGTCAGCGCCAAACTCGGCATCAACTTTGTGGCCTGCGGTCCCAAGGAGAACATGCCCGACGAGGAGCTGGTGAAGACCTGCCGCAAGATTGCCAAGGAGAACGGTTGCACCATCACCCTCACTCCCGACGTGAAGAAAGGCACCAAGAATGCCGACGTCATCTACACCGACATCTGGGTGTCGATGGGCGAGGATGCCAGCATCTGGGAACAGCGCATCAAGCTTCTCAGCCCCTATCAGGTAACTCCCGAAGTCATGGCCAACGCCAAGCCCGACGCCATCTTCATGCACTGCCTGCCCTCATTCCACGACCTGGAGACCACTATCGGCAAAGAAATCTACGAGAAATTTGGCCTCAAGGAGATGGAAGTGTGCGACAGCGTCTTCCGCAGCCCGCAGAGCAAGGTGTTTGACGAGGCCGAGAACCGCATGCACACCATCAAGGCTGTAATGTTTGCAACCCTCAAGTGACAACAGCAGCATGGGCAAGCGTTTAGTTATCGCCCTGGGAGGCAATGCCCTGGGCAAGACCCCCCAGCAACAACTGGAGCTGGTGCAGAACACTGCTAGCACCATCGTGGACCTCGTGCAGGAGGGATATGACGTGATTATCGGTCACGGCAATGGGCCGCAGGTGGGAATGACAAACCTCGCGTTTGAGTACAGTGCCAACAACGGCGGCGGCACGCCCGCCATGCCGTTCCCCGAGTGCGGTGCCATGACACAAGGCTACATCGGATACCACTTGCAGCAAGCCGTCGGCAGGGAACTCGCACTGCGAGGCATCAACAAGTCCTGCGCCGCCCTGGTGACACAGGTTGTTGTGGACCCCACCGACCCGGCTTTCCAGCATCCCACCAAGCCCGTGGGCATGTTCTACAGCAAGGAAGAGGCCGATGCCATTGTCGCACAGACGGGTTACACATTTGTCGAGGACGCCGGCCGCGGTTATCGTCGTGTCGTGCCCTCGCCCATCCCTGTCAAGATTGTGGAGCTGCCCATGGTTGAGCAGCTGGTGAGCAGCGGCAACATCGTCATCACCGTTGGCGGTGGCGGCATCCCTGTCACCCAGAACGCCCCTGGCGACTATCAGGGCGTGGCGGCTGTCATCGACAAGGACCGCGCATGTGCCTTGCTGGCTCGTGACGTGCATGCCGACATGCTTGTCATCCTCACCGCTGTGGACAAGGTGTCCATCAACTTCAACAAGCCCGACCAGCGCGACCTCGACCGCATGACCATCAGCGAGGCTCGCGAGTACATCAGCCAGGGTCATTTTGCTCCTGGCAGCATGTTGCCCAAGGTTGAGTCCTGCATCAGTTTCCTTGAGAACAGCAGCGACGGCACAGCCCTCATCACCTCGCTTGAGAAAGCACGCGAGGCATTGCAGGGGCACACTGGCACACTGCTGGTCAAGTGAGGCAATCCGCACACAATCATTGTTAACTATCGCGTTGGCACGTTCAGGAGCGTGTCAACGCACTTTTTTTAACCACACACTCACTTTTTTCAACATTTTGAGCCCAGTTTCCATTTTTTTGACTACATTTGTGCTTTCTAACCTTAAGATATACTTTTAACAATTCCAATTTTCAAAAAAACGGTTATGAAGAAAAATCTATTTTTGCTTCTCGCAGGCCTGATGCTGTGTGTGACAGGTCATGCAGGTGTCGTTACCTCCGACCAGGCCCAGGCAACCGCCAGCGCCTTCCTGCTCGAGCACCGGCCAGGTGTCACCGTGCAGACCACCACGGTTCAACGCGCACCACGTGTTAACTCCAGTGGTCAGGCCTCATCTCAACAGGCCTACTACTACATCTTCAACACCACTGGCAATCAGGGCTATGTCATCGTGTCGGGCGATGACCGCACCACACAAGTGCTGGGCTACACCGACAATGGCAGCTGGGATGCGAGCAACGTTCCTGCCAACATGCAGGCATGGCTTGATGGATATGCCCAGCAGATTGATGCCCTCGACGACATGGGCATCACCAGCGAGCAGGCGGCACAGTCATCCACCATGCTGCGGGCGACCAAGGCCACACGCAACAGCATCTCGCCACTCATCACCAGCCACTGGGACCAGGCGACGCCCTACTGGAACCACTGCCCCCAGTTCATGGCATCGACCGAGGACACCGTAGGCGAGCTCGCCTACACGGGTTGTGTGGCAACATCGATGGCGCAGATCATGAACTATCACCAGTGGCCGGCACAGACCACTCAGGTCATCCCGTCCTACACCGTGACCTATTATATGGGCAACTACCAGTATGGCACCTTTGAGACCGACGAGCTGCCCATCTACAGCTTTGACTGGGAGCACATGCGCGACAACTACACGGGTGGTGAGGACGAGGTTTACACCGAGGCCGTGTCTTGGCTGATGCTGTATGCTGGCTGTGCTGTCAACATGCAATATGGCACGTCGGCATCCTCGACCAGCGACCCCTACATTCCCAAGGCATTCCGCAACTACTTTGACTATGACGCACAGCTTGTCTATCGCAGCGACTATGACCAGCAGACCTGGGAAGAGATGATTTATCAGGAGCTGGCAGCAGGTCGCCCCATGGTCTATAACGGCCGTGCCGGCAGCGGTGGAGGTCACTCGTTTGTGTGCGACGGATATGAATATGGCGACTATTTCCACATCAACTGGGGTTGGGGTGGCATGGGCGACGGCTTCTTTGTCCTGTCGGTGCTCAATCCCAGCGCAGGCGGCATTGGCGCCTCGACCAGCAGCGAGGGCTACAACATCGACCAGACCGCCATCATCGGCATCAAGCCGGGATACAGCGGCACCAGTGATGACGTGGAGCACATCCTCACGGTCTATAATATGTACAGCTACAGCAAGTCATTTGACCGCGGCGACGATGGCAGCTTCAAGCTCACCAAGCGCAAATACATCAAGGTGACTGCCGAGGACCACATCGACGATGGCACCAAGTACAAGCGTGGCATCGCCCTCTATGACATGGACGGCAACATGGTTGAACTCATCGCCAGCACCAGCTACTACTACTCGTCACTGTCAGTAACCGACAGCTGGCCCGAGAGCAGCAGCTCCACGACCTACACCTTTGGCAAGGGCATCACCAGTGGCACCTACAAGATTGTGCCCGTGTGCCAGGTGGAAGGCAGCAGCGAGTGGGTGCCCATGAAGGAGAGCGACCGCTACTACATCGCAGTCACCTTCACCAGCAGCACCGCAACATTTGTGGACCATCCCATCGATGACCTCACCGCCACTGCCTTTGAGTTCACTGGTGGCGAGAAGGCTGGTATGGCCGAGCAGTGCAACGTCACCGTCAAGAACAATGGCGAGGACCGCTTCAGCGGCAGGCTCTACTTCTATCTCACCAATGAGCAGATTGATGAGTATGGCGAGTATCTCACCGTTGTTGAGACCGAAATCCCCGCTGGCGGCGAGAAAGTTGTCACCTTCAACTTCACCCCGCAAAATGCCGGCACCAAGACGGCTCAGCTCTCACTGTATGACAGCAGCTATGGCGGCAGCAAGATTCCTGGCACTGGCACGGTCACCATCGGTGGCAGCTCAACCAGCGTCATGAACCTCAGTGTTGACATCAGCGCCGTGGGAGCCGACGAGGAGAACATGGTTGTGTATGACAGCTACATCAAGTTCAAGGTGGATATCACCAACAACAGCACGGGCGAGTACAACAAGTATGTGCTGGCACCGCTGTTCATTGTCGGTGACGATGGTGCCCAGATGGTCACCTATCAAAACCAGTCGCTCAGCCTCGCCGCTGGCGAGACCCGCACGCTCTACTTTGAGTTTGACAACCTCGCCTACGGTTCTCGCTATGCCCTCAACATCTATGGCAAGAACGAGAATGATTCGCTCAAGAATCTGGTGGGCAAGGGCGAGAGCAAGATTTACACCATCCAGCGTGGACTGGTCACCTGGACGGGCGATGGCACCCGCACTGGCATTCAGGCCTCGGGCAACATCACCATCCCCGCCAATGCCGTGGCAGCACGCCTCGAGGACCTCACCGTCACCAGCGTCACGCCCAACAGCAACCCCAACTGCCTCTACTACATCGGTGACGATGAGACCGTGCCCAGCGGCCTTGAGAACAGCAACGTCATCCAGGGCACCACAGCCGTGGGCGACATCCACCTCAAGCATGGCTACGACTTCTTTGCGCCCTTCCGTTTCACCGCTGCCAGCATCAGCTATGAGCGCACCTTCACCATGGGTCGCCACGCTGGACAGGAGGGTGGCTGGAGCACCATGGTGCTGCCGTTTGCCGCCACGGCTGTCACAGCCGATGGCCAGGCCATCCAGTGGATGCACAGCAAGGATGACAACAAGGCATTGTGGGTTTGCAACTATGCTAACGAGGAAGAGGACACCGACGAGGGCAAGCTCTATGCCGGCTACATGGGCGATGCGCTTGAAGCCAACGTGCCCTATCTGGTAGCTCCCTATGACGGTGCCAACGGCACCGACATGCGCGGCAAGACCTTCGTCTTCAGTGCCACCGATGCCACAATCAAGCCCAATCCTGTCGAAATCACCAGCGGCACGTGGCACATGCTCATCGGCACCTATGCACAGCAGACCGTCCAGGATGCCTACTTCCTCAACCAGGCAGGTAGCCACTTCGTTCATGCCGACAAGGGCACCGTGGCAGCATTTGAGGTGTTTGCCGACGATGTCATCACGGGTGAGCAGAGCCAGCTCCAAATCATCCTTGACGAGGATGCCGAGGAGGAGAACCACAATCCTGGCGATGTGGACCACGATGGCACGCTCACAATCACCGATGTCACCATCCTCATCGACCGCGTGCTGGCTAACACCACCCTCAGCGGTTATTGCTGTGACATCTGTGCCGACGTGGACGGCGACAACACCATCGGCATTGCTGATGTCACCGCTCTCATCGACCTCGTGCTGGCAGGCAACAACTAGGAGATAGCTCCCCTGCCACCATCACCACATCACAGCCACGCCCCTCACGCTCATGCGACAAGGGGCGTGGCTCCTTTTTCATTACATGCTGCTTTGCACAAGAAATTGCGGGCGTGTGTGATGTGGGCATCGAAAAAAGCACTACCTTTGCACCCAGTTAATCACGACATGACTCAATCAACAATAGCAACAACATGACACAATTCCTTGCTACTCATCACCTGCTGGGCATCGTCATCGGCCTGTGCTCGTTCCTCATCATCGGTGTGTGCCACCCCATCGTCATCAAGGGAGAGTACCACCTGGGGCAACGCCTCAAGTGGATTTTGCTGGCAGCCGGCATTGCCCTGTGCGCCACCTCACTGGCTGTGAGCGACATGCTGTGGTCCACGCTGCTGGCCGTCGGTGCGTTCTCATGCTTCTGGGGCATCAAGGAGACAGGCGACCAGCAGGAGCGCGTCCACAAGGGATGGTTTCCACGCAATCCCAAACGCCACTATCCCTGGGAAAACGACAACGAGCAGTGACAGCCAACCAGATGGTCGTGCCCAAAATTCATTTTTTTGTAAAAAATGCGGAAAAATTTGGAAAATTGACGGATTGGCAGTAACTTTGTGACCGCAAAATGCAAATTTCTAATTCATGCGGTTGCGTGAGGACAGTGCTACCAGCTGTCATCGCTGCCGAGCGCGAGCAAAACATCTAATTATTCACCATCTAAACAACAATTAGCGATGAAAAAATGGAAATGTGTAGTGTGCGGATACATCCACGAGGGTGACACTCCGCCCGAGGCTTGCCCCCTGTGCGGTGTTGGTCCCGAGGACTTTGTAGAGACCGATGAGGAGTAACGCACCACAGCAACAGAGTCAATTCACTTATCAATTAATCACCAATTTAATAAAAGACTAACTGCTTACTATTTTTTGTATTATGGCTAAAAAATGGATTTGCACCGTTTGTGGATATGTGCATGAGGGTGACACTCCCCCCGAGGTATGCCCGCAGTGTAAACAACCCGCCGACAAGTTCAAGGAACTCAAGGAGGAAGAAGGAGAACCCAAGTATGCCGCCGAGCACGTGATTGGCGTTGCCAAGGGCGTTGACCCCGAAATTTTGAACGGCCTCAAGGCACACTTTGAGGGCGAATGCAGCGAGGTGGGCATGTATCTGGCCATGTCGCGTCAAGCCGACCGCGAGGGTTATCCCGAGGTTGCCGAGGCCTTCAAGCGCTATGCGTTTGAAGAGGCCGAGCATGCCGCCAAGTTTGCCGAGCTGCTGGGTGAAGTCGTGTGGGACACCAAGACCAACCTGGAGAAGCGCATCGCTGCCGAGGCTGG
>Ga0065708_1014771_pt1 | contig 19730 bp, 9 predicted proteins | sample Hoacrofraction12_2_FD_59095 | JGI IMG/M metagenome (GOLD analysis project Ga0065708, IMG submission 59095) | Hoatzin crop microbial communities from Cojedes, Venezuela, sample from fiber fraction 12 v1 | ecosystem: Host-associated > Birds > Digestive system > Esophagus > Crop | place: Venezuela... | reverse complement strand
AGGACAGAAATATGAAGACAATGAAATATTTTGCAATGGCAATGCTCGCACTCGTAGGTCTTTCTCTGCAATCTTGCAGCGACGATGACAACTACGACGTAAAGGGTAATCCTAATAACCTCACTTACATTGCGCTCAATTCTACTAACACCGTAACTTGCGCCATTGTTCAGACTCCTGTCGGAACATTCGGTGAAGTAAATGGTGAATTCCCTGTAAAGATCCAGCGTGCTGTTACAACAAACACGACTGTTTCTGCTACAATCGACAACAGTATGATTGATGATTACAATGACGCTAATGATACAGAATACGAGGCAATCCCTAACGATATTCCTGTAACGCTCACAAATGCAACTATCCTTCAAGATACTATTGCATCGTATGACTCAATCACCGTTTCAATCGACGATGCTTATCTGCCACAGTTGACCAATACCAACGGCTATCTCATTCCTATCCGTTTGAGTAGCATCTCTGGCGACAGCAAAGCACAGGCAAGTGAAGAACGCGGTTATGGTTATGTTGTAATCAACGTATCACAAACATTGCTCCGCGATGGTGGAACAGAAGACCAAATTCCTGGTACAATGCTCGCTACCAGCGAAACAACCGATTGGGAATGCTCACTCGGAAGTTGGAGCACATTGATTGACGGCAGCACTTGGAGCTACCTTGCCTACAGCACTGGTTCTGCTTGGACTGTTGATATGAAGAAGGTTTACAAGGTTGGCGGTATCGCTTACTTTAATACGTATGGCGCCTGGGGTTACAATGCTTCATCAATCAAACTCGAATTGAGCGAAGATGGTAACACATGGACTGACTGCGGTACAGTTTCAAATATGGCAACCAATTCAGATGGTTACCAAATTGTATGCCTCTATGGCGCTGTTTCTGCACGTTACATCCGTCTCACAGTCAATGCTCGCTACTCTTGGGCATCGGCTTGTGCTGAACTCCGTGTTTACACAGAATAAGATTTAACGAAATCTCTATAAAAAGAATGCCCGTTCCCTCGATGGAATGGGCATTTTTTGTGTCTTATCGCGTTGTAGTACGGAAAAAATGTGTACATTTGTGATTGTAAAAAACTAACCTAACAATCCCATGAAGAAAAAACTCCTTTTTCTCTTGTTTTTCCTCGCTTTTGTTTCACCTATTTTCGCGCAATATATGCCTACGGCAGAAAATCTCGCTGCACGCAAACAGTTTGCCGACGACCGCTTTGGCATCTTTATCCATTGGGGCATTTATTCGATGTTAGCAAACGGCGAATGGGTGCAAAACAACCGCAACATTAATTATAAGGAATACACGCATCTGGCTGATGGTTTCTGTCCGTCGCGCTTCGATGCCGATGCGTGGGTGCGCCTTTTCAAGGAGGCTGGCGCGCGATATATCACCATCACAAGCCGACATCACGATGGTTTTTCAATGTTCCACACTGCGCAAGACACGTTCAACATCGTTGACGCAACGCCTTTCCATCGCGATGTGTTGAAAGAACTGGCGCAAGCATGTGAACGGCATGGACTGAGCCTTCATTTCTATTATTCACACCTCGATTGGCATCGTTTGGATTATCCACTTGGCAGAACAGGACGTCGCGTTGGGCGTCCAACCGACCAGCAGAATTGGCAATCTTACTACGATTTCATGAACGCACAACTGCGTGAGTTGCTTACTAATTACGGCAGCATTCGTTGTTTGTGGTTCGACGGCGTTTGGGATCATGAATCCGACGCGCAACCCTTCGATTGGCACTTGCCAGAGCAGTATCGCATGATCCATTCGCTGCAGCCTGCGTGTCTCATCGGCAACAACCACCACCGCAAACTCATCGATGGCGAGGATATCCAAATCTTCGAGCAAGATCTTCCTGGCGAAAACACAGCGGGTTTCAGTGGACAGCAAACCATATCGCAGCTGCCTCTCGAAACGTGTATGACCATGAACAATTCTTGGGGCTATGATATCACCGACAAAAACTATAAAAACACCGATGAAATCGTCAAAAATCTCGTTCGCGCAGTTGGTAAAAACGGAAATCTTCTCCTCAATGTAGGACCTCGACCTGACGGCGAAATTCCTGCCGAAGCAGTGGAACGTCTGCGCGAAGTGGGTGCTTGGCTGAAGGTGAATGGCGAAACAATTTACGGAACGCGTGGCGGTATCGTCGCACCGCACGACTGGGGCGTCACAACGCAGCGCGATAAAACGCTCTACGTGCACATTCTCAATCTTCAAGACGATGGACTTTTTCTGCCGATTAGCGGTAAAAAAGTGAAGAAGGCGGTGATGTTCAACACGCGTAAACCTGTTTCGCTCCACAAATCAGCCAACGGCGTCACGATCCTGTTGCCCGAGCATCCGAAAGCGGTTGATACCATCGTGGAAATTACGCTCAATTAAACGAAATTTCGATAAAATAACGCAAAAAAATAATCGTTCTTATGACCCGAACAAACCTCAATCTCATCACATTTGCATCATCTCTCGCTCCGCGCGAGTCGATTTTCACCGACCACCACGATCTTCTCGAACGCATCGAGCAGGATTACAACGTCAACTACATCTTTCCCGAGCAGTTGGATGCCGCTCTGCCCGACGGCGCCACGATGGTTTTTGCTGGCAGTGGTGGCGTTGAAGAAATGGTGAAAGCGTCTATCGATCGCCTTCCGCCATACGTCGTTCTCATTGCTGACGGACTGAAAAATTCGTTGGCTGCTTCGCTCGAAATTCTCTCGTGGATGCGACTCGAAAACCGCAAAGGGCGAGTGCTACATGGCACAACCGACTACATCATGCAAGGCATTGCGAACTACGTCAACAGCCACGCGGTGCTGCAGCGTCTCGTTGGCAAGCGCGTTGGCGTCATTGGCAAACCATCAGGTTGGTTGATTTCGAGCGCAGTGGATTATAGCGCGATGAAAACAGCGTGGGGCATCGATATGATCGACCTTCCGCTCAGCGAAGTCGTGTCAAATTACGAGCAAATCAGTGCTTCCGAAGTGGAATCTCTTGCCGATGATTTCATCGGTCATGCGATTGCCGTCAAAGAACCATCGCGCGACGAAACCATCAAGGCTATGCGCCTTTATCGTGCAGTGAAAAAAATGGTCGAAACCTATCGTTTAGACGCATTTACGCTCAACTGTTTCGATTTGATTCCAGTGACTAAAACAACGGGTTGCGTTGCTTTGGCGCTGCTCAATCAAGAAGGCGTTCCTGCAGGCTGCGAAGGCGATATGCAGACGCTGCTCACGATGCTCGCCGTTCAAGCGGCTACGGGCGAGGAGTGCTTCATGGCGAATCCATCTAAAATCATCGACAACGCCAATCACGAGATGATTTTCGCGCATTGCACGATTGCGCCATCGATGACCGACCGCTATATCATCCGCGACCACTACGAATCGCTTTCTGGCGTCGCTATCGAGGGCATTCTCGATGCAGGCGACATCACTATCGTGAAGTGTGGCGGCAGACAAATGGAGCATTATTTCATCTCGAACGCCAAGTTACTCGAGTGTACCAGCAATCCAAACATGTGTCGCACGCAGTTCCGCGTACAACTCGACGAGTCGCTCGATTATTTCCTTGAACGCTCCATCGGCAATCACCACGTCATCATTCGCGGCAACCACAAAGCGGAAATAGAATCGCTTTTCCGCGTTCTTGGTGCAACGCCAATAAACTAAAAATTCCCCCATTTTGGCACTCGAGGGACCTCGCGCAAGGGTCAAAAATCGCCGATTTCATCGGGATTTTTTGACAAATCTCATCGGTATTTTTGATAAATCTCATCGCTAAAATTGACGAATTTATAAAAATAGACGAGTAAGACGAGCATATCTTGCTCGTCTATTTTTTTGTTGAAACAAACCATAATTCTATCTCTCGTGAACTTACCGATTTTTGTAAAGAATTGTTAAATTAAGACTGTTAATACATCTTAAAATGAATAAAAATTCAGGCGAGAAAAAAATTGAATTCTGGAAAGAAAAAACGTGATTTTTTGTCAGAATTGCACACAACGGAAAAGTGTGCAACGAAAAATCTTTACAAAAATCAGCGATTTTTTGCACAAATTCGCTGATTTGTGCAATTTTTTCACGCTATTTTTGAAAAAAGTCGCAAATTTTGCTTCCGAAAAAGGGTCGTTTTTCAATCAAAAACGACTGAGATATTTTTGAAAACGACTGGGAAATTTTTGTAAACGACTCGTTTTTGAAAAAAAGTCGCCAAAAACACCCTCAAAAAACTTGAGAATTTGGGCGCAAAAAAAACTTTTGCCGAAAATTTTTCATTTTCGCGCGTTAACGAACCTTAAAAATGAATATTTATTCTGCGTTTTGCATAAAATTTTTCACATGCTTTAACAGTTTTTCTTGGTCTTTCGCGTTTTGATTTTAGATGACTTTTTTGCGCGGCGTGATGTTTGCTAATGTATTAAAAATCAGTAAATTTATGCGATTAAGTGGTTTTTTATTCTTTTTATACGAAATAATCCTTTATTTTTGCACGCGAATTTTGTAGAACGGTTGAAGACGCGCGTGTCTTGCCGTTCGGTTTTTATATATTTTGATGAACGTTAAAACAATAAGTTTTTTTAGATGAACGTAATTACGAAAAGTGTTCAGTTGCCTGATGGAAGAACCATCACGATTGAAACAGGTAAATTGGCGAAACAAACAGATGGTAGCGTAGTTCTGCGCATGGGAAACACAGTTCTTCTTGCTACTGTTTGCGCCGCAAAAGATGCAGTTCCCGGAACAGATTTTATGCCATTGCAGGTAGATTATCGCGAACAATATGCCGCAGCAGGACGTTTTCCTGGCGGTTTTACGAAGCGCGAGGGAAAGGCAAGCGATTCAGAGATTCTCACTTCGCGACTGGTAGATCGCGTTTTGCGTCCTCTCTTCCCCTCAAATTTTCATGCAGAAGTATTTGTTAACGTGATGCTTTTCAGTGCCGACGGCGTCGATCAGCCCGATGCACTGGCAGGTTTTGCTGCTTCTGCTGCTTTGGCATGCTCAGATATTCCTTTCGAATGCCCAATTAGTGAAGTTCGTGTAGCAAGAATCAACGGTGAATACGTCATCGACCCGACGTTTGAGCAGATGAAGAATGCCGATATGGACATTATGGTAGGCGCTTCTGCAGAAAACATTATGATGGTTGAAGGCGAGATGGACGAGGTGAGCGAGCAAGATTTGCTTGGCGCTTTGAAAGCCGCTATGGACGCTATCAAACCGATGTGCGAGCTGCAGACTGAACTCTCTAAAGAGTTGGGTAAAGATGTTAAACGAGAGTACGACCACGAGATTAACGATGAAGAGCTTCGTGAACAAATCAAACAGGAACTTTACCAGCCTGTTTACGATGTTACAAAGCAAGCCCTCGACAAGCACGCACGTCAAGACGCTTTCGACAAAATCATCGACGATTTCAAAACAGCATACGACGAGAAGCACGCTGAGCTTTCTGAAGATGAAATCGAAGAAAAACATGCTGAAGCCGATCGTTACTATCACGACGTAATGCGTGACGCGATGCGTCGTTGCATTCTCGACGAAGGAATCCGCTTGGATGGTCGTAAAACCGACGAGATTCGTCCTATCTGGTGCGAAGTTTCTCCGCTGCCAATGCCTCACGGAAGCGCTATCTTCACACGTGGCGAAACGCAAAGCTTGACAACGTGTACGCTCGGCACTAAGTTAGACGAGAAACTCGTTGACGACGTGCTCGATAAGAGTTATATGCGATTCCTATTGCACTATAATTTCCCACCATTCTGCACAGGCGAAGCTAAAGCACAGCGCAGTGTTGGTCGTAGAGAGATTGGTCACGGTCATCTTGCATGGCGTGCGCTCAAAGGACAGATCCCTTCAGACTTCCCTTACACTGTTCGACTCGTGTCGCAGATTCTGGAATCGAACGGATCATCGTCGATGGCAACCGTATGTGCTGGTACGCTGGCGCTGATGGATGCAGGTGTTCCTATGAAAAAGCCAGTTAGCGGCATCGCAATGGGTTTGATTAAAAATCCTGGCGAAGACAAATATGCCGTTTTGAGCGATATTCTTGGCGACGAAGACCACTTGGGCGACATGGACTTTAAGACTACAGGTACGAAAGACGGTCTTACCGCAACGCAAATGGATATTAAATGCGACGGATTGTCGTTTGAGATTCTCGAAAAAGCACTGATGCAAGCCAAAGCAGGTAGAGAACACATTCTCGGCAAGCTGCTTGAGACCATGCCAGAGCCACGCGAAGATTTGAAACCACACGTACCACGCATTGAAGCCTTCGAGATACCAAAAGATTTCATTGGTGCAGTGATTGGTCCTGGTGGAAAAGTGATCCAGCAGATGCAAGAAGAGACTGGCGCAACCATCACTATCGAAGAAGTTGATGGTGTAGGAAAAGTGCAAGTCAGCGCACCAAACAAAGAAAGCATTGATGCAGCAGTGAAGAAGATTAAGGCTATCGTCACCGTTCCTGAAGTTGGCGAAGTATATGAAGGCACTGTTCGCAGCATCATGCCTTACGGCTGTTTCGTTGAGATTCTTCCTGGAAAAGATGGACTGCTCCACATTTCCGAAATCGATTGGAAACGTCTGGAAACCGTTGAAGAAGCAGGTTTGAAAGAAGGCGATAAGATCAACGTTAAGTTGCTCGAAATCGACCAAAAGACTGGCAAATACAAACTGTCTCACAAGGTTTTGATTCCGAAACCAGAGGGTTACGTTGAGCGCGAGCGTCGTCCGCGCAACAATCAGCAGCATCAACACAACGGACAGCGTCGTCAGAACAATCAAAACCGCAATCAGCAAGACGGTTCTGCAGAAAACAAAACGCAGGAATAAAGCACGTTGATTGCTAATCATAACAATCCAATTCCCGTTGCTCACAAAAGAGTAGCGGGAATTGTTTTTTTTTGCCCATTTAATCGATAAAAATTCTTTCAGAATCCACGCGCGAAAAGTAAATAAAATGTAATAATTTGGGAATGTCGCGACGTTTTCTTATCTTCGCGCTGTCTAATAAAAGTACCTAATATACAAAATGAAACGTTTATTTCTTTTTTTGGTTGCACTCGTTAGTGCCGTTACAATGATGGGACAAGAGCCCACTTTCCTAAAAACACTCGTTCCCGACAATAAAATCCACGATTTTGGCACGATTCAAGAGAATGGTGGCAAAGTTTCACACACATTCGTACTGAAAAACACAGGTTCTAAACCCGTATCGATTACCGAAGTCAACGCATGGTGTGGCTGTACGACAACCGATTACACGAAAGCCGCTATTCTTCCTGGTAAAACCGCAAAAGTAACCGTAACGTATAACCCTTACGGACGACCAGGAAAATTCAGCAAAGAAGTTGTTGCGCTGCTCAATGATGGCAAACAATACATCCGTCTATGGATCAAGGGCGATGTAAAAGGTTTCTTGCATCCCGTAACTGAAGATCATCCTTATGCGTTTGGCGAAGGATTGTATATGAGTTATAAGAAATTGCCTTTCCCAAACATGAAGAAAGGAGAAAAATACACGTTCAAACTTCGCGTAGCCAACGATACGAAAGAAATTATGAACGTAGATTTCGTTCGTCGCCCGAACAACAAAACCCTTCAGATGCCCAACCACCTCACGCTTCAGCCCAACGAGCGTCGCGTTGTAGAGGTTAGTTATACGCAACCACGTGAATACGATTACGCGCGCTACATTATGGTAGATGTTTACGTGAATGGTAAAAAAGTAGAACCACTCAAGGTTCTTTGGGTAAAGAACACAAGATTTCAAATGAATCCAGATAGCAAATGAAAAAAATCCGCTTCGCACTCGCAATCCTTTGTTTTCCACTCAGTCTTTTAGCACAATCCGCTCCCGATCCTATTGCTCCGCTTCCGTCGGTTAACCAAGTAAACTGGCAGAAGATGGAGACGTATGCGTTTATCCACTTCGGACCAAACACATTCACAGACAAGGAATGGGGATATGGCGATGCGCCGCTCTCATGTTTCAATCCTACGAAATTGGATTGCGAACAGTGGGCTCGCACGCTAAAGGATGCTGGCATGAAAGGCATCATTCTGACCGCCAAACACCACGACGGTTTTTGTCTTTGGCCTACAAAATACACCGATTACAGCATTCGCAATACGCCATACAAGCAAGGCAAAGGCGATATTGTAGGAGAATTGGCAGCCGCTTGCAAGAAATACGGTCTGAAATTAGGTCTTTATCTTTCGCCTTGGGACCGTCACCAAGCGTTTTATGGCACTCCGCTTTACGTAGAATACTTCTATGCGCAGTTGGAAGAGTTGCTTACGAAGTACGGAGAGATATTCGAGGTTTGGTTTGATGGTGCAAACGGAGGCGATGGCTACTATGGCGGTGCGCGAGAAGAGCGCAAAATCGATCGCAGAACGTATTATAATTTCCCTCGTGCATTCGAAATGGTTTCGCGTTTGCAACCAAAGGCTGTGATTTTCAGTGATGGCGGACCTGGATGTCGTTGGGTTGGAAACGAAAGTGGTTATGCTTTCGCTACGAATTGGTCATTTTTGCGAAGCAAAGACGTTTATCCAGGCTACGCGCAATATTGGGAACTGCAGTCAGGTCACACAGATGGCGATGCTTGGGTGGCTGCCGAGTGTAATTTCTCGATACGACCAGGTTGGTTTTATCATGAAAGCCAAGACAATCAGGTGAAGTCGGTAGAGCAACTCACCGATTTATATTATAGAAGTGTGGGACATAACGGCACGATGCTCGTGAATTTCCCTGTGGATAAAGATGGATTGATTCATCCAATCGACAGCGCACGCATCCAAGCCTTTTATCAGCAAATCAAAAACGAACTCAAGACGGATTTGTTGGCGAAGAGTAAAGTTGTAGCATCGACTTCGCGCGGCAAATCTTATAGCGCTAAAGCCGTCATCGATGGCAACGACGAGACGTATTGGGCAACGCCCGATGGTGTTCTGCAAGGAACACTGACGTTTACCTTACCGAAAAAACAGCAGATCAACCGCATGAAATTGCAGGAGTACATACCGCTGGGACAACGCGTGAAGTCGTTTGTCGTAGAGTATCTCTCTGGTAAAGAATGGCTGCCGTTGAAGGTGAAAGAAGAAACGACAACGATTGGTTATTGCCGTCTGTTGCGTTTCCCAACCATTACAACACGCCAGTTGCGCGTTCGTTTCCTCGACGCTCGCGGTCCGTTGTGCATCCATACCATTGCAGCCTATTTCGCGCCCAACGCGTTGGAAAGTTTTGACGTGCAACCTAAAGAAATAAAGAGCCTACCTTTCACCGCCACGCAGCAAGATGATGGTTTCTTGATTGATCTTGGCGAAAATCGCGAAGTGAAAGCATTTTATTATCTGCCTAATCAAGGCGACAATCGCAAGGGATTGATTTCTTCTTACACGCTCTATGCAGGCGAAAATCCCGATGAAATGGGCGAAATTTCGCATGGAGAGTTCTCGAATATCCGCAATAATCCAGTGCTGCAAGAGATTTATTTCACACCAATCCGCGCAAGATATCTCAAACTAAAAGCCAACCGCATGGTTGTTTCGGGTGAAACGCCAGCCTATCAACAATTATTCGTGCAATAAAACCAGAAAAACTATGAAATACTTCGCTTTGTTACTGACCGTTCTCTTCGCGTCGCCATCGCTTTTCGCGTGGAATCCACCGACAGCCTACCACCGCGATTTGAAGGTGAGTCATCTCAACACGCTCGCGCCACGCACCGCGTTTATGACTTACACCGATCGCGCTTCGGCTTTGACGCTTCGCTACGAAAACAGCACCGCTTATCAGTCGCTGAATGGAGAGTGGGATTTTCTTTACGCAGACGATGAGAGCGCGTTGCCATCAAATATCACCGACAGAAAGCCAAACGTTTCTTGGAACAAAATAAACGTGCCTGGCAACTGGGAGGTTCAGGGTTATGGCGTGCCCATCTACACGAATACTGTGTATGAATTCAAACCCACAAACCCCAATCCGCCAACGCTGCCCGATAGGATTCCAGTCGGCGTTTATCATCGCGAATTTTCTGTGCCAACGTCTTGGAAAAATCAAGACATCTATCTCAATATTGGTGCAGCCAAATCGGGCGTTTATGTGTATATCAACGGAAAATTTGTAGGCTATAGCGAAGATTCAAAGAACCCTGCCGAATATCTCATCAACGATTTTCTCGACGACGAAGCAGCGACTTTGACGCTTGTTTGCTATCGTTGGAGTACTGGTTCATACTTAGAATGTCAAGATTTCTGGCGCTTGAGTGGTATAGAGCGTGATGTTGTACTTTGGACACAACCAAAACTAAAAATCTCCGATTTCATCGTGAAATCAACGCTCGATGATTCCTATCAGAACGGACTGTTTTCGCTCGATATTACATTCGAAAACAGCGCTAAAAAACAAGGAAACGTCGAAATTGAATACGAATTGCTCGACGCAAACGGCCATTCGGTTTATCACTCTAACACGCAAAAATTGCCGATTTCATCGACAAATCACGCGCATTTCGAGACTTATTTGCCTAACGTAAAGAGTTGGTCGTCTGAAACGCCAAACCTCTACACCTTATTAATTATTACAAAGCAGAAAGGCAAGGTTTTGGAAATCATTCCTTATCATGTAGGTTTCCGAAAATTCGAAATGAAAGACGTAACATCGGCAGATGGTAGAATAGACCATTGCTTCTTTGTCAACGGAAAGCCGATTAAATTCAAAGGCGTCAACATCCACGAACACAATCCGTTGACTGGTCATTATGTTACAGAAGAGTTGATTCGCAAAGACTTTGAATTGCTGCGCCAGAACAACTTCAACGCAGTGCGTCTCTGTCATTACCCACAGCAACACCGCTTTTATGAACTCGCCGATGAATACGGCTTGTTCGTATATGATGAAGCCAACATCGAAAGTCATGGCATGCGATATGACACGCGTCGCGGTGGAACGCTGGGAAACAATCCTGACTGGCTGGAGTCGCATCTCTATCGCACCAAGAACATGTTTGAACGCAACAAAAACTATCCCTGCGTTACGTTTTGGAGCTTAGGCAACGAGGCAGGCAATGGTTACAATTTTTACCAAACGTATTTGTGGATTAAAGAGCGTGAACAAAAAATCATGGACCGTCCAGTAAATTACGAACGCGCCATTTGGGAGTGGAATACCGACATGTTCGTGCCGCAATACCCAAGCGCTGACTGGTTCGAAGAGCAAGGCGCGAAAGGAAGTGACCGCCCTATCATGCCATCTGAATACGCCCACGCGATGGGAAATTCAACTGGAAACTTCAAAGGGCAGTGGGACGCCATCTATCGCTACAATAATCTTCAAGGAGGATTCATTTGGGACTGGGTTGATCAAGGTTTAGCAATCGGAACTGCAGAAAATACAGCGCTAAAAGCGAACGCTGATCACACAAAGCCATTCTTTGCTTACGGCGGTGACTTTGGCGAAAACGAACCAAGTGACGGCAATTTCCTATGTAACGGCGTTGTCAATCCAGATCGCACTCCGCATCCCGCAATGAGTGAAATTAAATACGTACATCAAAACGTTGCGTTCGAAGCGCTTGACATTACGAAAGGTAAACTACGCGTGACGAATCGATTCTATTTCACTACGTTGCGCGATTACGATATTTCCTACGAGTGGTTGCGCATTTCCGACCAATCAAACGTGATTGCCAACGGCAAAATCGACCTCAATACCGAGCCGCAAGCATCGGATGACGTGACGATCAGCGTGCCCGAAACCAACGAAGAAGGCGAATATTTCCTTCAACTGACGGTTCGTCAGAAGAACGCAACGCTTGGCGTTCCTGCTGGGCATGTTGTAGCGATAGAAGAATTCGCTCTGCCAACGAATTTCACGAAAAAAACAATCGCATCCAACGGTCCTGCACTCCGCATCAATAAGACCGCCGATGAGGTGAGCATCGTTTCCGACAAGGTTCGTTTTGTTTTCAACAAATCGCGCGGTATGGTTACGTCTTACAAAGTCGATAATCAAGAATACATCTACGATGGATTCGGTTTGCAACCCAACTTCTGGCGTGCGCCAAACGACAACGATTACGGCAACGGACAGCCGAAACGCGGTCAGACTTGGAAGAAATCGAGCACCGATTTCAACGTGATTGCTTGCCAAACCACGATGATTGGCAAAGCAGCACGCTTATCGGTTACTTATAAACTCGATGCTGGCAACGAATACAACGTTGTTTACACCATCCAACCCGATGGAAAAATTCTCGCAAACGTGACGTTCCAACCTGCCAAAGAAGGCGTTGCCGAACTGCCTCGTGTGGGATTGCGTTTCCGTATGCCGAAAGAGATGCAAAACGTGCGCTATTTCGGTCGCGGTCCTGCTGAAAACTATTTCGATCGCAAGGCTGGAACTCTCGTAAACATTTACGAAACAACTGCCGAAGACATGGCTTATCCTTACGTTCGCCCACAAGAAACAGGCCATCACACCGATACGCGATGGTTGGCGCTATACGATACGAGCGGAAATGGTTTGATTGTCGAAACAGACAGTCTGTTTGAGTTCAACGCACTGCGTTATAGCATCGAAAATCTCGATGGTCAAGAAGCTACTTGGCGCGCTTATCAATGGAATAACTACTCTCCAGACGAGTACGACCATCACGCTGAATCGGCAGCACGCAATGTTTTGCGTCGCCAAACGCACAACGACGATCTTTTCTTGCAGTCTTACGTTGAAGTTTCGCTCGATTGGCGCATGCAAGGCATTGGCGGCTACGACAGTTGGGGCGCTTGGCCAGACAAAAAGCATCTTATTCCTTCACAACAGCAAATAAAATGGTCGTTTAGCATACGACCATACAAAAATCAATAACCTATATGAAACGTCAACTTTCCTTTTTCTTACTCCTATTGTGCTGCGTTTCCGTTTCTGCAGCACCTAAGAAATTGCCGTATCAAGACAAAAATCTGTCTGTCGATGCACGTGTTAGCGACCTCATCTCGCGCATGACGCTCGAAGAAAAGATTGGACAGCTTTGCTGTGCAATGGCTTGGAATTATTATACCATTGACGGCAGAAAAAGCGTTCGCCCATCTGAATCGTTCAAAAAAGATGTTCGTGATTTCAATGTGGGCATGTTGTGGGCGACATATCGCGCAGATCCGTGGACACAAAAGACACTTGCCGACGGATTGAACCCAGAACTGGCTGCCAAAGCAGGCAACGCGCTCCAGAAATACGTCATCGAAAACACGCGTCTGGGCATTCCACTTTTCCTTGCTGAAGAAGCACCACACGGTCACATGGCAATTGGCACCACCGTTTTCCCAACTGGCATCGGAATGGCTGCGACTTTTTCGCCTGAATTGATTGAAGAGACTGGTCGCGTCATTGCAAAAGAAATTCGTTTGCAGGGTGCGCATATTAGTTATGGTCCAGTGCTCGACCTTGCGCGCGATCCGCGTTGGAGTAGAGTGGAAGAAACGATGGGCGAAGACCCTGTTCTGACTGCAATCATCGGTTCTGCGATGGTTAAAGGATTGGGTGGCGGAAATATCTCGCAGCCTTACGCTACGCTGGCAACGCTTAAGCATTTTATTGCATACGGAACGACCGAAGGTGGACAGAATGGAAATCAAACAATGATTGGACAGCGCGAGTTGTTCTCTAATTTCTTGCCGCCATTCAAGCGCGTTATCGATGCAGGTGCGCTCTCGGTGATGACATCCTACAACTCGCTCGACGGCATTCCGTCAACGATGAACGATTTTCTATTGAAAGACGTTCTTCGTAAGCAGTGGAATTTTCGCGGTTTCGTGGTTAGCGATCTTTTCAGCATCGACGGCATTTACGGCACGCATGGAGTAGCGAAAGATCTACAGGAAGCGGCTGCGTATTCATTGAATGCTGGCGTCGATGTTGACCTTGGCGCAACGGCATTCCGCACGCTTTCTGATGCTGTAAAGCAGGGTCAGGTTGCTGAATCTGCCATCGACGAGGCTTGTGCTAACGTTTTGCGATTGAAATTCGAAATGGGACTGTTCGATAACCCTTATGTAGAACCAAAATTGACGAAAGATGTGCGCTCAGCAGAGCATATCGACGTGGCGCATCGCGTGGCTCAGGCGTCGATTACGTTGCTCGAAAACAAGCAGAACATCCTTCCGTTGAAGAAAAACACGAAAGTGGCGGTCATCGGACCGAACGCTGACAATCGCTACAACATGCTTGGCGACTATACTGCACCGCAAGAGGATTCGAATATCATTACGATTCTCGATGGCGTGCGCCAGAAAGTGGGTGCGAACAACGTGATTTACGCCAAAGGTTGTGCGGTTCGCGACAGCAATCAAGTGGATATCGAAGCGGCTGTGCGTGCAGCGCGTCAGGCTGACGTGGTCATCGTGGCTGTAGGTGGTTCAAGTGCGCGCGATTTCAAGACGAGTTACAAGGAAACTGGTGCTGCAATAACCGATGAAAGCGCTGGTTTGAGCGATATGGATTGCGGCGAAGGATTCGACCGCGCAACGCTTGGTTTGCTTGGCAAGCAGAACGAACTTCTCGATGCACTGCATCGGGTTGGCAAACCCATGATAGTTGTGTATATCGAAGGTCGTCCGCTGCTCAAGAATTGGGCACACGAGAACGCTGATGCGCTCATCGACGCTTACTATCCTGGTCAACAGGGTGGTTTGGCTATAGCAGATGTGATTTTCGGCGACTACAATCCATCTGGCAGGCTGCCGTATTCGATTCCAATCCACGAGGGTCAACTGCCTGTTTATTATAACAAAAAAGCGCCAGCGCCACACAAATATGTCGAGATGTCGGCTATGCCGCTCTATTCCTTCGGTTACGGACTCAGTTTTACGTCGTTCAAATACAGCAATCTGCAGGTTTCGGGCAACGGAAAAGGTGCAACCGTTTCGTTCGACATAACAAATACTGGAGGATATGACGGAGATGAAGTCGCACAGCTTTATCTTCGCGACGAACAAGCGTCAACGGTGCAGCCAGTGATGCAACTTAAAAACTTCGCGCGCGTGTATATAAAGAAAGGTGAAACGAAACACGTTTCGCTCTCGCTCTCCGAAGAAGATCTGCAAGTCATCGACCGCAACATGCAGCCCGTTGTCGAACCTGGTACATTCAAAGTAATGGTCGGTGCTGCCTCCAGCGACATCCGTCTCGAAGGCACGCTCACCGTCTCGCAATAAGACGCAACATCAACCCATAAACATCCCATCTGAATACCACCTTCAGATGGGATTTTTTTGTATAGATTCATCTGCCTAATGCACGTATAATTTTTATGCAAAACGATGAATAAATATGCAAAGAATTAAGATTCGTTAACGCGCGAAAATGAAAAATTTTCGCCTTTAATATAAAGATTTTAATTTTTCAATAACTATATTTATTTACCTATGCGACAGCAAGTAAAGTTATTATCTAATCTATATCTTTCAAATTTAATTCATTTTTGATAATGGAAATGAGAGTATCAAGTTCGTACGTTTTTGGAATTTCCTTGCCTTTTTCTAATGTATATTTTGAATCTTCTTCTGCCCACCGAATACTATATGTAACATTGTTTGCAGTATTAATGACCAATCCGTAAGATTCTGTAGATTTTGAATCATACATTTCAACATCAAACTTCTTTTCTAACCACTTTTTCAAATACAAGAATATTGGGTCAAAGCAGTGACTATCGGTTGTTTTTTGTTGTGCAAAAATAACGTGACCTCTATCTTCAAAAACACGCTTACGCCATGCCTCCCAAATTATCTCAGGACATACACGTAAATATTTTACCCATCCATCTGGTTTAGAAGACTCAATGATATGATTACAAAATTCTTTGTACGAGGCGTTTGTATTCCATTTTATCCACTCATCAATGAACTCCTTTATAGAATCCCCATAGGGATTATCTTGCAAATAACGCTTTAGACTATTGTCACGATCTTTGTTAAATTCGTATAGACGATTCTTAGGTTTCCAATAATCGGGTTTAAAACAAAGCATTGCGGTGTAATATAGTTGCATATCTTCTTGATCACTTGTGCTAATCCATTGTGTCAAATGGTTAGCATAATCCTGAAATTTTTGTAAGTTACCTTCTGACCAATAAATAATACAGCGTATTTGCCCCCAAAGGTACGGATCTTGTTCTGCATCTCGAATAGCACTTGTCCAACCTTCATCTATTTCTCCGTTATCAGATAGACGCAAATTTGCTTTATCTATTTCTTCCTGCAGTGAATGGTTGTTAATACCTTTATAATTATTATTGCTAAGATTCTTTATAAACGATAATATAGCGTTCTTGTCAGAATTAACATCAAGGGTTCTTTGATTCATATCGCCGATCATTTTTTCTATGCCGACAAATGCATCTGCTAAGTCCTGACGTCTATTAAATCTATCTGTATTATTGTCGTTATTAAAGACATTCCGCGACATTCGTACCCACTCCTCGAAGTTGTATTTCCATGCTTCGCTATCTTGATATGGAAAACTTTTAAGAAAAAGTTGCATAGCATAGATTATTGCAGTAACATCATTGCTTATTTTATCGTTTACAAACAAATCAAAATATGAATGTGAATTATTAAAAGACGCTTCTTGAGATAATAATGCTGTAACATCCGTGTATCCATAGTCTTTTTTGATAATCCATAAATCTATATAATCGATGAGTTGTTGAAAATCAATCGTTATACAATTATCTGGTTTTATTTGATTCTCAGAATTGCTTCTCCAATCCGTTAGTTGATTTTGATATGCAAGCAATAGGTCGTTCAGGTCCGCTTCATTATTTTTGTAAACCGTGTCATAAAGTTTATTTATATTCGAAATTACTTTATCATCACCTTTTTCTTCAGCCGTTTCTTTAACTCTTCCCAATTTAGCAAAAATTTGTATGCCTATCATGCGTAATAAGAAGATTCTAAACCTTCTTTCAGTTTCTTTTGCAACATTCAATTGTTCATTTTCTGGTTGTGTGGATAAAATATCCTTTGCATATTTTTGCCAAAAGAGATCTATCCATTTCCCGTCCATATTCTCACGCCACCTTTCCTCAATCTTGGGATTTGCGAGTTCTATTCCTTGTTCGTCTCTTTCATTTTGTTGCTGTTGTATCTCTTCTTCAAGGGTTGATTTGAGTTTATCGAAGTCAGAAAGAAGTTTACCTCGAGCATTCATCTTGATGAATAATTCATCGGACATGCCTAGTTGACCAAGGTCTAGGTAATTGAACCTTATGTTTTGAAGTCGTTCTTGACATTCTTCCAAATTGAGAGACCAATCCATTTGTTCACAAATAGTATCTATCATTACCAACATCGAGCAGATTGTAGGATCGTATTGCCAAAACCACTGAAACCAATCACGTTCGCGAATAATTTCCGAAATTTTATATGTATGTGGTGTTAACAGGGTCACATCAAGTTCATTCTCAGACTTATTTTTTTCTTCTTCAACTGCTTCCTTGGATTTTTTTGTCTTTGCTGCTGCTTCATCCACGAATTGTTTTGCTACATGTAAAATTAACTCATTGCAAAAAGCTTTAGACGTATTACGAGTCTCATACGTAAGGCATGATTCACCATCTCTATTCTTGAGGTCAATACCAAGTATCCAGTGCAATAAGAATAAAGTCGTTAATCGTTGTTGACCGTCAAGAGGCTCAAAAGCGCCATCTCGTTCGCTACCATATACAAAATCCAATTGTACTTCTTGTTTCTTACCCATTACGACAAGTAATAGACTTCGCACAAAATTCTCACGTATTTCGTCGACCGTTTTGTTGCGGCGTCCTTGTGCATAATCACGCTGTATTTGTGGAATGCGTATTTGTCTCTCTTTAATCAAATCTATAAAACTAATATTATTCATGATTTTCTGCTTTATTTTCATTAACAATATTAAAAATAGTATCTACCACTTTATGAATCTCTTCTAGATAACATTCCGCATCAGTCTTTGTCCAGCGCAAGGCATCAATAAAAGAAGATTCTATATTTGAATTTGTATAGTATTTAAGGAACACATTTCTTGTCCCTACAGGGATGAATCGTTTGCCTTCTTTGTCCTCTTCTATAATTCTATACCGTTTATAGGGGAATGGAGCGTCTTTATATTCTCTATTAGTTCTATAATCTAGAAGTGTCAAATTACTGATATTATCATTATTTTCTAGTTTATTGTCTGAAGAGAAATATTCCATCGCTTTTTGACTGAAATCTTTGTAGTCATTCTCTATGCCGCGATCAGACTTCTCGTATCTCTCAATTAAATTTGTGCATTCTTTCAGTAATTTTTCCGCCACATTCTTTCTTTCAGTCAATTTTGACTCAATCTCTAATATAAATTTTACGTTGTTCAACCAACGGATTCGGTCATCACGTTCAATGAGTGATGCATTATTTTGAGAGTTGATATGCTCAATGTCCCATTGTTCTTTTTTAAAGGAATAAAAGTCGAAACGTTGTCCTTTCTTCATGCAACTTTCGACATTGAAAAGCAATAGTACGCGGAATATGAAATCTGAACCATATTCTAAACCATCTATACTTTCTACTGTAAGATATTTATCCTTCTCTTTGAAGCAATCCATCATTTTTTTGTAGAATGCTTTCTTGGTGTCATTCAAAGTCCATTCCTTTGAATCATCCTTCGCTTTTAACTCAGAAAGGTATTTATAAATCTCCCTCGGTTGATTGCCCATACTTACAAGAAATCCAACGTAGTGGTAGTACATATTATCCTCAAACCAAGCAACAAGTCTATCATATGTCCAAACAACCTCTTTCCAAGCATCTTGCATAGACTGAATGTTTTTATCCGACCATAGTTCATCAAGAGTCACACTGTTATTCTTTAATTCTTTTGACCTGCTATAATCATATAGATTTTGGAACTTACGATAAGCATAGTCCTTATCTTCGTTGTCTTTTGGTTTCTCCGTAAGGAAATCAAAGAGGACGTCTATGCGAGTTTGATAATCGCCATTATCATTACTGAGAAATGCCCAAAACTTATCATTTTGGAACTGACGCTCCATCTGATTGAGATCTAATACCAACTCATCAGCTTTCGTTTTGTCATATTCTGATATAATGTTGCTATCCATAATGAATAGCGCCTTGATAAGTTCAGAACTAGTTAGACTTATTTTGCCTTTATTTAATCGGTTAAATACCTGAATGCTTTCTATCGTTTGTTTATCTTTTGGTACTTCATACCAAATAAATTTTACCAATTTGTTATACATTAAACATTCCTTAAAACTTTGCATAATGCCATTTGATACATGATTTTTAAACCATTGTTCAATAGTTTTTTTGCTGTGTTGAGATAATAACCATCAATATTCTTTGACTCTGGATTATCAAAATTCAATTTAGGGCGATTCGTGTAAACGATGTCATAAATGTTTTGGGTAGTGTATGTCTCTTTTTCATAAGGCATAAGTCCTTCTTTAAACATATATAATAAAATCAAACGTAATGTTGTCAAACGTTGTTGCCCATCAAGAACTTCCCATGCGTTCCTCTCATTTCCATTATCATCCTTCCACTTGCAAGGTTTTACCACCAGTGGTTGAAGATAATAACTTTCTTGGTTAGACTTAGAAAATTCATAGATATCCTCTAACAAATCAACAACTT
>Ga0065708_1040007_pt1 | contig 19764 bp, 15 predicted proteins | sample Hoacrofraction12_2_FD_59095 | JGI IMG/M metagenome (GOLD analysis project Ga0065708, IMG submission 59095) | Hoatzin crop microbial communities from Cojedes, Venezuela, sample from fiber fraction 12 v1 | ecosystem: Host-associated > Birds > Digestive system > Esophagus > Crop | place: Venezuela... | reverse complement strand
TAACGGGAAAATCACTATATTCGCACCGAGAAGCAACGAAGGACTCACCCATGCAGGACAGTATCAGCATTCTCAAGCATGGTACCGCATGGCAGCTACGGGTCGGGTGTTCGGAACTCCTCGGACATCATTATTGGGAAAAACGGCTTTTGGACAGGCGTCCATTTTGCCAGCGGTATCGGCGAAGTGTCAGCCCCTGCTGTTCAAAAGCGCATTGAGTCATAAGGATAACAAAAAAAGGCGCTCCTCCCACTTCTGAGGAGAAGTGGGTTTCCGCGCCAAATTAATTTTTTATGATTATGAAAAGATTTTCACTGCTGTCTCTCAGCTGCATGCTGCTCCTTGCGGTAGCCTGCAACCAGAAAGAGACCACTTTCGAGTACACCTCCGAGGACGAGAGCCTTGCGGGTAGTGCTGTGACGGCAGGTGACGCTTCTTCATCCATCTACAAGCTCTTTGTTCTTAACGAGGGCAAGATGGGAGGAGGCAACGCCAGCCTGGACTTCCTCCGTTTCAAGGACGGACTCTATGTTACAAACTCATTCTCCAGGATGAACCCCACCGTGACTGGCGGGCTTGGCGACACGGCAAACGACATAGCCGTGATTGCGAACTATCTTTGGATACCCCTCACGGGATCAGGTCTTGTCGAGGTTGCCAGCGGCCTTAACGAGACGCACATTGGAACGGTTTCCATCCCTACGCCGAGGAAGGTCGCCTTTGATGCCATTGACGGCAGCTACTATGCGTATGTCACTTCGTATTCCGGAGCGGTTTACGGAGGGGATGCCCGCCTTGGCAGCCTTTACAAGGTATCGGCCGGAGACCTGTCGGTTGTAAAGAAGATAGACCTTGGATATCAGCCGGAGGGCGTCGTAGTCTGCGGAAACAATATCTATGTCGCCTGCTCGGGAGGATATAACGGATATACCATAGGATATGACAACAGGCTTTTCGTTGTCGACAGGACAACCTTCGAGGTCGTCGACTCAATCCAGGTGGCCCCCAACCTCAATCTTGTGGTATCTGACGGGGAGTCAAGCGTATGGGTTGCTTCCGCAGGAGACTACTACTCGACCCATTCGGGACTCTATCATGTGAATACTGCGACAAAGGCTGTGACCCAGGTTCCCGATGTAAGGGTGTCAACCCTCTCATACGACTACTACTCGGGGAAGATATACGTTCTCGGAACAGATGATGAGTGGGTATGGGATTCCAAGCAGAAATTCTCCGTCTATGTCGTAGACGGAAAGAGCGTGAGCGCGACCTATCCCCTTTCAAAGAACAGTGACGCTTCGTCCATATCCTACCCCTACGGAATACTCCGCAATCCAAAGTCCGGAGAAATCTACATCACCGACTCCGGCGACTGGACAAATCCGGGATATGTGTACAGTTTCTCTTCCGACCTGTCTAAGACAAACTGGAAGGCGGAGGCTGGCATAGGACCTTCCCACATGGCTCTTTACTCGATTTACTGATTGACCCGTTAACCGGACATTTTACCGGACATAGAAGGAAGGCGCAGGCATGGACGTCACAAAGGCAATAGAGATTTTCGCATTCATAACAGGGCTCATCTACATCGTTCTTGAGATAGGACAGAAGAAGAGTATGTGGATTGTGGGGATCCTTACCGGAGTCGCCTGCGCCTATTCTTTTTTCTATCAGAGGATCTATGCCTCCATGGGGCTTAACGTATACTATGTCGCCATGTCGATATGGGGAATCATCCAGTGGGGTAGAGACTCCGGAAAAGTTGACGAAGGTCAGATTCACCTACGGAGGATGACGGGAAAGACGGCCCTTGCAAGCCTTGCGCTCTTCGTTACTGGAAGCGCCGCCCTGGTGCTTCTCCTAAAGCTTCTCGGGGGAAACATGACAGTGCTTGATGCCTGCGTTACGATAGCGAGCGCGATCGCCACCTGGTGGCTGGCGCAGTCATATCCTGCGCAGTGGATTGTATGGATTGTTACCGATTTGCTGTCCGGTTATCTATGCCTTAGGACCGGCCTTCCATGGATGGCGGTTCTCTATGCCGCCTATGCGCTTTCAGCCGTATACGGGTACTGGTACTGGAAGAAAAACGGAAGGTATGTAGAGTAGGCAAAGGTCCAGTCCATCCATGTTGATGTATGGGTCCTTGTCTAATTTTTGAAAATGAGTGTGCCGTGGATGGATGGTTTTTCCTCTAAATTCACTAAATTGCATACCGCTAAAAATATCGAAGCAAATAGAAATGATAGTAATAGCAGAAAGCGGAGCCACCAAGACCGACTGGTGCCTTGTGGGGGGCGATGGAGTCCAGAAAAGTGTAAAGACTCCCGGAATGAACATAGCGGTAATGCCTGCAAAAGCCATAGGGGAAATCATATCCCAGGCGGCAGGGGATTTCTCCTGCGATGCTGACCTTGCCCTTGTAAGGGAGGTGCACTACTATGCGGCCGGGCTGTTCGTCCCCGAAGGAGAGAAGCTGCCGCGTAACGGTGAAGGACTGGATGCCGCGCTAAGGACGGCATTTCCCAATGCGGAGATTGAGTATGCATCGGACCTTCTTGATGCGGCAAGGGCCGTCTGCGGCCATTCTGCAGGAATTGCGGCCATTCTGGGGACCGGTTCCAACAGCTGCCTGTATGACGGGGAGAAGATAGTTCGCAATGTCCGCTCCGGAGGGTTCATCCTTGGAGACGAGGGGGGAGGCGCCTGCCTTGGGAAGCTCTTTATGGCGGATTTCCTCAAGGGACTTGTCCCGGAGGAGATTTCAGATGAGTTTGCTTCTTCATTCAAGGTTGACTATATGACAGTCGTCGGCGAAGTGTACAGGGGCGAGGCTCCTTCGAAGTACCTTGGCTCATTTGCTCCGTGGATACTTTCCCGCTATGATAGGAGCGAGTACATAAGGAACCTTGTCGATGGAAACTTCCGCTCGTTTCTCAAAAGGGCTCTGAGCCAGTACGATTTAAAGACATATCCGGTCGGCGTTGTAGGCGGATTCGGGTATGCCTGCCAGGAAATCCTCCAGAAGATCGGTTCCGAATTCGAAGTCACATTTTCCTGCATCCTTCCAAGCCCCATCGAGGGACTCATCGAGTATCACCTCGGGCAGAAATGATCCTTGAATCAAGGAACCATTAAGGCAAGCATAACATTCTGAGTTCAGCAATTCCTGCATATATGAGGACAACAGAGCAGTCATCACATTACGACCATCTGGAGAAGATGTCGACACGCGAGATCCTTTGCGCGATCAACGCCGAGGACAGGACCGTGCCGGCCGCTGTGTCAAAGGCGATACCCTCCATCGAGGCTCTGGTCGAGGGGATAGTGGAAAGGATGAAAAGGGGAGGAAGGGTGTTCTACCTCGGTGCCGGGACCAGCGGAAGGCTCGGAATAGTCGATGCCTCGGAGATTCCTCCGACGTACGGGGTCAGGGACAGGTTCATAGGCCTCATGGCAGGAGGTGACGGGGCAATTCGCACTGCAGTGGAAGGGGCCGAAGACGATCCTGACGGCGGATGGATGGACATGCAGCCCTTCTGCCCCACCAGGGACGATACCGTGATAGGAATAGCCGCTTCCGGTACGACACCCTATGTCATCGGCGCAGTGAAGAAAGCCCGTGGTGAAGGCCTTCTTACAGGGTGCGTAACCTGCAATGCGGATTCACCGCTTTCCAGGGAGGCCGAGGTTCCCGTGGAGGTGGTTGTCGGCCCCGAGTTTGTAACCGGTTCCACAAGAATGAAGGCCGGCACTGCGCAGAAGCTGGTGCTCAACATGATATCGACTTCGGTGATGATCCGCCTTGGGCATGTCAAGGGCAGCAGGATGGTCGACATGCAGCTGACAAACGTAAAGCTTGTCGACAGGGGTACCAGGATGATAATGGAGGAGACTGGGATAGAGGACTACGACATAGCGAGGATGCTGCTTCTGGAATACGGCCAGGTAAGGGCCGCAGTCGATGCTTTCAACAAATCAAAAGAGTGATGCCTATGCAGGACAGATATCCTTCAAAGCTTCTGGGTGATGCGGTATCCGCGATAGGCTCCCTTCCGGGAGTCGGGAAGCGGAGCGCCCTCCGCCTTGCCCTCCATCTTCTGTCGCAGAGCCCTGAGAGTGTGCACAGGCTGACCGGTGCGATAGACCACCTTAGGGACGATGTGCAGTACTGCAGGGAATGCGGCATGATAAGTGACGACCCCATCTGCCCGATTTGTTCCGATCCCAAAAGGATCCGGACCCAGATTTGTGTCGTGGGCACGATAAGGGATGTGATGAGCATAGAGGATACTGGACAGTACAACGGCCTCTATCACGTTCTTGGGGGAGTCATATCCCCGATTGACGGAGTTGGGCCTTCCGACCTTTCCATAGACGCCCTGGTAGGCAGGGTGCAGGCTCTCTCCGGAGTTGAAGGCGCCGAGGTAATATTCGCCCTTCCCGGAGATGTCGAAGGGGAGACTACACAGTTCTACATATACAGGAGGATTTCAGCCTTTGGAGTGAAGGTCACGGCCCTCGCCCGCGGGCTAGGCTTCGGGGACGACCTGGAGTATGCCGATACCCTCACTCTTGGAAGGAGTATAGCATCAAGGCAGATTTTCTCAACCTGAAGGAGTCGCCTTTTCAAAAAAATGCCTACCTTTGCAACCCACTCTCTATCGCCCCGTGGCAGGGGAGGGTGGCAAGTCTCCACGGACTTGTTCAAAGGAAGTTAGACCCATTAAAACGAGGGAGGATTTGCCATGGTATCAATCTTCTACAGGACCGGTTCTGAGATAGAGGTTCTCTCCTCGAGCGAAAAGCTCTCCACCCTGACCCTTGATACGGTCGTATGGATTGACCTGTTCTCTCCCGACGGGGATGAGAAGAGGGCGGTAGAGGCATTCCTGGGAACGGAGATTCAGAGCCGCGCCCATGCGGAGGAGATCGAGAGCTCCTCGCGCTTCTTCGAGACCCCCAAGGCGATATTCGCAAACACCAACTTCCTCATGCCTGGCCCGGAGGGCTACGACATGGAGGCCGTATCATTCACACTTGTTGGCGGGACCCTAACTACCCTCCGCGACTTCCCCCTTCGAAGCTTCACCGAGCTTCAGAGAAAGATGCAGGCAATTCCGCGCCTTTTCCCCAACGGATACTGGGTGTTCATGACAATCCTCGACCAGAGGGTCGACCTTGACGCCGACATGATAGAGCTGATGAGCAAGGAGATAGCCCAGTACAGCCGTCGTATAAACCAGCAGGAGGACATCAACGAGGACTTCCTCCTGGATATCAACCAGCTCCAGGAGAATACGATGATCGTCCGCGAGAACATCTTCGACAAGCAGCGTCTCATCACGAACCTCATGAAGAGCGACAAGTATCCCGCCGCCCTTGACGCAAGGCTGAATGTGATGCAGCAGGATATCTCCTCCCTTATAAACCACACCAACTTCTCCTTCGAGAGGCTGGAGTACCTGCAGGATACGGTAGTGGGTCTTATCAACCTGGAGCAGAACAGGATAATGAAGATATTCACGCTGATATCCCTGCTTCTCATGCCTCCTACCCTTGTGGCAAGCTTCTTCGGCATGAACGTAAAGCTCCCGCTCGAGGGCTGGTCGTGGGCATGGGCCGGAATAATCGGCATAATGATACTGTCTTTCGCGATCGTGCTGTTCGTGTTCAAAAGACGGAAAATGCTTTGAAAAGAGGAATACTTTTCCTATTTTTGCACGCCTTTTTCGGGAGGGCGTGTTTTTTTGTCCCTCCCGGGGCTCGACAAATAAAGTTAAACCACTAGTTTTTTGTAAAATTTTATGGCAGAAGAACTAAAGAAAGCGCAGCTCAACGCATCGGTAGCCCCCGAGAATTTCGACTGGGACGCCTTTGAGAGCGAGGCTGGTGTCTACGGCGACACCGACAAGCAGAAAATCGCCGAAGCTTATGACAAGACCCTCCAGAAGGTCGTCGAGAATGATGTAGTTGAAGGAACCGTCACCTCTATCAACAAGAGGGAGGTCGTAGTCAACATCGGCTACAAGAGCGAAGGAGTCATCCCCGCACCCGAGTTCCGCTACAATCCCGACCTTAAGGTTGGCGACAAGGTAGAGGTGTATGTTGAGAGCGCAGAGGACAAGAAAGGACAGCTCGTACTTTCCCACAAGAAGGCCCGCCAGCTCCGTTCATGGGACAGGGTGAACGCAGCCTACGAGAGCGGAGAGATCGTGAAGGGTTACGTGAAGACCCGCACCAAGGGCGGTATGATCGTGGACGTGTTCGGTATCGAGGCATTCCTCCCCGGCAGCCAGATCGACATCAAGCCCATCCGCGACTACGATGCCTATGTAGACCAGACCATGGACTTCAAGATCGTGAAGATCAACCAGGAGTTCCGCAATGTCGTAGTATCTCACAAGGCGCTGCTTGAGGCCGAACTTGAGAAGCAGAAGAGCGAAATCATATCCAAGCTCGAGAAGGGACAGGTTCTCGAGGGAACAGTCAAGAATATCACCAACTACGGTGTATTCGTAGACCTTGGTGGAGTGGACGGTCTCGTTCACATCACCGACCTGTCATGGGGCAGGATCAACAACCCCGAAGAGGTTGTATCCCTGGACCAGAAGATCAACGTCGTAGTGCTTGACTTCAACGAGCAGCAGAAGAAGATCGCTCTCGGTCTGAAGCAGCTCACCCCTCACCCTTGGGATACCCTCGTCAACGACATCAAGGTCGGCGACAAGGTTAAAGGCAAGGTTGTCCTCGTACAGGACTACGGCGCATTCGTAGAGATCAAGCCCGGCGTAGAGGGACTCATCCATGTAAGCGAGATGAGCTGGTCACCCCGTCTTCGCAGCGCCCAGGACTTCCTCAAGGCTGGCGACGAGATCGAGGCCCAGGTTCTCTCCATCGACAAGGAGAACCGCAAGATGTCCCTCGGCATGAAGCAGCTCGTACCCAACCCTTGGGAGAACATCCGCGAGAAATACCCTATTGGCAGCAAGCACACCGCTACCGTACGCAACCTTACAGTCTTTGGCGTATTCGCCGAGATCGAGGACGGCGTAGAGGGACTCATCCATATCAGCGACCTTTCCTGGGACAAGATCAAGCATCCTTCAGAGGTTGTCAACGTTGGTGACAAGATCGATGTCATCATCCTTGACTTCGACGAGGCAGCCCACAAGCTCAGCCTTGGTCACAAGCAGCTTCTTCCCAACCCCTGGGATGAGCTCGAGGCCAAGTATCCCGTCGGCAGCGTAGTCGAGGGAACTGTTGCATCCCTCACCGACAAGGGCGCCAACATCACCATCGAGGGCGGCCAGGATGCATTCTGCTTCTCCCGTGAACTCGTAAAGGAGGACGGCAAGACCGCCATCGTAGGCGAGACCCTTCCTTTCAAGGTGATCGAGCTCAGGCGCAGCACCCGTCGCGTGCTTCTCTCCCATACCCGCACATACGCTGAGGTAAAGGAGGCCAAGGCAGCCAGCGAGGCCGAGGCTACAAAGAAGAACGTCAAGAAGATCAACTCCAACATCGAGAAGACCACCCTTGGCGACATCTCCGAGCTTGCCGCTCTCAAGGACAAACTTGAAAAGGGCGAGTAATTAGATGAATTTCACCCTCAGGATTCTGGGTACGGCTTCGGCCATGCCCGTTCCCGACAGATTTCCGAGCGCTCACGTACTTGATGTGCGGGGGCGCTCCCTTCTTATAGACTGTGGCGAGGGCGCACAGTACTCCCTCGTGCGCTACAGGGTTCCGCTCCTGAGGATAGATTCGATATTCATTTCCCACATCCACGGCGACCATGTATACGGACTGTTCGGACTTCTTTCCTCGATGAGTCTCAATGGAAGGAAGGCTCCTCTTTCCATATACGGGCCGCAGGCGGTTGCGGGACTTCTGAACTTTTTTAGGTCCTACTACGGTCCTGCGATATCGTTTGACCTGGAGTTCACCCCGGTAAAGGTCAAGGAGCCTGCGGTGATCCACTCCACAAAATCCATAGAAGTGCTTGCATTTCCTCTGGACCACGGAATCGAGACCTACGGGTATATGGTAAGGGAGAAGACTCCGCCTCTCAATGTCAAAAAGGATGAAATCGAAAGGCTTTCCCTGTCCCTTGAAGAGATCGGGACGCTCAAAAGAGGGGATGATGTCGTACGGGAATCCGGCGTACTTCCAAACAAGGACCTTACGTACATTCCTTACAATCCAAGAAGCTACGCATATTGCAGCGACACTGCAGTATTCCCGGAATTGCCGGAGTGGGTGAGAGGAGTCGACCTTCTCTATCACGAGTCCACCTATCTTTCAGAGTCGGAGGCCTATGCGGCAAAGTGGCATCACTCGACAGCGGCACAGGCGGCCAGGGTGGCCCTTGATGCAGGAGCTGGAAAACTGATTCTTGGGCACTACTCTTCAAGGAACCAAGACAAACTCCTCTATCAGGCGGAGGCAAGGGAGATTTTCCCCGAGTCATACGCCGCCGATGACGGGGATGTCTTCGATATTCCCTATGTGAGGCTCGGGGAATAGCGATTTATCCAATTAATATATGATTGAAAGGTACGTCAAGTAAATCCTTAACGGTTAAATTATCTTCTTCTTTCAGTTTTATCCTGATAATTTTGTATTCATTAAAGAAATCATCCATCGTCTTACCGGTAGGTTCATCTTTGCCAAAGTAGTCTATCATCTGGTTTAAGACAAAAATTAAGTAATATTGAAGATTGCTAGTTACATTTTCAATGTCTTGCTTTAGAGCCGCTTCATGCACTAATTCATTCCTTAGCCTGTATATCCTAGTAATATGCTGATTAACAGTTGTAAAGTGACGGTCTAAATATTTTCTTCGTTCTTGATTGTCATCAAGGAAATGTCTTTTCATTCGAATTATCCTATATTTTAGGAGTAGGGATGTTTGCCGGTTAATTAGAGATGTAAGATCGTCCTTTTCCCAAAAGTTCTCATCATCTGGGAGTGTGCCTGATTTATGTAAGCTATCATTTAAATATTCAAGGTTTCGCTTACCGTAGCAGCAATATAGGATAGTGGATAAATTGTCTCTAAGTCTTTCAAAGGTTTTTTCTGTGCTGAGGGGAGATGAAAATAAAAATTCTATTGCAATCCAGTAATTTAGGAACTTCTCTTCTATTTCCATACTATAGTTTGCTATTCTAAGGTGCCTAAATGCGGACTGTAATCTGTCTTTTACATCCTTATTGATATCTTTTCTGCGCTGAATTCTGGAAAGATAGTTTTGTAGAGAGATTACTTTCTTAATGTCATTGTAATATCTACCATCAGTGCGATAATACCTGCCAAATTTATGACTATAATGGCCATCTTCATTTTTAAATAAAGCTAAACCTTGGTGAACTGCGGAAGCCTTCATATTGGACAAGCCAAGATTTAGTTGGTCTAGGATTGTTGCCAGTCTATCAGCGGCTTCTTTCATTGCAGAAAAATCATCTAGAGCCTGTATTGTTGAGATATAGAAGCGAGAATTGTCAAATTTTTTGATGAAAGATTGTAAATAGGAATATTTAGACAAGTCTTGCAGAATGTCTTTGTTTTCAATCTCTTTAACAAGACCTGGAATTTCTCCCTTGTTTAAGATTTTGATTGGGATGTTTATTTTTAATACAACCATAAAGTCTCTTTTGGATTCTAATAAGCAGCTTTCGCTGAATTTTTTAAAATCTTCAATAAAATGGCTGCTTTGGGCTAATTCTTTAGCTGTACTGTAAAGATGTATTTTGGAATAGCCTATGCTAATAAGATGAGACCCAATGTTTAGTATCAGGTCGTCAAGTGTATGAACTGTATCTTCAAAATTGTCATCTGTCAGGTCGGACGTGTCATTCAGGATATCCGTTACTTTCTCAAAGAGGAAAGGAAGGTAGTTTTTCTCGTTGTCTTTTGCGATGCGCTCAATCAGGAAAAGAATAAATGAGTAACGAGAAAAGTCTTCTTTCCCTTTTTGTTCCTTAATAAAATCAGTTAGTATTTTTATGAGTTTTTCTCTGCTATATACGGTATACTTCAGGCACTTATCAGTTTCTATTGAATGAACTAGTTCTTCAAGGCAAGATTGAACAGTTGTAAAGCTTTTAATCCTATTCTCAAGTCTAGCCTTGATGTCTTCTATGGCTTCTAATAAAAGTGTAAAAGTGTTATTCACTCTTACTCTGTAGCTGTCTAGTGTCTTGTTGTCGAATATTTCAACAAAACGTTCTTTTATGTAATCTTGCAATTGCTTTTTTTCATGGGAAAAGTTTTGTTTCAGTTGTTGTTTAAATAAAAAATATTTGTACCTTTGCGGTTGAAAAGGGTTAATTAGAAATTATCATTCGAAAAATAGAGGGGAGCGGATCATTATCGTTAAGAGAGCCTTGTGCTACGCGGTGTGAGTCACCTCCCTACATTAAACACTGTCGAAAGACAGTGTTTTTTGGTAATTGTCTAAAATCTATGTGCAAATGTACACATAAATATGTGCTGTATGACGCTTTTTGCAAAAAAAACAAGGTGTTTTTTGTGGTTGTGCGTAGAAATCTGGCTAGTAGTCGGTTATGAAATCATGGCGCCTGACGCGAATAACATGCTGATGGTTTTTTACAACTTCTTGTCGGCCATCCCTTCGTACATGTTGTTCAGGTCGTTGATCTTGTAGGCCTTTATTGAAGAATCGTCAATGGAAGTGTCCACATTCCTCTTCTCTCCTTTCATTATGTTTCGAATCAGGAACTCCTTTACTATTGGGTAGGACTCTACAAGGGCGCCGGCAATCTCATGGCCGTGGTCATTGTAGCGGTAGATGCAGAAAGTATAGCCTTCCTCCTTCCATGCCTCTGCTAGGGAGCTGGACCCCTCGAAACGAAGATTCAGGAACCTTATATGGTTGTAATTCACAATCTTGTCGTCTTTTCCATGAAGAAGCAATGTGGGGGCTGGAGCGCTTTCGTAGGTCGGAGCCCAGTCATTCGAGTATATCGCTCCGGAGTATGATATCACGCCCCTGTAGCGGAAGCCTTCAGGAACTATCCTTGTCATGGACTTTACCTTGTTCGAAAGGTTCCAGTCGGTCTGAAGGGCTATTATGGCACCGGCAGACGATCCAGAAATCACTACGTTGTCTGGATCGAATCCCAGGTAGGATGCCCTGTCAATGAGGAACCTTGTCGCCCATAGGAGGTCTTCCACGCCCATCTCCACTGCATAGTATGTCCTGAGTGCGGCGGATATTCCCATCTTCCTTATCCCCTTCAGTCCAAGGCGGTAGTCTATCGCAGCCACGGGGAAACCGTCTGAGGTCAGAAGCTTGAAATACTCCAGGTTAGTGGGATTGCGCATATCCGCCTTTGCAAATCCTCCTCCGGTTATGAATATCACAAGGGGCTTTCCGCTGGAGTCTGACCCTTCTGCAGGAGAGTAGTAGTCAAGGTGCAGGGGGAGCGTATCCCTTACCGCATATATGTAGGACTCGGAAGGCTCTATCTGTGCCAGCGAGGCAATGTAGCAAAATATGAGGGCAATTGATGCGAGGATTCTTTTCATCTTAAAAGGCTTTGATGCAAAATTAGGCACAATCCCCGGCATTGCAAAGGGGATGGGAGTGTTTCGGTCTACCGCCTACGGAATACTCCTGCAGCCTTTTTTTTGACAAAAGATGCAAAATCTCTAACTTAGCAAAAAGATGAGATACCAAGGATTATGCGTAGGCTCCTTCCTGTAATATTATCCCTGCTAATGGTGCTGCCCCAGCCGTTGAAGGCCAGGGATGCAGACTCCCTTGGAAGACTGGCATACAATCCAGTCTGTCCTGACGAAGTCTTCTCATGGAAGCCGGTGGCCGCAACCGGAGCCGTGTTCACAGCCGGTGCCGTCGTAGCTTCAGTTCCTGCGCTTCGCAATGCCATAGATATCCCCTTGAATGACAGGTTCTCTTCACTTAGGGAGGACCTTGGGAATGTCTGCATTGACAACTACATGCAGTACCTGCCTTCCGCAGGGTATTTCGCCCTTGGATGGATGAAACCCTGCAGGCATACTACCCTTGAGCGAGGAATGGTCCTTTCGACGGCCGCAGCCCTTGAGATATCTTCGGTGCTGCTAGTAAAGTATACGGCAAGGCGCCTACGTCCGGACGAGTCCGCAAGAAACACCTTCCCTTCGGGACATACTGCAACTGCGTTTCTGGGAGCGACTCTTGTCGCCATTGAATATGGCGGATGGTGGGGAATCGGAGCCTATACTCTTGCTACCGGAGTCGGGGTCATGCGTCTATACAATGGACGCCACTGGTTTAGCGATGTGGTTGCCGGAGCGGCTCTTGGAAGCATGTGCGCAGTGGCCGCATACTGGCTTCTGCCATATGAGCGGAAGCTTCTTGGAATCAGCCATGGCGCTACTTCCCTTGCTGTCGTCCCCTGGGCTGGGGGAGTGACGCTTTCAATGGTATTTTAGGAGACAGTCCCTATTTGAAAGGATGCGAGGCGCCGTTGTCGCCTTCTCTTTCAGAGAAATTTCGTAATTTTACGCGGTAAACATATTTTCAATGAAAAGAAGATTCCTGCTGGTCCTTGCGGCCATTCTTGCGGTAGTGCCTGTGCTTACTTCTTCGTCGGCAGGCCAGTCACCCCAGGAAGCATACATACAGAGGTGGGCCTCAGTTGCGGTAAGTGAAATGTACCGTAGCGGAGTGCCTGCGTCAATAACCCTCGCCCAGGGTCTCCTGGAGTCTGGATCCGGACTTTCGCGTCTTGCCACCCAGGGAAACAACCACTTCGGAATTAAGTGCCACAACTGGAAGGGGAAATCAATGAGGGCGAACGATGACCTTCCAAACGAGTGCTTCAGGGTATACGATACCGCGGAGCAGTCATTCCAGGACCACTCCGACTTCCTTCGCTACTGGGACCGCTACAAGTTCCTTTTCGATCTGAAGACAACAGACTACAAGGGGTGGGCGTACGGACTTAAGAAGGCGGGATATGCAACCGCTCCGAACTATGCCCAGGCCCTTATAAACCTTATCGAGACATACGACCTCAGCCGGTTTGACAGGATGACTGTAAAGGAGGCTGCAAGGACATACGGAAAGCCTTCCTCTTCCAAGGGATCGTCGAAAAACTACACTTCACGCTCTTCTTCAAAGAACAAGAAGATGACGGCCCGTGAGAGAAGGGCGGCCGAAAAGGCCCGCAAGGAGGCCGAGAAGAAAGCGGCAAAGGCAAGGAAGGAAGCATCCAGGAACGCCGCAGCGGCGCAGAGGCAGGCCCAGAAGGATGCTGCCAAGGCCGCAAGGGAGGCGGAAAGACAAGCCGACAAGGCTGCGCGGGAGGCAGCAAGGGAATCTGCTCGTGCAAGGCGGAATGAGTTCTGGAGCAACCTTGGAGGAGAGTATGTCGACGAGTCGCTTACCGAGATCCCGGAGTCGCCGCTTAAGATCGAGGAGCCAAAGAGGTTCGACAAGTCCGGCGAGACCTTCTCATTCTCGCTTTCAAGGGAGATGTATTCGAGAAACGGCGTACCTTTCATATATTCCGTGGAAGGGGAGACCATAGAGTCGATTGCCAAGGCCAACGACCTCTTCCCAAGGGAGCTTCTGCGATTCAACGACCTGAAGCAGGGCTCAACCCTTGCCCCAGGCACCATAGTGTATCTCCAGCCGAAGAAGAACCAGGGGGCCAAGGACCTTGACAGGTATATCATAGACCATGACGGCGAGGACCTGTGGGCAGTGTCCCAGAGGTTCGGAGTGAAGCTTGACGCCATATACAAGATGAACGGAATAGATTCATCCTACATTCCAAGGGAGGGTGACATGATAGTCCTGCGCCGCAGGGGAGCAAAAGGTGAGTAGTATAGATTGCCATGAACATTGACTGGAAAAACAGAAAGGTCCTCATTCCTGCGGCGATTGTCGCGGGAGCGCTTCTGATATTTTGCATCGTATTTTTTATAAACAAGATCATCGACCACAGGGTCCCCAATTTCCAGAATACAAGGGAACTGTACGTCTATCCTGGAAATACGGTTGCTGACATCATGCCTTTCCTAGTGGACTCCTGCGAGGCCAAAAGGCCCCGCAGCGTTGCGCGTGCGTTCAAAAAGACAGAAAAGATTGAGGTCGGCCACTACACCATCGACACATCTATGCCTAGCGTATATGTCGAAAGGATGCTATCCCATGGCTGGCAGACTCCCATAAAGCTTGTCATAGGCGGCACCCTTCGCACCCGCGGGGGAATAGCAAAGAAGATAAGTTCGCAGATGCTCTTTGACTCCACTGCGATGGTATCCGCCATGGCCGACTCTTCGCTTCTTTCAAAGTTTGGCTTCAAACCTGCCAACGTATTTGCACTCTTTGTCCCTGATACATACCAGGTATACTGGACCGAGAGCCCCGAGGAAATCCTTGAGCGTCAGAAGAAGGCCTATGACGATTTCTGGACGGAGGATAACAAAAAGAAGGCTGCAGACCAGGGACTGTCCCAGATGGAGGCTTCTATCCTGGCATCCATCGTAAAGGGGGAGACCAACTACGAGCCCGAGATGCCGTCTATTGCGGGAGTGTACCTCAACCGTCTTCACAAGGGGATGAAGCTGCAGGCCGATCCCACGATAGCATATCTTCTGGACTACAAGGTTAACAGAATCCTTTACAAGCACCTTGAGATAGAATCCCCGTTCAACACCTACAAGCATGCTGGACTTCCCCCGGCACCCATCTACGTGCCGACAAAGGCCTGTCTCAATGCGGTACTCAATCCCGACAGGCACGGGTACATGTTCTTCTGCGCATCCCCTGAGTTCAACGGGACGCACAGGTTTGCTGTCACATATTCCGAACACCTTAAGAATGCGCGCGAGTTCTCCCGCGCCCTCGATGCAAGGAATGCGGCAAAGAAGGCGGAGGAAAAGGCGAAAAGTGGGAAATAGCCCCTTACACCCTGCTTACTTTCTGGATATTCTTGAGCGCCCTTATCTGGGAGACGACCTTGTCGAGCTCCATGTTCGAAGGCACGCTCACCTTCAGGGTGATGTCGTAGGTGCCGTTTCGGGAGTTCTCCTCGACATTGAACGAACGCAGCGAGGCCTTGAACGTGCCGATTACGTTCATTATCTGGTTTATGACCTGGCTTTCTATGGATGATATCACCTTGAGCGTCACCTGGAACGATCCCGATGAAGGAGTGTCGGCCCATTTGACCTTCTGTATCCTGTAGGGGTACATCTCGATAAGGCGGGCGGCGTTGGGGCATGATATCCTGTGGATCTTTATTCCGTCATCCCTGGTGACAAACCCGAACACGTCGTCTCCGAACACGGGATTGCAGCACTTGGCCATCTTGTAGGAAAGCCCTTTAAGCCCCTTGGCGTTCAGGACCAGGATGTCGTCCCCCTTGCTTCCCTTGCCGCTCTGCCACCTTTCGCGGCTCTCCTCCATCTTCTTCTCCTCAGCGGCCTTTGCGGCCTCCTGGGCGCGGGCTACCATCGCATCGTGCTCGAGAATGTAGTTTTTCACTACGTTCACGTCAAGGGTGCCGTCTCCTATTGCGGAGTAGAACTCCTTCACTCCAGGATAGCAGTTCTTCTTCATGAACTCGCTGAGCATCTCGTCGGGAAGGTCCAGCTTCCAGTTCTTGAGCCTTCTTTCAAGCAGCTCCTTTCCTTCCGAAGCCTTTTTGTTCTCCTCTTCGTGGAGAGCCTGGCGGATCTTGCCCCGGGCCTTGCTCGTCACCACGAAATTGAGCCAGTCGGCCGATGGCTTCCGGTTCTTTCCCGTCATTATCTCCACGACGTCTCCCGTGCAGAGCTCCTCCTTTATGGGGACGGCCTTGCCGTTTACCTTTCCGCCTATGCACTTCAGACCTATTCCGGTGTGTATGTTGAATGCGAAGTCAAGCACCGTGGCTCCTTTTGAGAGGATTCTGAGCTCGCCTGTCGGGGTGAATACGAATATCTCGTCCTCGGGAGGCTGGGGAAGCTCCTCGGGCTCCATCTGCTGGGGATGCTCAAGGTTGTACCTCACCCTTGTCAGCCACCTGTCAAGGTTCTTTTCGTGGCGGATTCCCTTGTAGGACCAGTGCGCGGCGTGGCCGTTTTCGGCCTCGTCATCCATTCTCTTTGTGCGGATCTGCACCTCCACGTATGCTCCGTCCCTGTTCTTTACCGTTATATGGAGGGACTCGTAGCCGTTCGGCTTGGGATTGGTCAGCCAGTCGCGCAGCCTTGAAGTGTCGGCTTCGTACTCCTGCGTTACATAAGAATAGACTTTCCAGCACAGGTCCAGCTCCTTAGCGTGGTCATCCTCGCAGTCTATTATGAAGCGGATTGCAAATACGTCGTACACCCCTTCGAAAGGGACCTTCTGGGCCTTCATCTTTTTGAAGATGGAGTAGGCGGTCTTCGTGCGGATCTTTAGCTTGTAGGATATCCCGGCGTCGGAAAGGGTCTTCTTCAGGGGTTCGATGAACTCGTTCGTGAGGTTGATGCGGTCCTTTTCCGTAGCCTTCAGCTTGTTTGTTATGCTGCGGTACTGCTCCGGCTCTGCGTGACGGAAGTAGATGTCCTCCATCTCGCTCTTTATGTTGTAGAGCCCCAGCTGGTGGGCAAGCGGAATGTAGAGCATGAGGGTCTCCAGGATCTTCCTCTCCCTTGACGAGCGGGGAAACATGTCAAGGTTTCGCATGATCTCGAGGCGGTCGGCTATCTTCAGCACCGTCACCCTCGGATCCTTCGAGTACTGGACTATGAGCTTCTTGTAGTTTTCCGCCTCAAGGCGCGTATCCTTCGGCTTTATCGTGGAAATCTTTCCAAGCCCTTCCACCATTGTGAGCACTTCGGGGGAGAACTCGTCAAGCGGAAGCGGCGCCTCCGGGTGCATCCTCTGCGCTTCGTGGAGGAAGACGGCTGCGACACACTCGGCCTGCAGGCCGATTTCATCGGAGACGATAAGGGCCGTGTTCATCGGGTGCTCTATGAAAGGCTTCCCGTTATCCCTCCTGTCGTCACGCAGGATATCTTCGGATACTAGGTAGGCCTTCCGTATCAGGATCCTCCCTTCTTCAGAATAGTGGGGAAATTTGCTTTCGATAAGGTCCATGTCAGTGTGAAAGTTCGTTTGTGGATGTAAACTGGCGTCAATACTCTGCCTAAATTACGAAAAAAACCGATAGATTGTGCAGGTTACTCCTTCTTCCATACCTTCAGGTACTCCTGTAGAGCCCACATTTCGTCGCGAAGGCGCGCAGCCGCTGTGAAATCCAGCTCCTGGGCGGCCTTGTGCATCTGCTCCCTGGTGTTTTCGATGGCCTTCTCAACCCCTTCCCTTGACATCGAGCGGATTACGGGGTCCTGGAGCACGGCGGCAAGGTCGGCGCTTATGTAGCCGTCCACATATGCGGAGTTCGACTCCCTCTTGGAGTCATGCCCGAGCCCGACTGATATCCTTCCCTTTCCAAGGGCTGATGGATTGGGGATGAACGTAGGGTCGTCGTAGGAGTTTGCGGCGCTGACTCGTCCGGCTGTACTGGCATCGCCCTTGGCATTCAGCTCCCCGAGGATGGTATTGTGCTTTACCTCGACCTGCTTCGGGGTTATGTGATGTATCTTGTTATACTCTATCTGGCGGGAGCGTCTGCGGTCGGTTTCGTATATGGTATCCTCCATGCTCTTTGTGATGGTGTCGGCATACATTATCACAAGGCCGTTCACGTTGCGGGCTGCCCTGCCGGCTGTCTGGGTGAGACTCCTTTCAGATCGAAGGAATCCTTCCTTGTCGGCATCCAGTATGGCAACAAGAGATACTGTGGGGATGTCGAGTCCCTCCCTGAGGAGGTTAACTCCCACAAGGACATCGAAAAGCCCGTTTTTGAAATCCTCTATTATCTCTACCCTCTCTGTCGTGTCGACATCGGAGTGGATGTACCTTGTCCTCACGCCGACTTTCTCAAAATAGGAGTTGAGCTCTTCGGCCATTCTTTTGGTAAGGGTCGTGACAAGGACCCTTTCGTCTCTTTCCGCCCTTTTGCGCACTTCCTCCAGAAGGTCGTCTATCTGGTTTTTCGTGGGGCGCACCTCTATTGGCGGATCCAGCAGTCCAGTTGGACGGACTAGCTGCTCAACTACGAGGCCTTCGGACTTTGCAAGTTCGTATTCGGCCGGAGTCGCGCTTACAAACACGGTCTGCCCTGTCACGCTCTCGAACTCGTCGAATGTGAGGGGACGGTTGTCTGCTGCCGCCGGGAGCCGGAATCCGTATTCGATAAGCACGGATTTGCGTGAATGGTCTCCTCCATACATTGCCCTTATCTGCGGGACGGTCACATGGCTCTCGTCAATGAACAGTATGAAGTCCTTCGGGAAGTAGTCGATGAGGCAGAAGGGCCTCTGCCCGGGTTTCCTGCCGTCAAGGTAGCGCGAGTAGTTCTCTATGCCGGGGCAGTATCCCAGTTCCTTTATCATCTCAAGGTCGTACTCCACCCTCTGCTTTATCCTCTTGGCTTCGAGCGGCCTGTCCGACTGTTCGAAGTAGGCAATCTGTTTGCTGAGGTCGTCCTGGATCTGGCTTACCGCCTTTATGCCCCTTTCCTTTGTCGTCACGAAGTTGTTCGCCGGGTAGATGGGCACTTCGGAGAGATGTTCCAGGGTAGCTCCTGTAAGTGGATCTATAAGGGAAAGTTCGTCAATCTCGTTTCCGAAGAAAGAAATTCGTACGGCTTCGTCCGATCCGCCGAGGAACACGTCCACCGTATCACCTCTAACCCTGAAGGTTCCTCTTTTGAAGTCGGTCTCGGTCCTGCTGTAGAGCGCATCCACAAGGTGATACAGAAGGTCGCTCTGCTCCATGCTCTCTCCTCTTCGAACCATGACCGTCTGCTCATGGAAGTCCTCGGGATTTCCGATACCGTAGAGGCAGGAAACCGATGACACCACGACCACGTCCCTGCGGCCGGACATAAGGGCCGATGCCGCACTCAGGCGCAGCTTGTCTATCTGTTCGTTTATGCTCAGGTCCTTCTCTATGTAGGTATCTGTAGATGGGATATAGGCTTCCGGCTGATAGTAGTCGTAGTAGGATACGAAGTATTCTACGGCGTTTTCAGGGAAGAATGACTTGAACTCTCCGTATAGCTGCGCCGCCAGGGTCTTGTTGTGGCTGAGGATTAGAGCCGGCCTCTGGAGGTTCTGGATTACGTTTGCCATGGTGAAGGTCTTTCCCGATCCAGTCACTCCGAGCAGCGTTACGGCTCCGACTCCTTCCCTGAGCGCCTCGGTAAGTCCCTTTATTGCCTTTGGCTGGTCTCCTGCGGGGTCATACGGGGCGTGTAGCTTGAATTCCATCTTTCGATACCTATTATTATATATGGTGCAAAGGTAGCGGATTTCATGGGAAAATTCGGGTGCAATGACTGTTTATGCGAATTTTTTGCCCATCTGGTGCAACAAATCCATTCCAGGATGCATCTTTTAGTATGTGCAGGGCCCTTGGGAAAGGGTGAATTGGCGTGGCCTGACGCCCAAAAGGGGAGCGAAAGGTCGATTTTTCAAGACAAAAGTTTTGTCAATAAGAAACTTTTAGTATCTTTGCACGGTATTTCGGTCGGAAGGCGCTGGCTTTCCGGGAGAAATGTAAGGATTGAAATTTGTTTAACTTTAGTTTATTAATAGATGAAAGGAATTAAAACTATGCTTGGAGCTCTCGCGATAGCGGGACTTCTTGGAGTCTCCTTCACCGCGACAGCGCAGGAGAACGGCAAT
>Ga0065708_1006595_pt1 | contig 19769 bp, 23 predicted proteins | sample Hoacrofraction12_2_FD_59095 | JGI IMG/M metagenome (GOLD analysis project Ga0065708, IMG submission 59095) | Hoatzin crop microbial communities from Cojedes, Venezuela, sample from fiber fraction 12 v1 | ecosystem: Host-associated > Birds > Digestive system > Esophagus > Crop | place: Venezuela... | reverse complement strand
CTTTTTTTTCACGTAGAATAAAATTTTAACAAATAAAACTTAACATTTTTAACAATCTTTGACACACCCATTTTAACACTATTTTTTAACACTTTTCGCACGCGATTTTTTTCTATTTTACAACAAAAAATTTTCTACATCGGCAATTTTACTGCCGAAGGTCAACTTATTTTTGCGCTATCATTAACACTTAAAACTCGAAAAATTATGAAAGAAATGATTGGAAAAACGATTGGCGACCTCGTTAGCGGCAAACTGACGCACGCATGGGAGTCGTTGAGTCTCGAAGGGAAGGCGGCTTGCATCGTTGGAGGCGTCATCGCCACCGCGCAATTCGCTATGATAATGGTCTATGGCAAGGAACACATGAACAAATAACGCTGCGCCATGAACACGAACCAAAACAACGAACTCAACAGCGTGCAGCGCGAGGAGGGTAACCTTATCACGCGCGCGGTGAAAAAAGTAGGTTGGGCTTTTCTTTCGCTCTGCGCAACCTACCCTCTCGTCGTTCTGTGCATCCTTTTCTTCGCAATCATTCTCGCTCTCTCTACGATAGGCGACCAGCAACGTTGGATACACCTATAAAACACGTAAAAACGGATTAAGAAAAAGTAATAGAGGAATCCTAAAAAGTTTGTGAAAAATTTGGAAGCAATAAGAAAATATCGTTATATTTGCAATTGCTCACATATTTGTAGCGAAAAAGTGCACTTGTGCACGATGATTGCATTTGGACAGTTAAATCTGGTAAATTTAAATAATGATCCAAAAATGCAAAAGTCGAAGCAGGTTCACTCCCTGTATAGGGTGTGGATTTCTCTTTCCTCTTTTCCGGATCATAGGTTTACCAGAACCTTACTGTCAGAGAATGGGTTTAGACGGTTCACGCCCCTTTTTGTGTTTATACTTTTTATAAAGTATTCGCGCGTAAAGCGAAACTGTCAGCCGAAAACCATTCTTTTTTGCAAAGTATAAACTGATATTAAAACCTTAAAAATATGCCACAACTAATTAATCTTGGCGCAGAGATGCTTCGCATCAACACAGCGCGCAACACTATAGAATTTTCTCAAAACGCAGGTCGTTCATGGACTGTGCGATACAACGGTAACAGCTACGGAACTTTTCGTGACTTGCTGCCCTACGGCAACGAGCTACTCGCCTGTACCAGCAAAGGCTTGTACGTTTCCACTAATCAAGGGCGTTCGTTCGTCGTTCGCTGCAACAACTCGTCGTATGGCGACTTCCTAAATCTGCAAGACGCAGGCACCGAACTCCTCGCTAACACCTCCAAAGGACTGTATTACTCGAGAAACGCTGGTAGAGGTTGGGTGAAGAGATAGATTATTCATAAACAAAGCAAATATTTATGCAATCTAAAGAAAACGAACAATTTCGTGACCCAATACCAGATGACGTCAAAAAGAAGATTTTTGTCGGTGCATTTAATATGTGTCTAAAATCAATTACGTTAGTTACTAATCCTTTAGGCAAAGTTGGCATAACATTGGCAACGTTAGCTATTTCTAAAGGAACTGATATGGTGATTGAAAATAGAAAAAATAAAAGAAAAAAAATAACAAAAAAATAATATAAAAACATTAGAATTATGCTTACTCCAAACAGTCCAGACCCTTATGTGGTTGAAATGATTCAGCAGATTAGTAAAAAGTACATAAAAGTAGAAAAGAACATTCGTGAAAAAGTTTCACGAATACGTAATAAATTTAATAAAAAATAAAATTGCCTATGGAAAGAGAAACATTTAAATTCGTAAAGTTAGTTGCAGAAATTGGACTATTCTTTGCAAAAGTTGACAACGATTACGATGAAAGAGAACGAACCTTTCTGACTGATTATGTTACAGAACTGAAAAAAAATAATCCTCTTGAGTATGCTGAAGAAGAGTTACTTAAAGAGTATATCGATAAGAAATTTACTCTTGATGACATTATTCAGGATACAGAAGACCTACTCAACGAATATGTTGAAAAGGAACGCTATCCTCTCTTAAATACTTTGGCTACACTAATCATTCAAGTGATTAATGCAGATGGTAAAGTTACTATTGAAGAACAAGAGGCATTTGATGCTTGGAAAAAACATTTCGATATTAAATAAATACAGAAAACTATGGCAGACAATCAGAAAAAAGAAGTAGATTGGGCAAAGATTGGCGAAATTGCAGTAGCCGTTATTCCACTTCTTATAGGTGGAATTTTTAAAGCAGGTAGCAAATAATTAAAGTTGGCGCAGAAATTCCTGCGCCAACCTTCTTTTAGAAACTTATACTAAACTACTAAATTTTTATTTCCAAGAAATGAAAGTAAAACGACCGCTAAGCAGAAGTATAAAATTCGGTAAAGCCTTTATCAATTTGCTATTAATATTAAATCTAATAGCATTTTTTTTATTGATGTTTCCGTCTATTTCCCAAAGATGGAGCAAGGAATTGGATTTATTCTGCAACGTCAGCATCATTGTATTTATCGTTGAAATATTTTTTAGAATCTATTACGATTGTCGAAAAGATAAAAGTTTTGATTTTTTCGGTACGATAAACGATCCTGAATGGTGGAATATCTTTGATGTTGTTGTTACAGCGGTTTCTGCTATTACGTTATTTTCGGTCGCAACCGACGTAGTTGGCGTGCGCACACTGCGCTTTCTGAGATACATTAACTTCACCAGAATCATAAGTCGATGGGGAAAAATGAGGAAAACGAGTAATTCGATTTTTATTGCATTAAATCGAATTACTGGAATCGTTTTTCTTTTCTTTTTCTTATACCTTTTTTATGCTATAATTGGCGTAAATTTCTATCAAGAAACTGATCCCGAATATTTTGGTTCTATAGGAACAGCTTTTTATACGTTGTTTCAGACGATGAGTCTTGACAACTGGTCGGTCGTTTCTTCAGATGTTATGAAAAGTCATCCGCGTGCATGGATTTTCTTTGCAAGTTTTATCATTATGGCAAACTATCTTTTGCTGAATGTAATTGTTGCCATTTTTGTTGACGCCATGCAGAGATTGAATGACAAGAAGCATAAAGCAGACTTCGAAAAATTGAACGAACGACTTGAAAATATCGAAAAAACATTAAAAGATATAGAAAACGCGAAAGAAAACGAAACGTTTAGATAATTAAAGCGCATTTTCCGCGTTATTCCTACATGAAACTAAAAACGCTAACAATCATTTTTTCATTGCTTTTTACGATGACTTCTTGCGAAAGCGACTCGTTGCGCAAGGCGGAAGATGCGATTGGGAAGGCGGAAAAGATGATTCAGTTGATTGAGACGTTTATCGACGATGCTAAAAGCATTGTGAGCGCGGACAGTACGCTGGAAAAGGGCATGCAAACGGATGAAAAAACGAAACAAACAAACGATACAATTATGAAATATTCACCTATCATCGAACGAAATCTTACGGCTGACGAGCGCCACGCTATCACTTACGCGATGTTTCCACAAGGAAACTGGAGCGGAGAGAAGGGAGAATCGCGCTATTTGCCGTATGATTTCAACGCAACGCCACGACGTGGACAGTACAGCAACATGCGCAATTTGACATGGCGTGAAATTCTGAAAGAAAATGGTTGCGAGAGCGGCGTGCCATACAAGGATGGCGAAGTGGATTACGAAGCAATCGGTTGCGTTTTTGCTAAAGTAGTTTTCGAAGGCGATAAAGGAATTGGCGAATTTCTGCGCCCGAAAAACGGCAGTTACGACCGACAATTTCTTCACGAAGCAGCCTACGACCGCTTGGCTAAGCAAAAAGGCGTGTCGATTGACGAAGTAAAAGTTTACAAAGGCGATTCCGAACCCGTAGAACGCCTGATGGAGCGCTGGAATTGCACAGAACAAGATGTTTGGAAGCGTTGCGGCAATCCCAACAAGCGCATCCGCGTTTTCCATGAATGTGCCGACGGTCGCACAGTCATTCTCGTTCCTCGCGAACTACACGATCATCTCGCGCATTGTGGTGGTGTGGAAATGTATGACCGCGCTTTGGAAAAAGAGTCGTAATTAACTATCTTGCTCATTACAACTTATAACCGACAAATCTGCGTAAATACGCTATTTTGTCGGTTATATTATTTATAGGTTACAATCCCGATTTGTCAAAACGTATAGTTTGCTCATTGGGTTGTTTGTGTTTTAGGAACATGGTCATATAGATAGGGAAATAAACAACCTTGCCCTTTGTACGAATATTGTCTTGACACAACACAAAGGCACGCGGAATGTCATAATCGGCATTGGAGAGCACATTGTTGAGAGCGTTGTGTCGAGCATAATCTTTCCCAGATTTTACTTCTATCGGGAGCACATGATTTTCGTATTCAATGACAAAGTCGAGTTCGCCTTGCTTTTTGCTATTGAAATAGTATAGTGAATGGTTGACTGCAAGTCCGTTGGCAGATAACTCTTGCGCTACGAAATTCTCGTAGATAGCACCATTGTTGATATTGACGTCGCCACTAAAAAGGCGCATTTGTATTTGATTTCCATACATGGCTGCCAAAAGTCCAACATCGCTCAGAAATAGTTTGAGCAGATTACGTTGTTTACCAAGCAATAGAGGAAGTTTGGGTTCTTCAACGTTATACACAGGAATAGAAACACCCGCATCCTTTAACCATAGAAAATCATTCTCATACCGCTGGAATCGTGCCTTGGCATTCAGTTCTTTTAGAATGAAACGCTTATTCTTTGCATTCAGTTCTGCCGGAATAAGTTCGTAGATTTCGTCTATTTGTAATTTCTTTTCCTCTGCATATTTAGAGATGTCGAGTTTGTAAGCATTGATGATATCTTGTTGTGTAGCAACGATATTCTTTACGTTATTTGTATCGACATAGGTTTGTACGACAGCCGGCATTCCTCCAACTAAGAGATAATGACGCATTAACTCCAGCATACGTTGGTGTATGAAATCATCAACAGGTTTGACTTGTAGGAAGCACTCTTGTAGATATGATATGACGTCATCGCTGATTCCAACGGCATACGCAAATTCTTCGAGATTGAGTGGATACATCTCCAACACACTCATGTAGCCTACGGGAATACTACGGATATCTTTCAGTTCGATGCCGAGTAGCGAACCGCTCATAACATAACGATAGCTTCCCTCGTCAACCAAAAATTTAATTGCCGTAACAATATCCTTACATTCTTGAACCTCGTCAAAAAATATAAGTGTTTTGCCTGGTATCATGCGTTCTTTAGAAAAAGCAGACAGGCGAAGTAGAATCTCTTGTGCATCTCTTGGATTTGAGAAAATAGCCTTCGCTTCTGGGCTTTCAATAAAGTTCACCTCTACAACATTTTCATAAATCTCTTTCGCAACACGTCGAATAGAGAATGTCTTACCAGTCTGTCTTGCACCAGTCACTAACAATGCTCGCTTCTCATTGAGTAAGAATTCGCGTATAATGGTCTCATTCTTACGTTGTAACATAGATTACTAAATTGAGGTTTTATGTTGCAAAAATAACGAAATTACATTTTCCAACAAGTTTTTAACCGAAAAAACACACTTTTCCAATAAATATAACATTAAAATATTACATTTTTCCAACAAATGATACATAAAATTCTTACATTTTTCCAATATTATGGCATGTAGTATCTGTTTTCTGAATGCTAATATGGGGAATTTTTAATCTTCTTACTACAAACTACAAAGAACGTTCATCGAAACAACTCGGTGAATGTTCTTTCTATTATAATATTATATAATGTACGCGCGCGAGGAAGATGATTTGATTTTTGTTTTCCATTAAAACAAAATTGCTAAAAAAGCAAAATGTGTTCACAAATTTGTGAATATTCAAAAATTATGTTTACATTTGCCGTTGAAATTCTAATGCGATATGATTGTTGTCTTCGAAAAAGAATATCTGCTTGAGTTGTACCAAGATGGCAAGTCGAAGGACAAGAAGCATCGATTTCAACCACAGATTGTTAAGCGATACATTCGCGTCATTGACTTAATGATTTCGGAGGAGAACGTGCTTGGATTGACGAAGTATGGGTCGTTGCATTATGAACGATTGACTGGCGATAAAGAGGGTCTTTCATCGGTTCGTGTCAACGATCAATATAGAATAGAATTTCGAGAGCAGAAAGAAGCAGACAAAACCATTGCTACGATCTGCAGAATTGAAGAATTGTCGAATCATTATCAATAAGAGAAAGGAAAGAAGATGAACCATTTAGAAGGCGTTTCCGACAGAATGATAGCGAATAATGCATCGGCTGCATTTCCAACGCATCCAGGCGAGATCGTAAAAGATGAAATTATTTTTCGCGGTATTTCACAGCGTCAGTTAGCAAAGCAAATTGGCGTTTCAAATTCACTCCTTAACGAAGTACTTAATGGCAAGCGCGCGCTAAATGCAGAACTTGCACTGATGCTTGAAGCATCTCTTGGCGTCAGTGCTGATAGTTTGATGGCTATTCAGACGCGATACAATATGCAGATGGTAAAACGCAATCCTTCTTTTCTTGAGAAATTAAAAGCGGTTGCGCAAAAGGCAGCGTTGGTTTAGCGCTTTTCGAAATTATTCCACGATTTTTTGACCATAAAAAGACCGATGTAGAAACACGATTTTGTGTCATTACATCGGTTTTTATATTTTTTGAAGTTGCGACTCCCCTACTCTTTTTCAGAAAACGCAAAAAAGCGGATTGATTATTGCGGTAATTTGTCAAAAGTTTTATGGCGAAGTGCATAGTATTGCCATAAAATGGAATAAGGTTTGCGGTCGTTTTGCGCATTATCAACACGTTGTTGCTGAATCTTTTTGCGGTCGACATCAAATTCGTGCTTCCATTGCTTGAACGCGCGACGTGCTTTGTAGATAGCGCGAAAGTCTTTCACGTTGAAATTGCACAGCAATGTTTGATAGGCAGCGACGTAATCGAGCAACCAACGCCATCGCATGACGCGCTTCAAATCGTGTTCGGGCAGATTTTTGTAAAGCATTGTGAGATTATTGCGGAAATTCAGAAACGTCTTTTTCGGGTTTCCTTTCGGCAACGTACCGCCTCCGACATGGAACACGCTGCAAGCGGGAACGCTATAAATCTTTTCGCCTCGCATTCGCATGCGCCAGCAAAGGTCAATCTCTTCATTGTGTGCGAAAAAGCGTGCATCAAAACCGCTGGCTGACCAAAAACTATCGCGTCGCACGAACATACAAGCGCCAGTTGCCCAATGAATTTCGCAAGGCGCGTCGTATTGATGATTATCTTGCTCGACTGTATCGAACAAACGACCGCGACAGAATGGATAACCCAACGCATCGATAAAACCACCTGCTGCACCAGCGTACTCGAACGAAGAATTATCAGCAACAGAAAGCAACTTAGGTTGACAAGCTGCACAATCGGGATGCTGATCCATGAAATCGACCAACGGATTCAACCAGTTTTCGGTTACGAGAACATCACTATTGAGAATAACATAATACGTTGCATCAACCTGTTGCAACGCGCGGTTGTAACCTTCTGCAAAACCAAAATTTTGTTCCAATTGAATAATTTTTACAGAAGGATAAGTCGTTTTAACAAAATCGACGGATGTGTCGGTAGAAGCGTTATCCGCCACATAAATGCGTGCATCGGTTGGCGTAAATTGAAGCAATGACGGCAGATATTGCGCCAACATTTTCTGCCCGTTCCAGTTTAGGATAACAATCGCGACTTTTTCCATCTTTTTTATTTGTTAAATAATTTCCGCTTTCAGCGCACTCTTGTCAAAATTGAAACCTTTGAGACGAACGCGCAACAGTTGGTTATCGTATTCCTCGCACGCCAGACTTGGGGAAAGTTCAACGCGGATGTAGTTTCGTGTAAAACCATGCATCGCCTTACCACGAGGTGCTTTTTCGAACAGCACTTCAGCGTCGGTATCGATGTATTTGGCATAGAAAGCCTGCGTTTTTTCGTCGGAAAGTTTAATGAGTTCTTGCGTTCGATGCTTGCGATCCGATTCGGGAACGATGTACGGAATGCGTAACGCTGCAGTCTTGGGGCGCTCGCTATAAGGAAAAACGTGGAGTTGCGTTACGTCAAGATTTTCAAGAAATTGTTTGCATTCGGCAAAACATTCAGGCGTTTCGCCACGACAACCAACCATCACATCAACACCGATAAATGCATCAGGCATTAGTTCTTTGATGAGATTAATTTTATGCGCGAAAAGTGCAGTGTCATACTTTCGGTGCATCAAACGCAGCACCTCGTCGCTACCGCTTTGCAATGGGATGTGGAAATGTGGCATAAACGCACGACTTTGTGCGCAATAGCGAATCAATTCATCGGAAAGCAAATCGGGTTCAATGCTGCTGATGCGGTAACGCGATATACCTTCGACGTCGTCTAACGCTTTGACGAGATCGAAGAATGATTCGCCAGTCGTTTTACCGAAATCGCCAATGTTAACGCCAGTCAAAACGATTTCTTTACCACCCTCCTCAACTACTTGTTTAGTTTGTTCGACCAACGATTCAATGGAAGCGTTTCGCGAACGACCGCGAGCGAAAGGTATCGTGCAATAAGTGCAGAAATAATCGCAACCATCTTGAATCTTCAAGAAATAGCGCGTGCGATTTCCGCGCGAACAACTAGGCGCGAAATCGCGTATCTCTTTCATCGGAACTACATGGATACGTTGCTGTTCGGTTAATTCTTGGTTAACCCAAGCATCAGATAGAAATTCAATTAAACGAGATTTTTCGTTAGCGCCAAGCACCAGACTAACGCCTTCAATCTCGGCAATCTCATCTGAACTCAACTGCGCATAGCAACCAGTAACAACGACTAATGAATGAGGATTTTCGCGAACTAATCGACGTATAATCTGCCTGCATTTGTGGTCTGCCATATCGGTAACTGAACACGTGTTGATGATGCAAAGGTCGGCTGGTTCGTTTTTCAGTGCAGTTACGACACCCATTGCCGAAAGCTTTTTAGCGAAAGTTGACGTTTCTGAAAAATTTAGTTTGCAACCCAAAGTATAGTAAACAGCCTTTTTTCCTTGAAATACAGAAGAGTCTATCATTGATTGACGAGATGTATCTACACCTTATTATATTATATATATGGTGCAAAGGTATAAGTTTTTGATTGATTTTGATGCGATTTGGGTTAATTTATTGAGAATCGTAGTCCTTTAATCGGCAAAAATGTTTCATTTTTTATAATCTGTTAAGGCACACAGAAAAATTTAACAAATATTTAACTTTCGTAAACAACTGATTATCAGAGATTTATAAAAAAGTTACAAAAAACATCGAAAAAAAAGTTTAAAAAAGTATTTGCGTATTTTAAAAAATACATACCTTTGCAACGTTTTAATAAACAATATTGTTTTACAGACTTAAAAAAGTAAAGAAAATGAAGAAATTAGTTTTGATGTTCGTAGCTTTCGCTGCAATTTCACTCGCATCATGTGGCAACCAAACAGCAGCTCCTGCAGAAGAAGTTGACTCACTGGACAGCACATTGGTAGAAGAAGTTGTTGACACTGTAGCAGCTGACACAACCGTAGCTGAATAATCAACTACACGAACAAAATTGAGAGAACAAGTGGGTTGGACACAGTCCGACCCACTTTTTTTGTGTTATTTCTGAATTGGATTTACATAGATTACAAAATTAAACCAATGGAATAACAAACGAAAGAATATAAAAAAAGAGGCAATCTGATGATTGCCTCTTTTTGTTTATGTGATTGAAAAGTTTATTTCACCAAGTTAATTACGAATGTTGTAATTGACATCAACATACTGATACATGTAAACCAAATAGATGTTGCGGCTCCAAGTCCTGAGTTACCCGATTTCACCTTGTTTGGCTGTACATAAACGATGTCGTTCTGCTGCAGATAATAGTAAGGTGAGTTAATGATGTTTGCATCGTTAAGGTTTATACGAACATGATGCTTTTCTCCACTTGCATCTTCACGAATTAGAAGCACATTATCACGACGACCATAAATAGTCAAGTCACCTGCTTGTGCCAAAGCTTCAATGATGCTCAGTTTTTCATAAGATACAGGAATAACTCCTGGGCTTGAAACTTCACCAGTAACAGTTACGCGATAACTTGCCATGCGAACAGTTACGATTGGTATCTCGCTCGAAGCGAGGAATGGTCTAATTTTTTCGCTAATCAAGTCTTCACATTCAGGTTTCGTTAAACCTGCAACGTGGATTCGTCCAACACTCGGGAAGTTGATGTTTCCGTTATTATCAACGAGATATCCTTGCAAAGAATTTGAACCAGAAGACAACTCGCCATTGGTTCCAACCGTCTTAGAAACAGCAAGGTTAAAAGGTGCAGACGCTGCAGGATCAGAAGTATTGACGGTAATTGTCAACATATCTTTAGGCATGATGCGCGCATCATACAATCCGCGAGACGCAGCGAGACTAATTGAGTCAATGTTTTGAAAATAAGGAACTTTTTTGCTACTTACACAACTACCAAAAATAATGATTGAAGCAAAGAGGCATAATGAGAAAAGAATTTTTTTCATAGCGATTGTGAAAAATGTTCGTTTATAATTTTTTGCAAAAATACGATAAATTTTCTATAAAGCAAATTATTCCAAAACAAATTATTATGAGAATGTTACGATAAATTTAAGAGTTAGATTTGTGCTTCGCGAAAAAAAATAGTATCTTCGCACCATCTAACCTTACCAAGATGGAAAACCATTCTATCAACCAATGCGACAAAGTGCTGCTAATCTATACAGGCGGAACGATAGGTATGGGACAAAATCCCACAACTGGCGCACTCCAACCGCTCGACTTCGAGCATCTCGAATCCCAAGTACAAGAGTTTCAATATTTAAAGACCGATGTGGATATTTATCAGTTTGATCCACCAATCGATTCGAGTGATATGTCGCCAGAATGTTGGTCGAAACTCGTTCAAATCATCAGCGAAAATTATGACAAATATGCAGGATTCGTTATTCTGCACGGCACCGACACAATGGCTTATACTGCGTCGGCGCTCTCGTTTATGCTCGAGAATCTGACAAAGCCAGTCATTCTGACTGGAAGTCAACTTCCTGTTGGTCAGTTGCGTACGGATGGTAAGGAAAATCTCATCACAAGCGTTCAGCTTGCTGCAGCCCGCAACGCTGACGGAACGCCCTGCGTGCCTGAAGTGTGTATTTATTTTAGTGGAAAATTGCTTCGCGGCAACCGTTCCACTAAACAAAATGCCGAAGGCTTTAATGCATTCGGTTCGTTCAACTATCCATCACTTTGCGAAGCAGGAATTAATTTCGCATGGAATAGACATTACATCCTAAAGCCTGACTTTAGCAAACCAATGCTACCCCACCGCGACATGAAAGCAGGCATTGTCGTGCTAAGTATGTTTCCTGGAATCGACGAGCACAACGTTCGCCACGTTCTCAATTCGCCCGACCTTCACAGCATCGTCATGCGCACCTACGGAAGCGGCAATGTACCGCAATTTCCTTGGCTCATTAAGTTGCTGCGCGAAACAACTGAGCGCGGCGTTACCATCGTTAACATCAGCCAATGCGTGACTGGTTTCGTTGAGATGTCGCGTTACAGCAACGGTTATCAGCTCAAGGAAACTGGCGTGTTGAGTGGCTACGATAGTACAGTAGAAGCAGCAGTGGCGAAGTTGATGTTTTTGCACGCGAAGTATGACGATATCGACACCGTTCGTCGCTTGATGAATGAATCTCTCGTAGGCGAAATTTCTATACCTTATTAAAATATATTTAACAAAACCATTATGAAAGATTTAAAAGGAACAAAGACAGAGCGCAATCTCATGGAAGCGTTTGCTGGCGAAAGTCAAGCAAGAAACAAGTACACGTATTTTGCATCGAAAGCGAAGAAGGAAGGTTATCAGCAAATAGCTGCAATCTTCGAAGAAACAGCTAACAACGAGAAAGAGCATGCAAAGATGTGGTTCAAACTCTTGCAAGGCGGCGAAATAAAAGACACAGTTTCAAATCTGAAAGACGCTGCTGGCGGTGAAAACTTCGAATGGACAGACATGTATGACCGCATGGCGCGCGAAGCTGACGAAGAAGGATTTTCGGAAATTGCAGAGAAATTCCGCGCTGTTGGTGCAATAGAAAAACATCACGAAGAACGCTATCGCAAATTGTTGAAGAATATCGAAGACGCGATCGTGTTTAGCCGCGACGGAGATGCTATCTGGATTTGCCGCAACTGCGGACACGTTGTTATTGGCAAGCAAGCGCCCGACGTTTGCCCTGTTTGCAATCACCCACAAAGCTATTTCGAACTCAAAGCTGAAAATTACTAAAATAAAATAAGCGTGTTAAGGTTCTATCTTAACACGCTTTCTTTTTATCTCAACTTTTATTTTAATTCTGCAAATCGCGCAAGATCTCTGCCATCTTTTCGCGCGTTGTAATTCGTGTGGGAACGAGTGGCAATCGTAGTACATTCTCGATGAAACCCATCTCACTAAGCAGCGCTTTCACACCTGCAGGATTGCCATCCACAAAGAGCAAAGAATAAAGCTCGGTAAATGCGTGATGAATGCGTCGAGCTGGCTCGTAATCGCCTTGAAATTCAAGTTTAATCATTCGAGAAAATTGCTTCGGAAGCGCGTTTCCAATCACTGAAATAACGCCAGCCGCTCCGCTCGCAACCATCGAGAAAGTCAATGCATCGTCACCCGACAGCACATCAAAGCCCCACGGACGGCATTGAATGATTCTGTCAACCTGTTCCATCTTTCCGCTCGCCTCTTTTATTGCAACGATATTTTCGCAATCGGTCGCCAGACGCACAGTTGTTTCGGCTGTCATATTAACGCCTGTTCTTCCAGGAACATTGTAAAGCACTACAGGCAGATCGCTTGCGTTTGCGATTGTCTTAAAGTGCTCATACAGACCCGCTTGCGATGGTTTGTTATAGTAAGGGCACACACTGAGAATGCCATCGATGCCTTTCCAATCGGTCGTTTTTATTTCTTCCACAATTGCTGCAGTATTGTTTCCGCCACAACCCTTCAAAATAGGAAGCCGACCATTGTTCACTTCGATTACCGTTTTCGTGATTCGGTCGCGCTCGTCAGCAGTCAGCGTTGGCGTCTCACCTGTTGTTGCGAGTATCGTAAAGAAATCCGCTCCCGACTCAATGTGATATTCCACCAATCTGCGCAAAGCAGCGTAGTCAACCTCGCCATCGCTCGTGAATGGCGTTACAAGGGCGATGCCCAAACCTTTAAATATGTTTTTTTTCATCTTGATGTTCGGGTCTAAGTAGGTCGTTTACAGTTTTAACTGGATTGAATGTGATGAGCGGAACTTCAACAAAAATCGTATTCCAACGACTCATCGCACCATTCCACAAGCCTGGCAATTCCAACGCTTTGAGTTCGCGACCGTTTTTGCTTTTTTCTGAAACGAATGCAGTATTATCGTCAACGTAATCAGGCAAGTTGTAAGGTTTTCCATGATGATCGCGAAGCGCACAAACGAGATCTACAGGATTGAAATGCGTGCCTTCTTTGAACATCTTAACGGCTTCTGCGTCTGTCTTATCGATTTGCGATGACTCAAGTATTTGCAAATTAACCGATCCATCATCATTATAAGCGCGGAACGGTCCTCCACCAGGTTCGCCCAAGTTCTTTACCATACCGCAAACGCGCATCGGGCGATGCAATCTATCATAAAGATAAGCCTGAAGCTGTGCATCATCGAGCTCGCGCACGCCTTCTTTCTTACAGCACAGCGAGTTCTCAACGAAATTCAATATCTCCAGCAATTCCTCGCGCGCGCACGTACCTTTATCTAATATATTAAGGAACGCAAATGCTTGCTTTTGCAACTCAACGAGTACACCTGCAATCACAGCTTTATACTCTACGGTCACATCTTTCAGTCTGTCGGGCACAACGTTATCAATATTTTTGATAAAGACAACATCTGCCGAAAGATCATTCAAGTTCTGAATCAGCGCTCCATGTCCACCAGGTCTGAAAAGCAGCGAACCATCTTCGTTTCTGAACGGACTACCATCGGGATTGGCAGCAATCGTGTCGGTACTTGGTTTTTGCTCGGAAAAAGTAATCGTATAATCAACCCCATACATCGCTTGATATTGCGGCAGTTTGCTTTCAACCATTTGCTCGAACAGCGGCAGATGTTCGTGGCTCACTGTGAAATGAATCTGAACCTTACCTCCAGAAGCGGCGTACATCGCTCCTTCAGCGAGATGCTCTTCCATAGCAGTGCGAACTGCGTCACCGCTGGCGTGGAACGACAAGAGTCCTTTCGGCAGATTGCCGTAATTCAATCCTTCGGGCATCAACAGCTGGCGCACAATGGTGCGATAGTCTTTTTCTGCTAATAGAGTACGAATGTTTTTGCCTACGTTCTGTTTGCATTTATCGCAGAGCTGTTCACGGAACGGGAATTCGCGAATGTGGTTTATAAAAAGTTGAATCGCATCCGACATAGGCGCATCTTCTGGCGCATCGAGATAGGCGAACAAGTCCTTAAACATTCGACTTGCTGCACCTGAAGCAGGCACGAATTTCATTACTTCGTGACCTTGTTGCTTGTAATTTTCCCACGCAGCGATGTAATGCGCACGCATATCATCGCTTGGCGCTAAAATACCATTACCAACTGTTGCGGCGCCGTCAAGTCGCAGAAATGGAAAACCTTTCTTGATAGCAGCCAATTGCGCTTCAGCTTGTTCGGGCGCAATGCCATGCGCTGCCATTTGTTGCAAATCTCGTTCGTTAAATGTCATAGGGTTAGATTTTTTTGCTTGTATTCCGCAAAGATAACGGATTTTTCAGGAATTCTAAAACAGAAACGGAATTTTTATGTACATTTGCAGAAATAAATTTTCAATAGAATCCGTGTTTTCAGAAAATAACAAACTCGAGCAACTCTATCAACAGCTCGTGCAACTCTTAGACACAGCGTGGTCAAGCGATGATCAGGAACGCTATCGCAACGAGTTACTGAAAAATCCCGATAAAGCAGCGTCGGAATTGATTGAACATTCGCTCGAAACTGCCATCTTTACGGCGCAAACGTTTACATTTAAACGTGACGAAATAGCTGCAATCCTTATCTATCCATTTTATTCCGACATCGATTTCACGCAAATCGATATGCCAACCATTAGCAACGCGTGGGGAACGACTACAGCTAAGATTCTGCGGTCGCTCATCCACATTCAATCGCTCTATAAAAAGAATCCTAATGCAGGTGGAGACGATTTCCGAAACCTGCTTCTGTCGTTCGCGGAAGACATGCGCGTGGTGCTGATTATGATAACCAATAGTCTGATTACCATGCGAAAAATCGGTAGTGAGCCCGACAGCGAAAAGAAAAGAACGATTGCGCGCGAGGCTTCAACGATTTTCGCGCCGCTTGCACATAAACTCGGACTCTATCCCATTAAAAGCGAACTCGAAGACCTGTCTTTGAAATATCTGGAGCATGATGTGTATTATATGATACGTGAAAAGCTGGCGGCAACTAAGCGAGCGCGCGAAGAATATGTCGCGTCTTTCATCGCTCCAATACAGCAACGGCTCGAGGAAGCAGGCTTCCACTTTCATATCAAAGGGAGAACGAAGTCTATCCATTCGATCTGGCAAAAAATGAAGAAGCAACAGTGTGATTTCGAAGCGATATACGATCTTTTTGCCATAAGAATCATTCTTGATGCGCCCATCGACAAAGAGAAAGTGCAGTGTTGGCAAGTCTATGCCATCGTAACGGATATGTATCAACCGAATCCGAAACGTTTACGCGACTGGTTGAGCGTGCCTAAATCGAATGGTTACGAAAGTCTTCATACTACAGTAATGGGACCGAAAAGCCGTTGGATAGAAGTACAAATACGCACGCAGCGCATGGATGATATCGCTGAGCATGGATTGGCTGCGCATTGGCGTTACAAAGGCATCAAAAGCAGCAGCGACACTGATCGTTGGCTCAACCAAATACGCGAAGCGCTCGAGTCGGGCAATCAACAAACGAGCGATGACTTGCAACCTGCCATCAGCGAAGTGTATGTTTTCACGCCAAAGGGCGAGATTCTGAAATTTCCTCAAGGTGCAACGATTCTCGATTACGCGTTCCGCATCCACTCAAAGGTGGGATGTACATGTGTTGGAGCACGCATCGACGGAAAGAACGTGTCGATTCGCGAACAGCTTAAGTCAGGACAGACCATCGAAATCATTACACAAAGCAACCAGAAACCGAGCCCGAACTGGCTAAACATCGTCAAGACGCCGCGCGCAAAAGCAAAAATCAGACTGGCGCTTAAAGAAACGCAAACAAAAGACGCGCTTTTCACCAAAGAATTGCTTGAACGACGATTCAAAAACAAAAAAATAGAACTGGAGGAGCGCACGCTGACGATGCTAATCAAAGAGATGGGATTCAAACAAATAAGCGATTTCTACAAGCAAATCGCGGAAGGCCATCTCGATACGAATGATGTAATCCAGCGGTACGTTGCGTTCCAAAAACAACTCAATCAACAACAGCAGCCAACGCACGCAACCGAAGCGCGATTCAACATTCAGCGACCGTCGTCTGAGGCACTTGTGATCGAGGGAAACTTGAAAGGCATCGACTACTCGCTTGCCCACTGTTGTAACCCTATCTTCGGCGATCCTGTTTTTGGTTTTGTATCGGCGAATGGCGGTATAAAAATCCATCGAAACAACTGTCCGAACGCTGCAGAGCTTAAAAAGAGATTTCCATATCGCGTCGTTAAAGTTCAATGGCACACGAAAGGCAGCACGTTCCAGACTATTCTGCAAATCGAAGGCGTGGACTCGATGGGCATCGTCAACAGCATTACAAACATCATTGCCAACGAACAGCACATCAATCTGCAAGGAATCCACATGAAATCCAATCACGAGAATTTCAGCGGTCAACTCAAACTGCAAATCAGCGACGCGGAACAGCTCAACGAACTCATTCAAAAACTAAAGAAAATCAAAGGTGTTCGACAGGTAATCCGTAAATAAAATTTTCCATTTTACATACAACCCAATCGAAAAGCGCTCCAAATACGGAGCGCTTTTTTGTGGGAAAAAGTTTTCAAAGTCTCAATAGAAATTTCTAAAACACGTCAAAGCCTACTCTATCTCTTAAAATTCTCCAGCCAAAACGTGAACCAACCATCGCAGAGAAAATAACTGCAGATGGGAATGGCTGCAACGCAAAGCAGAAGCACGAGAACCTTGTTTCTATTGCAGCAAACGGCACCCAAAACGATGCCAATGACGCGCATAATCGGCACAGATGCGGAAACAAGTGTACCTGCGAAATCATTCACGCGTAGCGGTAGCTCGATGATGCAGCTGCCTACGATGATGGCGAGCGCTATCTGCCAGCACCGAAGCGTCTCACTGCGAAATTTCTCGCAGCAATAGCGCGTGAAAACAAAGAAACAGAGTCCCTCAACCGTTGCTGCAAGCGCGAAACTGATGCCGCCAGTCCAGCAGGTCGCGAGAAATAGAATCAGGGACAGCCCTGCGATTTTCAGAAGTTGCATAAAATCTTGTTTTTTCATGATACTCTACATTTTTTTCGTTATACAATCGGTTTGTCGTTCGCAAAATTAGGCTGCCAAAGCACGCGTTTTTCAAAAAAGTTGTTTCAAGTTGTTTCACTGAAACGATAAGATGCAAAAATGACGCATGGAGACTTGATTTTATGGCAATAAACCATTATTTTTGCGATGAAATCTAAAAAAATCGCGCACATGAAAAACGCAAAGTGGATGCATTTCCTGAAAATCTTTTTGATGGCGTTGGCGGTTTTCTTGCTAACGTGTTGGACTGCAATGTATCAGGATACAACCGTATATATCGTCGAGGGCGTCGCATTTCTCGTGTTCACGTTCCTATGTCTCAAGCATTTTCGCCAGAAAGGACTGTCTTGCTTCGCCATTGCACTGGCAATATTTTTAGGTCGCATTGCAATAGAAATCCCGTTGCGCATCGGAAATTTCTGGGACAACGTTGGCTCGCTCCCAATCATTATCTACAGTCTGATAGGCATACTCTTTGGCGTCGCGCTTTATTATTTTAATAAGGTGTATGCATGGATTCTCGCCATAGCGCTACTCGTTGCGTGCGCATTTCCACTCAATAGCCAATGGAACGCGTTTTGTAAAACGCATTTTCCAACGAAATCGACTGAAATTCCACAAAAAACAACGCAACAAACCGCCAAAACAATTTCCTACGACGACCTTTTGGCGCGCTATAACAGCACAATCAGCAAGACAAACACGCTGCTCGTGACGGTCGTAATGCTGTCGGTCATCATCATACTGCTACTCATTCTTTTCTTTATCTATCGAAAAAATCAGCGTCTGCAACAACTACTGACGCTAAACAACGAACTGCACGATGCGAAGGGCAAAGTGGCGGAATTGGACAGCGAGATAGCGGCGAAAGAAAACGAGTTGCAGGAGAAAATCGCGCAAAACAAAAGCATCATTAAGATGCTCCACCAGTCTGAATTAACCAACAGCGCCGACGACGTAGTGCACGCCGTTCGTCAAGCAGCAGAAGGCAGGCAGCAGATGACCGCTTCAGATTGGCAACGCTTGTATCACGCGATCGACGAGCTGCATCCTGACTTTCACGAACAGTTGGTTCAGCAACTCGGAACGTTCAGCGAACAGCAGATGCAGGTGTGTTACCTCCTCCGCGTAGGTTTCTCCAATCGCCAAATACAGAATCTCACCAATCTTTCACGTGCAACCGTTTGGCGTTGGGTCAAAAAATTTCAGAATCTTATAGAAAACTAAATCCTATCTCCTTAAACTGCGCCCTTAGTTTACTATTTTTTACACCGCAAAAAGCCAAACTATTTTTCGAAAAAGTGCAAAAAACGCCATTTTCAAATTGGAAAAAGTGCAAAAATCAGCGTTTTGAAATTCGAAAAAGTGCAAAAAACGCCATTTTCAAATTCGAAAAAGTGCAAAAATCGGCGTTTTGAAATTCGAAAATGTGCAAAAAACGCTATTTTCAAATTGGAAAAAGTGCAAAAATCAGCGTTTTGAAATTCGAAAAAGTGCAATTTTCGGCATTTTTTAATTGGAAAATGTGCAAAAAGTGCCTTAGTGTTGGGCAAATAATAAAGAGTTTGATTTTTCATTCTCATGCATCCAAAAATTGGGTGGTGCGGGAGAATATTGTGGTCTATTGGAAATGGGATTTTAAGAAAACTTTACAAAATTTAACTACGCTTTTCGGCGAAATTTTAACACTTGATTTAACATTCGTTTGCACTTGAGCGGCTCATTTCTAATGCACAAATTTTGGTCGAAAACTGACGCTTTTTTATCGTAACTCCATGCGCGAAATGTTAAAATGATAGATTTATGCAAAAAATATACGCATTTTCGATGTTTTTGCGTGTAAAACAGGCAATTTTTGAACGTAAATTTTCAGAAAAATGCATTTGTTAAAAAAGTTAAATGATATAAGATAGAAAATTATCTCACGTGAGATAGAATTTTATTTCACGTGAGATAGATTTCTAAAGCGCCTTTTTGCATCCGTATTCCACATGGAAGGGCGAAAAAAATCGCAAAAAACGCACTTTTATTTCACGCGAAATAAAATTTTAACAGATAAAACTTAACATTTTTAACGTTTATTTGCACGCCGTTTTAACACTATTTTTTAACACTTTTCGCGCG
>Ga0065708_1006919_pt1 | contig 19791 bp, 14 predicted proteins | sample Hoacrofraction12_2_FD_59095 | JGI IMG/M metagenome (GOLD analysis project Ga0065708, IMG submission 59095) | Hoatzin crop microbial communities from Cojedes, Venezuela, sample from fiber fraction 12 v1 | ecosystem: Host-associated > Birds > Digestive system > Esophagus > Crop | place: Venezuela... | reverse complement strand
TCGCTTCTAAATTCTGATTTATCGCTTGGTTAAGAGCTATCTTTTGGTCAATAAAAGAAAGAAGATTTATCAAATGAGATTGCTGCGCTTTTTGCTTTGGCATCATAATAATAAGTTTCTGTATTGCGTCTTGAGAAATATTATCTCTCGCAGAGCCAATACTAATAGACACCAAATAATCATATAAAATCTCCAAACTATACTTCACAAATAGCATATTTGTGCTTCCATTTGGTAATATTGCACAAACAGCTTGATTGGTGCAGGCGGGGATTTTTAATAGAGATGTTTTACCAGCAGTCGCTCCATATAATGCTACTAATACTGTGTTTTGAGGAAACATCTTAGTAGAGGAATTATTAAATCCCTCTTGTGTTATAAAATTGGTTCCTTTATCAATATAGTGTTGGTTCAATTCACCACTATTTATCCATGGTATAGTACCACCCTCAAAATAGGACTTAACCGATGTATTAGGAGTTGAGCCAGATGCTGTTTCAAAGATATCCTTTATCTTTACAAACTCCCAATCTTTGGGTAGTATTCTTTTCTTCTTATATTTCTGCCATTCCATGTTTAAATCTCCCCATTAAATTTTAAAGCGTCCAGCTGTTTCATGATTTCATCTTCCAGGCGATGGCTTTCTGCAAACTGCTCCGACAGCGTTTTCTTGTAGTCGGCCATGCGCTGGTTAAACTCATCTTCCGTTATATCAACATATTCTATCTTGATGTCAAAGTATTGACCAGCAGAAAGACTGTAGCCCTTCTCCTTGATTTCGTCGTATGTCACGGCGACCGAGAAGTCGTCAACCGCTTGCTTTTGATTGAAGGTGTCAACAATCATGTCAATCTCGTCATCGCGCAGCCGATGCTTCTGGAGGTTATCCTCCTTGTAATCTTCGCCCAGCTTACTGGCATCAATCAGGATAACCTTGTCGGTGGATTTTGATTTATCAAAGAACAGAACCGAAACATTAGTGCCAGTGTTGGCAAACACATTGGATGGCATCGAGACGCAGCCGTAAACAATGTGGTCGTCAACAATCTTGTGTAGTATCTTCTTCTCGATGCCACTCTTGGCAGTGATAAATCCTGTCGGTATAACAATAGCACCCTTGCCTGTATCCTCCTTCAATGAATTGATGACGTGCTGAATAAAGCAGGTATAGATTGCCATAGATGACTTGGTCTTGGGTGGCACATTGGGCACACCAGCCCAGAAACGTGCTGGTTGAGCCGCCAACTTTTCGCGCGTGTCCGAGAAGTCCATCTTGAAAGGAGGATTACTCACCACAAAATCAAACTGGCGTAGCTTTTGCCCATCATCGCTTTTGTGATATGGAGCCACCAAGGTGTCACCTTGAATAGCATTGTCAAGCGATGACACAAGCCCATTCAACAGGAGGTTCAGCTTCAACATCTTGTTGGAACGTTGTGAGATATCTTGCGAGAAGATGGTGCAACGATCTTCGCCAATCTGGTGTGCCAGTGCCATTAACAATGTACCTGTACCAGCCGAGGGGTCATAACATTCCATGCTGTGCAGGTCAGCGTTCTCGCCCACCAGCAGGCGTGCCATGATTGTGGCAATGGCGTGGGGTGTGTAGTATTCGGCATACTTTCCACCGCCAGCTGTATTGTAGTCCTTAATCAGATACTCAAAGATGGATGCAAAGAAGTCGTAGTGCTCCGAGAAGGCCTCTTCAAATGAAAAGTTAGTAAGTTTATCAACCAATGCTCTGGCAAACGGTGCCCGTTGAGCCGTGTCGGTCACGAAGTTAGTCAGTGGCTCAAAGAGGGGTATCTTGGTATTCTCGGTGGTTTGCGTGGAGAATATCTCGATGTTTTTCTCCGCTATATCAGTCATTGTGCTATCAAAGATGGTATCGAAATCACCTCTTCCTTGCTGGTTCCAGAGGTTTGAAATCAGATGGTAAGGTTCCAGCAGCGGCACATCTGGAGACAGGGCTCCTTGCAGCAGCAGGCGCTCATTGTCCGTCAAATTTGCATACGCAACTTCCCATTTTTCGGCCTCACGGATGCGTTTAGACAACTCACTCTTGGCGTTTTTGATTTCGTAGCCAAACTTGTCGTTCAGGAATTTATACAGGAACACTTGCGTGATAATCTTATACTCGTTTCCATCGTTACCCATGCCATAGGTGGCACAGGTAGATTTCAACTCGTCAATCAGTCTGATGGTCTTTTCTTTTATTGTCATGACGTTATGCTATGCCGTAGGTTGCGTTATATTGGTTGATGTATTGTTGCGAAATCTTCTGTTGAATGAACTTGTAGTCCTCGGTGTCTGGCTCTATTTGTGGGAAATGGAACAGGCACCCTTGAATGAGAGAACCAACTGTCCTTCTGAAATAGGCATCCTGTCTTAAAATGTTATTTCGGTCATAAACCTTAGAATCAACATCTTCCTTTATCATTTTGAGGATGACCATGATTTCATCGTCCAGGAAAGAGAACATTGGCTTCTGGTGCTTTTCTTGACGTTCCTTGTTTGCTTCCTGGATTCGCTTGTGAACACGTGCAAACTTGGGGTCACCGTTGTACTTCTTCAGGAGGTTGTTGTTCTTCTTTTGCAGGTCCTGCAAGCGCTTGATGATGTCATCAAGTGCCTTGGTCTCCTCATTGAACTTTGCAATGGAATCGACAACAAAGCCATGCTCCTTGAAGCGTTCAATAAAGGCATCACGCAAGGTGATAAATTCTGGATCGTCCTGGTCGATGTTGTTCGTAAAGGATGAAATAGTACGTTGCCATTTCTCCTTCAACTCTATGCCACCTGCCACCAACCGCATTTCTTCGGTGCCAATCTTCGAGAAATTAAACTCGATATTCATCATGGCTTCGTTGACCATGACCTTAGTGTCGGCACTGGTGCTAAACATCTCCTTCTGGTTAATCATGTCGATGCGGTGCTGCACCTCGGAAAGGAGCTCTGGCAGTTTCGTGATTTCCAGCTTGGCAAATTTCTCCTTCATGTCATCGTCACCAAAGGTACGGACGATATTTGCCATGTTCTTGGCGGACGTGAGTGCCTTTTTGAGGTCTAGCAAGACGGACTTGTCTTCTTGAGTGGATATCTCGGTAGAAAACTCTTCGGCGTTATCGTAGGAGTAATCAAACAGCACCTGCCTCACCTCCTTCATCTGGTTGATGATTTCTTCCTTGTCCTCAATCACTTGCGTGAAGGTGTCGGTGTTGTTGCCTTCGCCTGTCTCGTCCACATCGTTGAAACGATTGAGCTCTTGAAGGTACGCTTCGTTGGTCTCATCGAAGTTGCGCTTGATGTCGGCAAAGTCGATAAGGAAGCCATACCTCATGTCTTTATAAGGCCTGTTGACACGCGTAATAGCCTGCAACAGATTGTGGTCTTTGAGTTTTCGACCGAAGTAGAGCCTTTTCAGTCGTGGCGCGTCAAATCCTGTCAGCAGCATGTTGAAGACGATAAGGATGTCGATAGTCATGTTTTTCTTGAAATCCTTGACTATCTGTTTCCTCGTCTCCTTATCCTCGTAGTCGTAGAGGATAAGCCCAGCACGCAGGTTCAAGTTAGAGTCGATTTCTTTTTGGATCTTGTCAAAGTGGTCGTACAATTTCTCGGCCTGACCACTTGTTTCGCATATAATCATGCCGCCAAGTGTGTTGTCTCCTTGAACTTGCCTGAATGTAACCAGGTCTTTAATGATATAGCGCAGCAATTCATCAACATAGTTGTCGTGCTGGATAATATCACTTTTCTTGATGTCCTTTTTCTCTACAAGCGCATCAAGTTTGTCATACACCTGGGTCAACTTCTCTCGATAGGACGTTTCGATGTCCTCTCGAATGATTTTTAAAGTGTAACCATCGGCGATAGAACGGTCGTAGTAGTATGTGTGAAGGTAATCACCAAAGACCTTGCAGGATGCCCGCTCTTCTTTCAGGAGTGGTGTTCCTGTTAATGCAATCTTGATGGATTCTTTGTCGGCTTCAAACAAGTTGGCCAGGAAACAACCGCCTGGTTTATAACCCCTGTGGGCTTCATCAAGGATGAATATACGCTGCAAGTTGGTTGCGTAGTCGTTAAGTGTAACCTTCTCCTTGTCCTCGGCAAATTTCTGGATGTTCACAACTGTGATTTCGGCTTGTCCGCTTGAACCCTCTAATGCCTGATTGTTGCGGAATTGTGCCATCAACTGTGCCCTTGTATTGGCCGTTGCCACTTGCAGGCCGCGTGCTTCAAACTCCTGGGTCGCTTGTTCCAAGAGGTCAAGGCGGTCAACAATAAAGTAGAATTTTGCTACTTTGTTTTGCTTTGCGTAGAAGTCGGTCAAGATGTAAGTCAGGTAGTAAGACAACGCTGTCTTTCCACTTCCTTGTGTGTGCCAGACGACACCCGACTTCACGCCTTCGGCAAGTTTCTTGCGAATAGCCAAGGCTGCAAACATCTGCTGGTAGCGCATGATGTGCTTCTGGTCAGTAGATTCTATCTTGCCATCCACCTCACGTTCCATCTTGACATAAGCAATGCCATACTGCAAGATGAAGAGCAACCGTTCAGGGCTGCACATGGACGTCAGTATCCTGTTGGTGGGTGTATTAACATCAAGATTTGTATGATATTCTGGACTGCTGTGTATAACTTGGCAGTTGTAGTCACTCAAGATTTGTTTCTCAACCGCATGGTCGATGTCAAGATATGGAAAATCTCTATTGTAAGGAGCGACTTTCAGTCCACCAGGGTTTTCTTCTCTGAAACAATTAAACGGTGCTGACTTGCGAGCTCCCGTACAATAGAAAGCACCCTGAACAGGAACAATACCGCCCATGGCATCATATTCCATGTTGTTGGAGAATATCATCAGTTGAGTGATGTTGATAAACGCTCGGAACTTCTTGTTGGGAAAGCGTTCCTTGTTCATTCTGGTGCTTTCGGCCACCATACCACCATGATTATTGGGCTTTTTAACCTCCACAAAGCATAGAGGTAAGCCATTGACAAAAAGCGTTATATCAGGACGAAACTCGTCTTGACCATTCTTGCAGGTAAATTCAGCCGTGAAATGGAACTCGTTGTTCTGCGGATTGTCAAAGTCAATGAGGCGGACAGGAGACACAGCTTTAAGTCGCTTGTAGAAACTGCGGCCAAGGTCATCATTGTTTTTCAACTCGCTGCGTATATCCTTCAAAACCTGCACATACTCTCCCTCGTGCGATGGATTCAGTTTCTTGAACTGCTTCTCAAATACCTCCAACAATATGTTGGTGTCTGGGTCATAAACTGTCCCAGCCGATTCTTCATGAATCTTGCCGAAGTATGTATATCCTAATCGAGTGAGATGTACCATTGCTGGCATCTGAACTCTGGTCGCTTCGTTGAACTTTGACATATCTTTTGTTTTTAGATATTAGTTTGTTTTCTCAGATTATCACTCAGTAAGTCCTTCAGGTCCACATCCAAGCATCGTGCTATTTTTAAACATATCAATGGATGGTTGAGAACGATTTGTACACCACTTAGAAACAGTGGAGGTATCCTTCCCAACCTGCTCGGCAAGCCAATTGTTGGTTTTCTGTTTTTCTGCAAGAACAGCCTTGATGCGATTTATTTGTCCCATATAGTTTTTCTGATATAACCTACAAAAATAATGAAAATCTGGCTATAAACCACAGCTTTTCACAAAAAGTTCTTTTTTTAACGAGAAACGCTTGCTTTTTTACGTTATACAATCTGTTTTAGAGCGTTTTTGTGATTCTTCCCCCTCGTTATTCTCGCAGCAGCATGGTGTAGAGGGTTTGCAGGTCGTGGTGCAAGTGGTTGAAGCCTGGGATTTTGGCTCGTGTTGATTCGTTCATGTAGAGGCGTTTGCTCACCTCAATCATCACCGAGTGGTAATGGTTGCCGCCAGGCACGTCAAACGTCTTGCTGTTTGCGAACGGGGTGTTGATGCCCACGCGATAGCCTCGTGAGCGAAAAAAGCGGTGGATGCTGCTGATGACCGCCTCGCTAGGCTTGGTGCCGTCGTCGTTATAGCCGATGCAGATGTCGATGTCTTGCGGGGGATTGGCATTGAGCAGGTTGGGCAGTAGCGAGAAGCTGTGGCAATCGATGATGAGCAGGCTGCCCTGTGCTGCGGGCTGCAAGCCGTGGTCGATGATGCGCTCGACGACGTCGCAGTGATAGCGTGCATACCGCTTGTAAGCCTCTCCCCGCTCGCCCCACGACCTGATGCGCCCGTCGGGCATGGTGCGGCGGTATGAGATGCCAAGCCCCCGCTCCTCGAGCGGGTCGTCGGGCAGGCGCTCCACGTCGCAAAACAGTCGGCAAAACGGGAAAATCACCGCCTGGATGCGGTGGTCGCCATCTGCGATGGGGGCAAACAGCTCATCGGTGTGTAAATCGATGAGTCGCCACTCCTCGTCGTCGAGCGTGGCAGGGCAGGGCATGCCGCTGGGCAGCGTGGTGGATGCATGCGGGATGTGCAGCATCAGGCTTTGGTAGCCGTCGCCGCTGTGGGCTAAGCTGGGAGCGTTGTTGTGGCACTGGGCATGGTCAACGCTGTGGCACTGTTGGTGTTTGACTGCTGTTTTCTTTTCCATTTTTCGTTGCTATAGTGTTGTTGTTAAACAAAATAAGTTGCCTTGCGCACCGCACATGGGGGCTGGGAGCCTGTGGCAACGAATCTCTGGAAAAGAAGAATCCCTTATTCACCTCGCCGTGGTGGGAGGTGGACAAGGAAATCCACATTCACATGGAGCTGCTGGTTTTTGGCTTACGCCCACATCTGCTTTTTTGTAGCTCGCCACCGTGGCTGCTGGGATGCTCGGTCCTCACCAGCTCGGTTGGCACGCATTGCTGCGTTCTGGATGCAAATTTCCTGACTAAACAAGTGTCGTTTAGTCGTGACGGGTGCAAAGGTAATCAAAAATGATGGATTGCAAGCAAGCGGCTTGCATAAACTGCAAAAAAAAAATTTCTCCGCGCACCGGCAGGGCACACAAAGCAAGGGGGCAGCCCCCTCTTGCTGAAAGGGGCTGCCCGCCTATGCGATGTGTGGTAGCACCAGCTAGTGGTGGTGATGGTTAGTTCTTAAACGTCAGCTTGCCGTCGGCAGCGTCGATGGTGATCGGGTGGTCACGGTTGACGCGCTGTGCAATGATGTCCTTGCTCAACTGGTTGAGCACCAGACTCTGGATGGCACGTTTGACAGGCCTTGCGCCAAACTCGGGGTCATAGCCCGCCTGTGCCAGCAGGGTGATGGCTGCATCGGTGGCCTGGAGGGTGATGCCGTTCTTGGCAAGCATCTTCTTGACGCTGTTGAGCTGCATGGTCACAATCTGCTTGATTTGCTGCTCGTCGAGCGGGGTGAACATGATNATCTCGTCGATACGGTTCAGGAACTCGGGCCTGATGGCCTTCTTCANCATCTCCATCACTTGGTCACGGGTCTCGTTGACCACCTGGTCGCGGTTTTGAGGCGTGAGGTGCTCAAAGCGTTCACGGATGAGGCTTGAGCCCAAGTTGCTGGTCATGATGATGATGGTGTTCTTGAAGTTGACGGTGCGTCCCTTGTTGTCGGTGAGCCTGCCATCGTCAAGCACTTGCAGCAGCACGTTGAACACGTCGGGGTTGGCCTTCTCAATCTCATCAAACAGCACCACGCTGTAGGGTTTGCGCCTGACAGCCTCGGTGAGCTGTCCGCCCTCCTCATAGCCCACATAGCCAGGAGGCGAACCGATGAGCCTGGTGACCGAGAACTTCTCTTGATACTCGCTCATGTCGATACGGGTCATCATGTTCTCGTCGTTGAACATATAGTCAGCCAACGCCTTAGCCAGCTCGGTCTTGCCCACGCCGGTGGTGCCCAGGAAGATGAATGAGCCGATGGGTCGCCGCGGGTCGTTCAGGCCTGCACGGCTGCGGCGCACAGCGTCGCTGATGGCTTTGATGGCATCGTCCTGACCCACCACGCGCTTGTGCAGCTCGTCCTCCAGGTGCAAGAGCTTGTCCTTCTCGCTCTGTAGCATCTTGGTGACGGGGATACCCGTCCAGCGTGACACCACCTCGGCGATGTCGTCGCTGTCAACCTCCTCCTTGATGAGGGCCTTGTCGCCCTGCATCTGGCGCAATTGCTCCTGGATGTTGCGGTTCTCGTCCTCCTTTTGCTTGATGAGCGAGTAGCGTATTTCAGCCACACGGGCATAGTCGCCGTTGCGCTCAGCCCGTTCGGCATCAAAGTTCAGCTGCTCGATGTCGATTTTGTTCTGCTGAATCTTGTTAATCAGCTCCTTCTCGCTCTTCCACTTGGCGTTGTAGTCGCGCTCGCGCTCCTTGAGGTCGGCAATCTGCTTGTCCAGGTCGGCAATGCGCTGGGCATCGCCGTCGCGCTTGATGGCAGCCCGCTCAATCTCGAGCTGTGAAATCTTGCGGGTGATTTCATCAAGCCCCTGTGGCACGCTGTCCATCTCGATACGCAGCTTGGCAGCGGCTTCGTCCACCAGGTCGATGGCCTTGTCGGGCAAGAAACGGTCGCTGATGTAGCGCTCGCTGAGCTGCACGGCTGCAATGATGGCATCGTCCTTGATACGCACCTTGTGGTGGTTCTCGTACTTCTCCTTCAAGCCACGCAGAATGGCAATCGCGCTCTCCTCGTCGGGCTCATCGACCATGACCACCTGGAAACGACGCTCCAGGGCCTTGTCTTTCTCAAAATATTTTTGATACTCATCAAGGGTGGTCGCACCGATGCTGCGCAAGTCGCCACGCGCCAGGGCGGGCTTCAAGATGTTGGCGGCATCCATGGCGCCGCTGGTCTTGCCGGCGCCCACCAGGGTGTGAATCTCGTCGATGAACAAGATGATTTCGCCATTGGCTTGGGTGATTTCGTTAATCACTGCCTTCAATCGTTCCTCAAATTCGCCTTGATATTTGGCACCGGCAATCAGTGCGCCCATGTCAAGCGAATAGACTTGCTTCATCTTCAAGTTTTCGGGCACGTCGCCGCGCACGATGCGCTGTGCCAAGCCCTCGACGATGGCGGTTTTGCCCGTGCCAGGTTCACCTATCAAGATGGGGTTGTTCTTGGTGCGGCGGCTCAAAATCTGCAACACACGGCGGATTTCGTCGTCGCGGCCAATCACGGGGTCAAGCTTGCCTTGGCGAGCCCGCTCGTTCAGGTTGATGGCATACTTGCTCAGGGCGTTATACTGCTCCTCGGCACTCTGTGCGGTGGCTTTGCGCCCCTTACGCAGCTCGTCGATAGCAGCCTTCAGCTCGTTGCGGGTCATGCCGGCATCCTTCAAGATGGTTGACGCTGCGCTAGGCACATCAAACAGTGCCATGAGCATCGCCTCGACGGTGACATATTGGTCGCCATTCTTGGTGGCGATGTCGGTAGCCTTGTCAAGCACTTGGCTGGCGATGCCGCTCAAGTAGGGCTCGCCGCCGCTCACGTGGGGCAGACGCTGCAAGGCAGCATCAAGCGGGCGTTCCACATTGGTGGCGTTGATGTCAAGCTTCTGGAAGACAAATTTCACCACCGCATCGCCCTCGGTCATCACTGCCTTGAGCAGATGCTCGGCCTCGATAGCCTGGTTGCCGTTAGAGCGTGTCAGTTGCACCGCCTTTTGGACAACCTCTTGGGCTTTGATTGTAAAATTGTTGAAATTCATATGGTTATCTCCTTTCTTTGTTGCTAATTTAAAGTTCAGCCTATGCCACTCAACACTTGTGCCAAAGCCCTAAAACTGACATTTTGTCACCACCCGAGCGGACTTTTCATCCGCATCACTTGACTGCGAGCAATTGCTGCTCGATGGCATCTGCCACATCGGGGTTGTCAATCAGGTATTGCCGCGCGGCATCCTTGCCTTGCCCTAGGCGGGTTTCGCCCCAGCTGAACCATGGTCCGCACTTTTTGACAACACCAAGGTCTGTCCCCAGTGTGAGCAGCTCGCTCTCCCGACTGATGCCCTTGCCATAAAGCAAGTCGAACACAGCCTTGCGGAATGGCGGAGCTACCTTGTTTTTCACCACGGTGACACGCGTCTGCGCACCCACCGCACAGTCGCCCACCTTGATGGGACCAATGCGCCTGACGTCAATCCTGACCGTGCTATAAAACTTGAGCGCATTGCCGCCCGTCGTGGTCTCAAAGTTGGCAAACGACAAGGTGCCCAGCTTCTCGCGCAGCTGATTGATAAAGATGCAGCAGGTGTTGGTTTTGGCAATGGTCCCCGTGAGCTTGCGCAAAGCCTGGCTCATCAGCCGTGCCTGCAATCCCACCTGCTGGTCGCCCATCTGACCCTCGATTTCAGCCTTTGGCGTGAGTGCTGCCACGCTGTCGATGACAATCACGTCGAGTGCCGCCGAGCGTATCAGCCGGTCGGCAATCTCAAGGGCTTGCTCGCCGTTGTCGGGCTGGCTAATCCACAAGTTGCGCGTGTTCACGCCCAGTGCCTCGGCATAGCAGCGGTCAAAACCGTGTTCGGCATCGATGTAGGCAGCAATGCCACCATGGCGCTGGGCCTGTGCAATGGCATGCAGGGCTAGGGTGGTCTTGCCCGAAGCCTCTGAGCCATAAATCTCGATGATGCGCCCACGCGGGTAGCCTCCGACCCCCAGGGCACGGTTCAAGCCTATGGACCCCGTGGGTATCACATCTACCGACTCGATGTCGTCGTTGTCGAGCCGCATCACGGCACAGTGACCAAAGGTCTTCTCGATAGAGGCAACCGCATTTTGCATCACCTTTAATTTCATGGGGTCAACGTCATCAGTGAGTGATGCCTGGTGTGGCATGGCCTGCTGCACTTGGTTAGCGACAATGTCGGGCGTGGCAATGCTCAGCACACGCTGCCCGTCGATCATCACGTCCTCTTTAATAATCTGTTCTGTCATGGTTGTTGCGATGTTTTGTTTTGGGTTGATTGATTTGATTCACGGTGCAAAATAAGCGCAGAGCAGTGCCAAATACCATGCACTACAAATCTAAAAAATGCTAAATGCGGTGACAGAACAGCACCTGAAGTGGGTGGGGTAGAACAAGACAATCCGCCTGCCAAATCATCAGCAGGCGGATTGTTAATATCTCGCCAATATGCGGTTACCCGCTTGCTAGTCAGCCAGCACCAGCACAAACGTGATGACCGACATGGCTGTGCCTAGCAGCGAAATGCCAAACGTGACCGCAGGCGGAACCGACCACGAGCTTCGCGCCTTGGAGGCGTTGGGCTCAACATAAATCATGTCGTTTTGCTGCAAGTTAAACTCAGGCATGGTGAGGAAGTTGGCATCGTTCATGTTGATGCGCGTCACCGTGCGCTGACCCGTTGCATCGGTGCGGATGAGCAAGACGTTGTCACGCCTGCCTTGCAGGGTGAGGTCGCCGCACATCGCCACTGCCTCGATGAAGTTAAGGCGGCCATTGGTAGCATTGATGACACCAGGCTTGTTGAACTCACCGATGCAGAAGACGCGGAAGTTCTGAATGCGGCACTCCACGCCAGGTTTCTCGTTGAGGTAGCGGGGATAGATGAGCGATGCGATATAGTCTTGCACCGCATGCTTGGTCATGCCACCCACATGCAACTTGCCCAGCACAGGGAAGTCGATGTTGCCGTTGTCGTCAACCAGATAATAAATGGTGGAGTTGTCCTGATTCATGTTGGTTGTGTGCTCAGCCGTGGGGATGTACTGAATCTTATTGAAAGGCTTAACAGCATCATAGCTCGATGCAGACACGTTGATGAGCAACATATCGCCTGGCTTGATGCTGAAGTCGCCCGCCTGCGCGGCAGCCGCACTAAGAGCCGACGAGGAAATTTGGTCAGCATTAATCATGTAGGGGACTTCCTTGCCCATGTTACATGCCGTGAGCAGAGCTGCAACGGCTAGCAGAAGTAGGTAATGCAGTTTCATGTTTCAGTCGTTATTAAGCCTATTATGAGTTTTTTTATTCGTGAAGTGCAAAGTTAATCATTTTAGCGAAATTCACGAACATTTTTTGGCAAAATCATACCTTGATAATGGCTTTTTTTGATTTTCTTTGCAGCATGAAAGTTTCAGCATCATCATTACCACCCATTGAGCGGCACCCGTGGCAGCCGTTTATGCCGCCTGCTGCACGCTGCTTGCTGCTTGGCACTTTTCCACCGCAGCCGCACCGTTGGTCCATGACATTTTATTACCCTAACCGCAGCAACGACTTTTGGCGCATGATGGGGCTGGTGTTCCTCAACGACCGCGATGCGTTGTGGGACGGTGAGCACAATCGCTTTGACCTGGCTGCCATCAAGCAGCTGCTGTCAGAGCATCACATCGCCCTGTGGGACACGGGCATGGCTGTCCGCCGCCTGAAGGACAATGCCAGCGATAAGTTTTTGGAGATAGTCGAGCCCATCGACCTTGCTGCCCTGCTAGCCAGCCATCCCAGCATCACCCATGTGGGTGCCACTGGTGAGAAAGCTGCCAGCATTGTGGCTGCCCAAGCGGGTGTGACAACGCCTGCAACGGGCATTCCTACCAGATGCCGCATCGGTGCGCATGAGCTGACACTGCATCGCCTGCCGTCAACCTCACGTGCCTATCCGCTCGCCTTGGAAAAAAAGGCAGAAAGCTACCGACGGTTTTTTGCGGATGCGCTCCGTCAAGAAACCGTCGGATGATAGATGATAGTAGTGGTGGTGGCTAAGCAAAGCCTTAGCCTGTGGGCTTAGAACGAGACGACAAATGAGCCACCCAGAGTCCATGTGGCCATGTTGTGCGTCAGTTTGCCCCTCACCGTCATCTGCTCCTCGTTGTACGGCATGGCGGGGTAGGCAGCGGGCCAGAAGCCCTCTTCCAGATAGCTCATGGTGTAGGTCTTGCGCGTGTGGTCATAATCTACAAACGCACGCCACGAGAAGTTGGAACGGTAAGCAAACGTCAGCGACAATCCCGAACCCCATGAGAACGTGCTATTTGCATCAACTGTCAACGCATTCCATGTGATGTCATACTCCTCGTCGGTCATTTTGTCGTCACGATAGACGTTGCCGTAGTAGGTCGCATCAATGTCGAGCGCATTGGTTGTGCTGCGACCCGCCAGGAACTTGGTACCTAGGGCAAAACGCTTGCCCAACGGTAAGTTGAAGTATGGTCCCACGCTGGCTACGAACTCGGTCAAGTGGTCGCTCTCGATATCAAAATACACGTCGGTGACCAAGTTGGGCGAGAAGAAATCGTAGTACTCCTGCATTGCCTCAAAACCGTCGTACATGCCCTCGGCAATGTCGGGGAAGTTACCCACAGGTGTGGTGCGAATCTTGAGACGGCCACCCACGCCCACATATTTGTTGAAGAAGTAAGCACCCTCAATGCCCAGCACGGTGCTGTTGCGGAACTTCAAGTCCAGCTGGCGCATGTCGCTGCCATCCTGCTCGTAGCTGTTGTCGTAGGTGAACGATAGTGTCTTGTGGTTGTCGATGCCGATACCCATGCTCACTGCGAAGAACGAGGGGTCGTTGTAAATGTCAGGATAATCGCCCAGGTCGTTCATGTACAACCCTTTACCTTTGAAGATGAGGTCACACAGGGCATAACCCAGCTCGCCCGACATAATGCCAATGCCGGCACCACTCAGCACGTCGCTCACCCAGTGACGGTTGTTAAGCACACGCATGGCACCCGTGGCAGTGGCTACCGCATAGGCACCTACCGAATACCATGGACTCACGGTCATACCATACTCCTTGTGCAGAATTGTGGCTGCGGTAAATGCCGTTGCCGTGTGGCCCGACGGCCATGAGTTGGCTGTTGATCCATCAGGACGCATCTCCTTGCTGGTATATTTGATGCCGTTGACCAGACCAGCCATCACGGCATAGGACATGAGGCTGCTAGCCCCCATGCGCAAGAAGCTGCTGCGACCCTTCACACCTGCCAGATTCAAGGCGGCTGTGGCAGCCAGCGGGGCATATTGCGTGTAGTTATCTACCGTGGTCTTGAAGTGGCTCACAAGGCGCAACTTGGGATTGTCGTTCTTGTAGTCTTGGCGGAAACCATGTTTCTCTTGCTTGGCGATAATGCCAGCCACAAACAGCGGTACGCCGGCAAACGACAAGTCGTCGATAAATCGGTAGGGCTTCACTCCCTCGTGTGTGTTAAAATTGCTTGACACCCACGACGACACAGACGGAGATGCGGATGTTGACGCAGATGCAGACCAAGTTTCGCCCTCGGTCAACGACAGCGATGGCGCCCGATTGGCAAGTGACATGTCGAGCTCTAACTCGCCCACTTCAAAACTAGTCTCGTCGAACGAGAACTCTGTGGGCAATTCGCCCCATGCGGGTTGGCAGAGCCAACAGAAGATGAACACGATAGGTAATAATCTCTTCATTTGCACGATGATAATCAATTAAGATGTGTTAATACCGTTCTTGAGGTTGCAAAATTACATTTTTTTAGCCAATTGCCCAAACGTGATGGCAGCAAACGTAAAAATAAGCGGGCAACCAGAGTGGTTTGGCTGCCCGCATAAAGTTGTTGACAAATCCCCGTTTTAGGGAGAAATGACATTTATTTCTTGTTGGGAGTGTAGTTCATCATGACGGGTTCAAGTTCCACGCCGTCATTTGAGACGTTTGCACGCACCAGATATTCGCCTGGGGCGGGGCTGTTGCGCTCGCCCATCGACGGCAACGTCAGATAGTATGTACCACCAATCTCCCTCTCATCCCACTCGTGAACATGTCCCATGAACACAGCATCCACGTCCCATTCATCGAACTTGTTGAGCAAGAAGTAGGTCTCCTCGCGGGGGAATGTCGAAGCAAATTGCCACAACTGTGGACGGAAGATGTTGGTGTGGGTGAACACAAACGTGTAACGATATTTGCCACTATAAATGATGTTGTCATCCTCAAGTAATTCGGCCTGCTTCTTTCCTATCGTGCCGTTGGCCGAGTCAATGAAGATAAAGTGATCTACATATTTTATCTTGTACGTTTTAGGATCAACTACGGACACGTCCACTACGTAGAACGAGGATCCAAACAGCGATGACCACAATGCCCAACCATTGTGAGTGATGTCATGGTTGCCCACCACGGGAAAGAATGGGAACTCGTCTTCAAAGTCATCGTAGTAGTACCAAAATGCGGAATCCAAATCCTTATCGTTCGAGAAACGCCATTCATTATTCTCCTTATCGTAATAGTTATATGTGAACTCTGACTTTAGCCATTCCTCGCATGCAGCCTTGATGGTGTTGTCCAAGTGAATATAGTATTCAGCCTTGGTGTCGGCAATGTCGCCCAGGTGTGCAACCAGCACATCGCGAGCCACACGTGCGGTGTCAAACATCTCGGCCAGACGATTGGTGTCGGTGGCAAGATGGCTATCAGCTCCCACCAGGAACGTATAGGAGTCTTCATATACTAGGATTGCCTTGTATTCGCTCTTGTGCCCTTGATAATAGGCGTAGGACATTTCCACGCGATCCTCAACACCCGTGCCTGCAATGAGCACACCCGTGGGACTCACCTTGTCGCACGATGTCATGACAGCCAGCGTGGCCAGCAGGGCTACACAATATTTTATAGTCTTTTGCATCATCTTAGTCAGGTTTTTTAAAATAATCGATTATTTCAACAGATACTTCATGCCCACCTTGGCAGATGTCTCGTAGCGGCTTGCCAGCTGACTCATACTGCCAGCAGGACGAACAACTATTTCACCGAAGAGCTTCATCTGGCGATTGATGCTGGCGTTCCAGTGGATACCCCAGTTGATGTTCCAGTTCTCGTAGTAGAATTCGTCGTAGTTGCGGAAGAACAGGCCCATGTTCCAGTTGTTGTTGCGCGGACGGAAGTTGGCACCCACACCAAAGGTGAACGTCAAGGGCTCGGTATAGTGAGTCTTCATCAGGTTGTATCGTATCCAGCTCTCTCCCATGCGCAGGTAAAAGTAGTTGTGCTCCCACATTGCCGACACGTTCACCGTGAACTCGTTGCAGTTGTAACGCTGATAGCGGTTGTACATCACTTGACCGTCAAAGCAGAACACACCATGTTTCCATGGCAGGCGATAACCTCCCTGTCCGTAGATCGAGTACTGCTGTTTCCAGAACTGGGTTTGCAAGGCGCCACCCACGTTCCAGCGGTCGGTGAGGTGATACTTGTAGCGTCCTGCTATACCTCCAAATCCGCCAGTAACCATGTTGTTACCAGCCACGACGTAGCCTGTGATTTCTTGCTTGTGTTCACCATCGTAACCGCGCTCGCCCATATAGACCTGAGCAAATAGCGGCATTGAGGCGACTGTGACAAGCAGGTAAAGAGTTGTCAAAAATAGTCGTTTCATAAGAGCCTATTCTATTCTTTTATCAATAAAATGAGATATTGAAATTTGTTTCAGCGTGCAAAGATAACACTTTATTTCGTAATAAAAGCGTGAACGAGTTGAAAATCTAAAATCTAGCCGTTAAAATGCCTGCTGTCACATGCCCCCAAGCGCAGCATCATTTCATTTTTTTCGAGAAGCCACAAGGCTCGTTTTTGTCAAGAACATAAAAAAGTTGCCCGCATTGTGCGATGCGGGCAACCAGGTGTGTTGCGGGTGTGTAACCCGTGTCTTAGTCAACGTTCAAGTTAACACGCTTCAGGTCGGTAGCCTTCAGGTTCTTGTCGGCAGCGGCAAGGAATTGAGCCACGGTCTCCTTGTTCTCACCAGCCTCGTAAACCTGCTCCATGAGCACGCTTTCCTGATAGAACTTGTTGAGACGTCCCTGTGCGATGTTCTGAATCATCTGCTCGGGCATGTTGGCCTCTTTTTGCTTGGCGGTCTCGTCCATGATTTTCAGGGCTTGCTCCACCTGCTCGGGGGTCATGTAACCCTTGCGTACAGCCTCGTCGCGATGCTCCTCGGTAGCGCAATAGTACTCGTTGAAGCCAGCCTTCTTGAGTGCGGCGTTAACAGCCTTGCTCACCTGCTCGCTGCGAGTCTTGTCGATAGCCACGCGAAGCTCCTCGTCGATAACCTCCTGCGGAATCTGCTCGCGGGTAGCCTTGATGGGGTTCATCGAAGCCACTTGCATAGCGATAGCCTTTGCCACGTCGGGGTTCACGTCCTCCTTGTTGAAAGCCACGGCTGCGGCAAGCATGCCGTTGAAGTGGTTATAAACCACCGTCGAGGGGGCATTGAGCCACTCATAGGCACCCAGCTCCATCTTCTCGCCAGTGATACCACTCAGAGCGGTGATTTGCTCGCTCACGGGCTTACCGTCCATGTCGAGGGCATTGAGCTCATCTAGGGTCTTAGGCTGTTTTTCCATTGCCAGATCCAGGATGCTGTTGGCAAGATTCACAAACTTCTCGTTCTTGGCGACAAAGTCGGTCTCGCACTTGAGGGCGACGATGGCGGCAAAGTTGCCGTTCGATTTGCCCTTGGCGATACCCTGTGCTGCCTGACGGTCCTCACGCTTGGCGGCGATGGCCTGACCACGCTTGCGGATGAGCTCCAGGGCCTTGGTCATGTCGTTCTCGCTCTCGATCAGAGCCTTCTTGCAGTCGCTCAAGCCTGCACCGGTCATGTCGCGCAGTTTCTTGATATCATTAATGGTTACTGCCATAACTTTATTTTTTACTTTCTTGTTCTTTATCTGTTAGTAAAATTATTCCTCGGTTTGGGGAGCCTCTTCCTTGGGCTGCTCGTCAGCCTTGGGAGCGGCATCCTCGGTGCGGGCGCGGCGCACACGCTGGCGACGAGGCTTGGGAGCCTCTTCGGTGTCGCCCTCGTTGTCCTCTTCTGCATCGGGATGATCCAGTTGCTCTACCTTGCGCTCCTCAAGACCTTCCTTGATGGCTTCGCAAACGGTAGCCAAGATGATGTCGATGCTCTTTGAAGCGTCATCGTTGGCAGGAATTACGAAGTCAACATTTGAGGGGTCGCTGTTGGTGTCAACGATACCGAAAACGGGGATACCCAGACGGTTAGCCTCGGCTACGGCGATGTGCTCTTTAAGCACGTCAACGACGAACAGTGCGCTCGGCAGACGGTTCAGCGTGCGGATGCTACCCAAGTTCTTCTCGAGCTTAGCGCGCTGACGGCTCAATTGCAGCTTTTCGCGCTTTGACATGTTGTCCATGGTGCCGTCGGTAGCCATCTTGTCGATGGTGTCCATCTTCTTCACAGCCTTGCGGATGGTGGTGAAGTTGGTGAGCATACCGCCTGGCCAACGCTCGATAACGAATGGCATATCAACGCTTTGGGCTCTCTCGCTGGTGACGTCCTTGGCCTGCTTCTTGGTGGCTACAAACAGCACCTTCTTGCCAGTCTTGGCAATGTTCTTGAGTGCGTTAGCAGCCTCTTCCAGCTTGGCGCTGGTCTTATATAAGTCAATGATGTGGATACCGTTACGCTCCATGAAGATGTAGGGCGCCATGGCGGGATTCCATTTGCGTTTCAGGTGACCAAAGTGGCACGATGCCTCCAACAGTTGGTCAAAATTTGGGATTTGCATGTTGTTTTTTAAAATTTGTTTACGTTCGACTAAATCAACCGCATAGTAGCCACTGCCAAGTCAATGTTAGTGATCGTGAGTCTATGCGATTTGGATACTAAACTCTATATAAAATAATGATGAATTGGCGATTAACGCTTGCTGAACTGGAAGCGCTTGCGTGCCTTGGGCTGACCGGGTTTCTTACGCTCGACAGCGCGCGGGTCGCGGGTCATGAAGCCCTCTTTGCGCAACGCAGATTTGTCCTCGGGGTTAATCTTCACCAGTGCGCGGGCGATGGCGAGACGCAGAGCCTCGGCCTGACCCTTGTAACCACCACCGTCAAGGTTGGCCTTGATGTCATATTTCTCAACAACACTGAGGGTGTTGAGCGGCTGCTTAACGATGTATTGCAGAATCGGGTTGGGGAAGTAGTCTGCAAGAGTGCGTTTGTTGATTGTGATTTCGCCACTGCCTTCCTTAACATAGACGCGTGCTACCGCGGCTTTGCGGCGACCTATTGCATTAATTTGTTCCATGCTACCAAGTCTTTATTTAAGTTTGTTGATGTCAATCACTTTGGGTTGCTGTGCCTCGTGCGGATGTTTGGGTCCGTTATAGACGTGAACATTCTTGAGCAGCTTGGCACCCAGCCTGTTCTTGGGCAGCATGCCCTTGAGCACCTGCATATACAGGGGGTGTACACCTGCGTGCAGGTCCTTCTTGGTCTCACTCTTGGCTTGCAGAGCGGCGGGAGTGGTGAAACGCTGACCACCAGGATAGCCCGTGTAGCGCACATACTGGTGCTCAGTCCACTTTTTGCCGGTCATACGTGCCTTCTCGGCATTGATGATAATCACATTGTCACCGCAGTCAACGTGCGGGGTGAAGTTGGGCTTGTACTTGCCGCGCAGCAACTTTGCCACTTTTGAGCACAAGCGACCCAGAACTTGGTCGGTGGCATCAACCACCACCCATTCCTTCTGGACGGTTTCGGCATTTGCCGAAATGGTTTTGTAACTTAAAGTATCCACTTTTTTAAAAAATACTAATTAATAGTTAGTTAAATGCCCGACAACGACCTTGTGACACGGCCAAATGCCACATGGAGCTGCCTTGCGGGCGCATACTTTGGTAATAATCGGCGTGCAAAGGTACTGCTTTTCTGCTCCACAGCCAAACATTTCCAATCCAAAATCGGTCAATCGACATATAACCCCGCATCGATTTTGCAAAATTTAATATCATTTAACATATCGGCTGCCCTGATTATGCCCGAAAACGAGCGAGGTGGCTCTTTGTGGAGCCAC
>Ga0065708_1040003_pt1 | contig 19968 bp, 16 predicted proteins | sample Hoacrofraction12_2_FD_59095 | JGI IMG/M metagenome (GOLD analysis project Ga0065708, IMG submission 59095) | Hoatzin crop microbial communities from Cojedes, Venezuela, sample from fiber fraction 12 v1 | ecosystem: Host-associated > Birds > Digestive system > Esophagus > Crop | place: Venezuela... | reverse complement strand
TGTGGGCTGCCTGCGCGACTGATATTCCCGCCATTTCGCAAAAAAGTGCGTAAAAATTTTGCCGTTTGCTCAAATCTTTGTACTTTTGCAAACCGATACCGCATATAGAAAGTAACGCTTAGCTGCGAGAATCACCCCGAAGGAGGTTTCAGGGCAGTCGGGAGCGGGCTACGGTGCGGCATCATCAGGTAGGGCAGTGCCTCCATTGCGCCTGCCGCTATCCTCAAATCAGTGCTTTTCGCTGCAAATCTGGCAATTTGAAGTAGAAACGAAGCACAAAGCGATTGTTGTTCAGACTCTATAAGGGTGTGGATACTTTGCTTGTTCTTCTTTTCTTGGGCAGCCAGAGCCTTGCAGCGGGAGAATGAGCAAAAGTCTGCACCCGTTTTCCATTTTTAATGGAAAACGGAAAACCGCACGGCTTGCCGTGCCAATCGCCTATGGCGATACTAATTGTCAACCTTTCGGTTAAGCGAGGGCAAAGGAAGCTTGCTTGCTTTGCCGAGCGTGAGAAAGGTCGGCGAAGCCCATTCTCAATTGTCAACTGTCAATTTACGCAGTAATATATTACCGTGTAACGTTTTTCTTTCTTTTTCCCCGAAAAAATTCCTTTTCCTTGATTTTTCTTCGGTATTTTATTACTAATTTTGCCCCCGAAAGATAACAAGGCGTTAGCCTATATAATATAAGAGCTTATGAAAAATAACGGAAAAGACGAAAAGGCATTGAATACTCTGCAACCAGTTGCGGAAGAACAAGAACCGACAGGCGCAATCGATACCGCCGATACCGTGGACGCCCCGCAAGAAATCGAAGCTGCCGATGCCGTGAATGCCTCGGAGACAATCGATGCTGCCAATGCCGTGAATGCCTCGGAGACAATCGAAGCTGATGCGGATGCCCCCGAAACAATCGAAGCTGCTGCGGATGCCTCCGAAGCAATCGATGCCGCAGATACCATGGAGGCGTCAGATACAAAAGAGTCTGCCGGGCAGAAAGCGACGGAGACAAGCGACTCCGACGACATTCGTGGCTGTGGTTTGTTGATGGAGCCGATAAGTAAAATAATCACCGCGGTGATATGCTACAACTGCCACTTCCCCTATCACAACGAAATAGGCAACTTTTGTGTTGTCGTAGCCATCATCTCAGCATTCTTGTTTTGGCGATAATAATATATATAAGGTGTAATACTAATTATCAATTATCAATTGTCAATTATCAATTGCGAGCTTGCTCGCGTATGGTGTAATCAAAATCGTCCGCAGGACGATACTAATTCTCAACCTTTCGGTTAAGCGAGGGCAAAGAAAGCTCGCTTGCTTTGCCGAGCGTGAGAAAGGTCGGCGAAGCCCATTGTCAATTATCAATTATCAATTGCGAGTTTACTCGCATATTTACCGTATAAAACCGACATTATGATGTATTTTGGAAAAAAAATCGCTGAAATCAGCAAAATTATTGCAAAAAGTTTTGCAGTTTCCCCAAAACTTCGTATATTTGCCGATGCTTTCCGAAAGGTGGCAACGTTGTGTCGGCACGGTCAATGCCTGCCTCGCTGCGAATCTGGCAAATTCTTATGCGGAAAAGGGCATCGGCACGTGTACGCACAGTATAAAATGACAACTAAAACCAAGAATATATGCTGCAGATAATGTTAATAGGCGGCCTGATGGATATTTCTATAGACGCAGCGGATGTCCTTTGGCCATTACTGACTTTCATCATCGGCTTCTTCGTAGGAGGAGCTGTCAAGAAGTCAGGCTCCGGAAACGGGAAAGGCGAAGAGCAGCAACGGCTCCTCACGAAGGACGAAGGCTCTGCCGAGACTTCATCCCCGAAAGCCATAGAGCAGCACGATAAGGCAAAAGGCGCAGCAAAAGCCGAGGCAAGCGATGCGACAAAAAATGCGGCAAACGATAAGACAAAAGATGCGGCGGTCGGCAATGATACTGCCGAGGCAAAGGCTAATTTTGTACCGGCATCGCAAGCCGTGGCCGAGAATATCGCACTCATCTCACCGCTCCTCGACAACTTGTCGAAAGGCATTACCGACGGCTGGGAAGATGTGGTGAAGAAAATTGCCAACAGCGACCTCACGTCATACTGGCAGAAAGCAGTTGACTGCGCCAACCCCGCACTGCTGCTCACCAACCTCCTCTCGATGTGGGGGATAAAAGAAGACAAATGCGACTCGTTCGTGTGCGCCGAAAAGCACCTGTCGATGTACGACACGCAAGACGGCACACCGTTGGAAACGGGAAAGAAATACAAAGTGGTATCAACAGGCTGGCTGCTCACCCAAAAGCACGACGACGGACACTACGAGAAGAAAGTCGTGAAAAAGGGCATCGCGGCCCCATTTTAGGTTTGAGAATGAAAAGGTTTGACAATTATAACGTCTGTTTTATGGGCAGGACTGGCAACGGCAAGTCCAGCCTCATAAACGCATTGTTCGGCACTTCATTCAATACCGACCCTTTGGTGGCCTGCACAAAAGAGCTTCACTCCGTGATGCTTCTTGAGCCCCGGGTGGAGGGCAAGGACGCCATAATGGTTATGGACACTCCCGGCATCGGCGAGTTCTCCTCCGACGACCATTACATGACATACTACGAGTATGCCGCGAGCGTCGCCGACTGCATCGTCCTCGTCCTCACATTCGACCGTGTCGATGCCCCGAGCCAAAGGCTTCTCAAGCAGATGAAGGCGCTCATCGGCGACAGGCAGGTGAAGTTCGTCGTCGCCCTGAATCACATCGACTCCCGTGTCATCGCCACCGACAGCAACTACGAGGCGTGGGACAAGGAAGCCAATCGGCCGACGGCAGCCTGCGAGGAAAACATCCAGCAGCGCACAGAGATAATTCACCAGCATTTCGACAAAATAATCGGTGATTTCGAAGTGATTCCGGTATGTGCCGCAAAACAATACAATTACGGCATAGAGAAACTAAGAGAGAAAATATTTAACAAATAAAGCGAGTAGGATATGGATGGAAAGAAGAACACCTTTATGATAGAAAGGATCTTTGAGGCCTTGATGGGCGACCGCGTGTCGGAAGAAGACAAGGCCAAGGTGATGGAGGCCCTCGAAAAAGAGCTCACGGAGAAACCTTTCCGAGTGGCCATAATCGGCCAGACCGGTGTCGGCAAGACATCGACCCTGAACGCCGTGTTCGGAGTTGACCATTACGTGTCCGACGTCGCCGAGGGCACCACCGACATCATCGAGGAAGTGTTCCCCATCCGCGACGGCTTCAGCCTCTCGGTTTACGACATGCCCGGCCTCGGCTACGACATCGACCGCGACGAGGAGTATGAGAAGATGTACAAGAAAATCCTGCCCGAGAGCGACGTGATAATCTACATCATCAACGCCCACTCGCGCGACCTCGGCGAGGACTGCCGCATACTGAAAGAGGTGGTGCTGCCCATTTGCAAGGACAACAATGTGCTCGACAACCTCATCCTCGCGTTCAACAAAATCGACACGATAGGGGAGACCATCGACCCCAACGACCCGGAGCTGCGGTGGGATGTCATCAACAACAAGCCCACGGAGAAGCTCGGAGAGGCGATAAAGACGAAGCTCGGCGACCTCACCGACAAGCTGATCAGCGAGAACATCATCGGAGGAAAAGACGCAGTGAAGACCGACCGCATCGTCTTCTACTCCGCAATCTTCAACTATAACCTCCGCGCCTTCCTGATGGCCATTACCAAGACCGAGAAAGGATGGGAATTCACCGCCACCGTCGGCTTTGAGCAGATAGGGAAATGGAGCGACAAAGTGATGAGCAAAAACGAATGAAAGAGAGCGTATGAACAGCGAAGAGAGAAAACAATACAACCAGCTTAGCGCCGAAGCTAAGAAAGAGTACGACCACATCGCGCAATCGCATCCCGAATGGTCGCACAACCAGATTATGACCAAGCTTTCGGTGAGCATGTCATTGGACGACCTTGTAAACAAGGGCGGCGAGGACGTGAACCCCAAAGACCCCAATTTTCTGCTCCTCGTGTTGCAAAAAGCCCGTACCTGGCTTGGCAAGTTCAGAACCATGGCAGAGGGAGTGCTCGACGCATTCGACGCTGTCATCACCACCCTGAAAACCGCCATTACCATGGGGCTCGACAACCTGATAAAGAGCATTCAGGAGAGGGTAATGCAGATGTTAAAATGATTATTCACCAATAAAAAATATTATTATGGAACAAAACAGTAAATTTGATGAGATGAAGGCTAAGCACCCCGACTGGAGTGACGAGCAGGTATGGACGGCTATCAGCATCGAGATGGAGGCTGACAAGACCATCGAAGAGGGCGGAAAGGACATCAACCCCAACGACCCGGTTCTTCTGCGCAACATCATCGAGGGCGCAAAGAAATGGCTCGAGGAAGTGCTGCCCGTGGTGTTCCAGAAAGTGCAAGACTTCTTTATGCAAGTTCTCGACAGCGTGGAGGTTTGGGCAAGAAAAGGCCTCAATTATCTGAAAGACTTGATTGGAAATCTTACGATAAACAAAATCCCGCGCGTCTAAGTCGCTGCTTACGGCCGATGCAGTATAGCTCTCTGCAAGAGCGGTTAGTCCTAATGAAGAAAAAAGCCCTCTGCAAGAGCGGTCCCGGCTGGGTCGGGTTAGACCTGATGAAAAAAGGCCGATGAAGTAAAGCCCTCTGCAAGAGCGGCCCCGGCTGGGCCGGGATAGTCCTAATGAGGAAAAAGGCTCTCTGCAAGAGCGGTTCCGGCTGGGCCGGGTTAGACCTGATGAAAAAAAGGCCAAAAAGATTCTTTTTGCAGATTTTATTTTATATAAGTTGCTGGGTTACAGTGCTGATATGATTAAGAAGATGCATTCCTGTTTTAATAAAGGTCTCCGTGTCACTGACGCGGTGACCCTCTCCTTTTCTCTCAACTGACCAAAGATGACCGACCGCACAAAGACATACTGGTTTCCAATGCGAGTAACCTACAACCGCGAGATGAAAATCAAGCGGCTGTTCGACGATATGGGTGTGTCGTCATACATCCCGATGCACTACGCCTTTACCGGCGAGGGCGCAAACCGGAAGCGTGAGCTCGTGCCTGCCATTCACAACCTGATATTCGTGCAGTCAACGCAAGACACACTCACCGACTTGAAGATGCGCGACAAGGAATTCGACTGTCTGCGATACATCATCAGGCGCGGTTTCAATGGCAGCCGTGGCGAGATTATCCATGTTCCCGATTCCCAAATGGAGAACTTCATCAAAGCCACCTCCATCGCCGACGACCACCTTCGCTACCTCGATTATTGCGACGACAGTCTCGAAAAGGGCATTAAGGTAATGGTAACAAATGGCGTATTCGCAGGAGTTACGGGAGTGGTGAAAAGGATAAAGAAAAACAAGTGCGTAGTAATTTGCATTGAGGATGTGGCGGCAGTGGCGATAGCATACGTGCCGAAGGAGCAATTGGAGGTGATGGAGTCAACTTTTTAAAAGCTAATGAGATAAATAAATATAGTATTAACAATAAAATCTTATAAAAATGACAACAAATCTTTCCAAAGTATATAGGCTGAAAGAAATAGCTGATTATATACAAGAAAACAAAATTCAAAAAGAACTTGATCAAATTAGAGAGCGTTTAGAGAGAGACAATAATGGGTTGGTCATAGCGTTAGTTGGAGAATACAGTTCTGGCAAAACCAGCTTAATAAATGCACTTACTGATAGTAAAATTTTAGAAACATCTTCAAAACCTACGACCTCTACTTTATATGAAATTAAATTTGGTTGCCCCGAATTCAAGGTGAATTATCAAGAAAAAAATGGCACCATCGTTGATGTCGGAACTGAATATGAACTAAAAAATTCGGATGTTTCAGATGCTCTTGTCGTTAATGTTTTTGACACGTCAAAAAAATTACCATCCTCAACTATTTTAGTTGATACTCCGGGCTTGTCATCTTTAAAACATGAGCATTATCAGATTTTAAGTGGTTTTATGCCTCTTGCTGACGTAATTTTATTGGTGGTGGATGTTGAGCAGCAAATAACAAAATCTTTAAAAGAATTTGTTAAAGAGATGCCGTTGAAAGGAAAACCTATTTATATAGTATTGACAAAAAAAGATTTAAAGGACGATTCGGAACTTGAAGAGATTATTGAGGAGATTGCTGATGAAACTGATATGGATGTAAAGAAGATAGTAAGCACATCGGCTAAGGAAAATGATATGGATGAATTGATATCTCTTATTAATAATGATATACAAAACTATAAAGATGATATAATAGAGACTTCTTTCAATAACAGGTTAGATAGTATTGGGGGAATATTACAAGAAGAAATAGAAAACATATTGAGGAATACTGAGGATTTTTCAAATCTGGAAGAAAAGATTAATGAACAAGAAAGCCTTCGAAATCAGTTGGAATATGATATTGAAAAACTGAAAAGAGATTCTCAAATTGACTTTGAAAAAGTAGAAGTAGATAAAAAACATAAAATAGAGGATGAAATTAGTAATAAATTAAATAAATTAATTTCAGAGACAAGTAAGGATTATGACGAAGCGGCAATTTCTATTATTGGACGAACATTAAATCAAACATTGCAAGAAATTAGAGCTGATGTTCAACAGATATTGCGAGATAAGGTAAATAATTATAATAAAGAAAACAAGGAGACACAAATCCCGTTTATTATATTGCCCGATATTTCATTTTTAAATTTGGAATATAGTATGAATTTAAACAGTGCAGGGCATAAGTATGATGGAATGATATCAAAATCTATAAAAATTGCATTTGCCGTTGCTGCCACTATGGCAAATGATAAATATAGATATGATGATGATGCAATACAAAAAGTTATTATATCTACAGCTACAATGCCAGTGAAAGAATATGTCAAACATGAGGATATTTTGGAAGCACAAGAGGATCTCAATCAAACTTATAATAGAATAGAACTCGTTAACAATGCGATAAGTAAAGCTTTGGGAACCAAGCAGGATGCTCTTACAACATTGGTGTCAAAAGTAACCGATAAATTGATGGGTGAAGCAGAGAGGAAAAAAATCGTAAATGACTTTATCAATAACGAACTATTGCCTTATTTTGATGGTGCAACTAAGAATATGATTAATCAAACTATTCAAAATGCTGAAGACACCATTAGGAAAGAAATGAATGTTTATTTTGACACTATAGATGACAATGTTAATAAACTGCGTACTCAACTTGATATGGATAAGCATGAGTATGAGAATAGAATTAATACTTTACAGGGCTATTTATATGAACTAAAAATGTTGTAATATATTGATGTTAGATTTTATTTTAGGAATAGTAATTGGTCTTTTAACTGGTTACATATTAGCGCATAATATATCAAAATATGGGAAAGCTGCAAAAAAAGTAAGACTTCAAATAGAAAGCCTCTGCTCTGAAAACTTAAAATTAGAGCAGAGAAATAAAAAAGCAGAGCGATTTATTGAAGATTTATTGTTGGATAATGAAAGTTTGCACAAACAAGTTCAACAGTCTATTGATAAAGAATATGAGTTAAAGGACAAAATAGGTGATTTACAAGACGACGTGAACAAATTAACAAGACAAAACAAGGAGCTGGTTCTAAAAATAAAGAACACACAAATAGAATGAAAAAGTGCATATAACCAACATAATATGTTGATTTCTAATGAATGGAATTACGGAGATATGGAAAATAATAACATAAAAGAATTGTCAAGAGAGATAGAGATAAAAGATAGTATCTTGAATTTTGTAAAAGAAATCCTAACAGCAAAGGAGAAAGAGGATAATTTTACAGATTATATCAAAATTGACAATTTTGTATCTTTCGTAGAAAATGATTTAAGAGATGCACTTATTAAAACAAAACTTTATGACCAAATAGAAGAGGATGAAAAAAAATATTATTTCAAAGAAGGAATAGAGAAATGGGCTCTAACAGAAAAAAAACATTGGATAAAAGGTAAAACCTCGATAGCTTTCATCGGTGAATTCTCAGCAGGAAAGACTACCATTATTAATAAGATTTTATCTCGTGATCATGATATCAATCTATTACCAACACAATGCAAACCCACAACAGCTGTACCTACTTATATTACAGGAGGTAAAGAGACAAATTATTCTTTCTTTACGCCAGATAATAAATTGAAAGCCATAAGCGAGGAAACATTTAAGAGACTTAGCAAGGACGTTTTAAATCAAGTAGATGGTGTATCTTCTTTGATAAAATATTTCGTGATGACTTCTGATAACAAAGCTTTGGAGAATTTGAGTATTTTAGACACACCTGGATTTGATTCTAATGATGCGTCTGATTCAGAGAAAACAGCTAGCGTAATAAACGAATGCGATGTTTTATTTTGGGTGGTTGATGCTAATGACGGAGGGGTTAACAGAAGCTCATTAGAAATCATCAAGTCTATTCCTCATAAACCTATATATATAGTAATCAATAAGATAGATACAATGGATGCCACGGAAATTCAAGATATACAAGAGGAGTTAGAGGCTGTATTTGCGGATTCTAATGTGACAATTGCAAACTATATTCTTTTTTCAAAAGAAGAACCCCTTGATACCATAATGAAGCCTATTATGCATTTAAAATCCTCTTTAACTTATCATGATGAAAATTTTATATTCAAATTGAAGAATTTCATTGATAAGAAAGTAGAATTAGAGGAAAAAGAATTAAAAAAGGAAGAGAAAAACAAACAAGAAAAGAAAGATAAATTAGACAAATGGCTTGAATTTTTAAACAATCAGATAAAAAGGGGCAAATCTGATTGTGATGAAATTACTTCAAATAGCATTGTTAAGAGATTATTTTCCTCTGATAAAATAAAAAACCTTGTGCAACGCTTTAAAAGGGATTATGAAAGATTTCCCAAAATAGAAGAATCGAGAATCGAAACTGTCATTAGTTATTACGGCATATTAGGCAAATACAGTGATATTAAATACAAATTATATATTTTAAAAGATTGCCAAAAGAAATTAAACAGCTTTAATTTTTAACAAATGAAAACAAATCTTTTTACTGAATTTCAAAAAATTAAAAAAAAGATATGCGACTTAACAGAGAACGCATACCGTCATAAAATCATAGATGAGAAAGAGCGGAATAATATTGTTGATAAGATGAAGAATGACACATTGACTATTGGGGTAATAGGACAAATGAATTGTGGAAAGTCAACATTTATTAATGCCTTTATTTTTGAAGATAACGTACTGCCAGAAGCTGCAACATCTATGACAAATGCCGTAACTTCGATTACGTATGGAAAGGAAAAGAAAATCGCGGCTAATTTTTATACTCAAAAAGAATTTGAAGAATTAAATGAAAAATTAAAAGAATGCAATTCAGACCAATTTAAATTAGAAAATCCAGGATTCGATATAAGATGGGGAGAACAGCAAGAAGATAAAATAGAACATTTGGTGAAATATGTTGGCAAAAAAGAAAAATATAGTAAATATACGAAAGAAGTTCAAATTTACTACCCTAAAGAAGAACTTAAGGGTGTAAATATAGTGGACACTCCAGGATATAATGATCCAAATGTATCGAGAGAGGAAAGGACTAAAGAATTTTTAAGTGAAGCTGATGTAGTTATATTGCTTCTATACGCCGGTCGTGCATTCGATAAGAATGATGAAGATATTGCAAATTTCATTAGACTCTGTGGAATAGGAAAAGTGGTTATTGGAGTTAACAAATACGATACATTGGAAGACGATGTCTCAAACTGTATTTCTGGAGTAAAAGAAAATATAGAAAGGTTGTTAAAAGAATATCCAGAAGACCAAAGTATCCAGTCTTTGCAAAAATCTTATGTAATACCAATCTCCGCAAGAATGGCATTGTGTGCAGTTCTACCAGAGAACGAAATTGAAAATAAAGAGGAGTATAAGAAATTTAAGACCTATAAAGAAAAGGTAGAGAAAAAATTTGATATTAAAGGTGATAAAGACGCCTTAAGGGAAAAATCCAATATAGAAAAATTAATTTCATCAATAAGGAAAATTATCTTAAAAGATAAACAAAGCATAATTTTCGAAAGACCATTGAATATTATAAAAGCAAATTGTAAGAATAAATTAGATTTGATAAATTTAGAGATAAAGAAAGATGACTCGATTATCAAAAACATTAATTCTTCACCAGAGATTTTAAACACGAAAATAAGAAAGATTAATGATAAAGAAAAATGGATTAATACAAGAATTGATGAATTCGGAAAAAGATTGGATAATAAATTTAAAGATATAGCAAGAAAAGGAAAAGAAGAAATAGAGGATGATATAGACAAATCAATCAGTAAAATGAAGGATATTGTAGTTAATGCCAGCTTAATAGATAATATCACAGGCTTAAGTGAAACAAGAAAGAAATTACAAGTAGAATTAGACAAATTAAAATATAGAACATTAAAAGATACTTGTAGCGGCATTTATGATGATGCCCGTATGCGTATAAGTAATGAGATTGACGATTTCTGGTTTGAAATAAAAAATAATCTCCATACATCTTTAGAAGATGACGAAAAAAATATATCTGAAGATATTAAAAATATAATTCAATTTAAAGTTAATGATATTCAATTTGAATCGGAAAAGACCAAACAAGAAGACAGAGGATTTATTAGTAAATTGATACCTAATATATCATGGATAGAACGTTTGGACTTAACATCCATAAAAGACAAAGAGGAATTTAAAAACCAATTTGACAATTTAAAGAACGAGCTAAATATTGATGAATATTTAAGTGGTATAATTGGCAGAAAAGAATCCGTCATAGAAATTATGAAGGATTGTTTTATTACAAAATTTTTAGTTCCAATTCGAAAACAATTAGAAATTTTAGAAGATACGAAACTCAAATGCGATGAGGCTATAGAAGAGGCAAATAAAAGATTGGAGGAAAATAAAGAAGAACGAAAAAAGATAGAGCAACTTTTAGAACAAGTTGAAAGTCTTAGACAAGCTTCAAAAATTAAAGATAAATAAATATAGGAAACATGGAAACAGCACAAAAGCAACAATTAGAATCCAGGCTAAGAGGAATAGTAGATGACATTTTAGCCAGCTCGTTTTGCAAAAACACAGAATATGCGAAACGTGGATTTGAGAAAATTAAAGAAGAATTGGATAATGATGTTTTTCGTATTACTGTTGTAGGTGAATTCAGCAGTGGAAAATCAACATTCTTAAATGCTATGATTGGCAAATCCGTTCTTCCAAGCGCAAGTAGGGAAACAACGGCAGCAATCACCTATATCCATAATGTAAAAACAGATAATCCGAACTGCAATAAAGTCATCGTGACATTACAGGATGGCGAACAAAAGGAATTTGACATCTTGGATAAGAATAAGATGAAAGAATTCTCAACATGCTTTTCAGAGGGTTTAAAAGTCGCTTCTGAAGTTGACTATGTGGATGCATACGTGCATTTCGATAGTACTGATGAGAATATTTTGCTAATAGATACTCCGGGACTTAATGGAATGGAACAGGGGCATAGAAAACTTACCCTCGACGAAATAAAGAACTCTAATGCAAGTATATGCTTGTTTGGTCCTAAAGGTCTTGCTAAAACAGACGTGGATTTTCTGAAAATATTGTCTAAGCATCAATCACGTTTCTTCTTTGTTCAGAACTGTATAGACACTCTAAAGCCAGAAGAAAATGAGACACCAGAAGGAAAGGTTGAAGAGTTGCGAGAACAGTTGAAGAAAACTCTTTATAACGATGAAAAAGAACCAGAATATGTATTTGGTATTTCAGCTTTAAAGGCTTTGGTAGGAAGAGATAAAAAGATGAATAAACTCTATCAAGATGACGAAAAAGAAGTTAATGATGAAGATAGAGAAAGGTTACTTGAAGAATCTGGATTTATTCAGCTTGAAAAAACCATATTTGATTTTATAAACAGTGACGAAAGAATATTTACATTCTATGGCTCTATCGTACAACAGTCTTTAGAAATACTGAATGTTATTAGTTCGCAGCAAGAGGAAAATAAAAACCTCCTCGAACTTAGAATGAACGAAGATTCAATAAATGAATATCTTAATGAATTGAAAGAATTGAAAGCTCAGGGAGAGCAGCAAATGGAGGAATTCTCTAAACAAATAGAGGGAAAAGTACAAAGCCGGCTCAGCGATGTAGAGAAAGAGGTTCTTCAATTTGTTGAAAAAGATTTGGACTCAAAAAGATTGTCGATGAACTATGATGTCAATAAAATTGAAGACATCGAGAAATTAAAATCGTACTGTAGTTTAGATATTATGAGGCTCTTGAATTATTTCCAGATAGAGGAGCAGGACAAAATTGATAAATCTATAGACAACAAAACTGTAGAGAAGATGATAGATCTGATTGATGAGATGAGTAGAAGGTTACCATCGTTAAATATTTCAAGGGATCAAAGAAGTTTCAATATTAGTGCAACCGTGGGTGAGAACCAGACTTTCAATTTTAGAGTTGATGCCAATAAGAGAAAAGCAGATATACAAGAACAGATAGACTCATTACAGCGTAAGAAAGAAATATTGAATGAAAATTTACAAGAAGCAAAAAGGAATGAGAGAGAAATTGAGAATATAGATAACCAAATCAGCAATGCATATAGACAGAAAAGATGGGAGTTGAATAATATGGGGTCTCGTCCGGAGGCTGATTTGAAATACAGAACCGTTACTCGCAGAAGATCAGGAATCGTAGGATTTTTTGCTGGTTTAATAGGTTGTAGAGAGTATAAAGATAAAGAAGCTTATTGGGATGATAGTGAAGGCGAAGCATGGGATGAGCAAAGACAGGATATTATAGATGAATATGATAACCAAATAGAGGATTTAGAAGCACAAAGAGACGCCTTGGAAGATATATATGAATCATCAAATAGCATTGAGTCGTCAATTAGGAATACCGAGGAACAATTAAGAAGTCAAAAAGCCAGACTTGCAGAAGAAGAGAGGAATATTCAAATACAGGAAACGCTTCAAAAACAAGAATTCTTAAAGAAAATGAAGAATAGTGCCGCAAATCAAATTAATGATATATTATATCCCGGAACAGGTTCACTATATAAAATGTTTAGGGAAAGAATAGTGAAGCGATTAGAGAAAAGACAAGTCGATGCAGAAAATGAAATGAGGAAACAATTTGAAGACAACAAAAAATCATTTTTGGATAAAATAAATAGTCTCATAGCAACAGAAACAAATTCTATCAATGCTTCTGATTTAGGAATGGAATATAATCTGGCAGAAACAGAATTGAAGGAGGTAAATAATATTATTAACAGCATAAATAAATTAGTAGAAGATTATGGATTACGCAAATGATTATAAGGAGAGAAAAGGCAAACTGATAAATATTTTAAATAAGGGTGCCGAACTATTCCACTCAATGGAAAAAGAGGGAGACGAGGTTGCTATGCGCAATCTTGCCAGCCAATGCGAAAGAGGTACGTTCTCTGTTGTTGTTGTGGGCGCATTCAGCTCAGGCAAGTCAACAATGTTGAATGCGTTAATGGGTGAAAGATACTTGCCCTCTTTTACTAAAGAAACCACGGCGACGGTTAATTTCTTGATGTCTGCGGATTTGTCTCCAGAAAAAGACGAAGATGGTAATGGAAAGGAATTGATAGTAGTTAACTACAATGATGGTACTTCTATAAGAATAGAAGATGTAACACTGGAAAATATAGAAAAATATGTGAGCGTTAATGGAGATCAAGTCGCACAAAAAGTAAAATCTGTGGATATTTATTTGAAAGGTTCCAAATTTCTCAAAGATGGTGTTTCTTTGGTTGACAGCCCGGGATTGAATGGTATTGCCGAGGGGCATACAGCTATAACCAATCAACAAATTAAGGAGTCCCATGCTGCAATTTATATGTTTAACGCTCATCAAAGTAGTGGTACAAAGAGCGATTTTGAGGCACTTAAAGCACTCAAGGATAAGTGTAATTCTTTATTGATAGTAATAAACCAGATTGATTGTATAAATGCAGCTGAGGGGCAGACGGTAGAGTCTGTAATTAAGGATTTGAAGGATAATTATCACAAACAGTTCCCTAACGACCCTCTGCCTGAGATATTCCCATTGGCAGCTTATCTTGCTCTTATCTATAGGAGTAAAAGATATGACTTAACTTATAACAATGAGAAATGCGATGCTGAGAGAAAAGAGAAATTATATGAGAAATCCAGAATCGAAGATTTTGAGCAACGCTTATGGAGATTTCTTGCCGGTAGTGAAAAAACGAAGGCAGAGCTTACATCTCCTTTAGAGCAGGTTCTTAATTCAATTAGTGAATTGACAAGCACCATTGATAAAGAGCTCGAATTGTTAAACGGTGAAAAGTCTTTCAGTGAATTAGAGGCTGAAAAGGAGGAAATACAAAAGGCAATAGATAATATTGAAAATGATATGGCAACGAAAAGAGCAGAATTATTGCCTAAGATGACCGATTTGATAACCGACGTGAAAGATAAGATTCAGGGCGATATGAGAAGCGTCAGAACTAAATATATCGACGATATAAGTAATACAGTAGATATAGACCTCTTGAAATCCAGTTATCAAAGATACGCCAACAGAATGTTGTCTGAAATTCAAGACAAGTACTCTGATGCAATTAAGGAGTTAAATCAGAAGTTTAGCAGAACCGTCATTCAAGAATGTGGCAGGCTGACAGCTGAAATAAGTGAAAAGATTAATAAAAGTAAAGCCGACGACCAGCTATCAACAACCGATTTTCGTATTGATATGTCATCATTCCCATCTGAAGCTGATTTGACACAATTCATGAATCAAATAGATACAGTGTCGAACGAATTAGACAGATTATATGATGAAGAAGAGGAAATAATGATGAAGATGAGCGAAAGGGACAGTTTAAAATATGCAAGTGAAAAATTAGAAAGAGCCTTGAATAAATCCACAGAAGATCAAAATAATAATTTATCAAGTTTAGGCGCAAGACCCGAACCAATGCTTAAAATGGTGGCTAAATCCAGAAGGAGCAAGGGAATATGGGGAGGTATAAAATTGTTATGGAATGGTAATCCAGCTAGTACAGAATACACAAAAGAATATGATTACTCCAATGTTCAAGCTTATGACCGTAACCGTCAGGATATTCTTGATAAATTTGAAGATGAAAGAAGAGAAATTCAGATTAAAATTGAAAGGGCTGAACAAAAATTGAGCAGTTTGCATTCTTTGGATGTTCAAAAAACGCGGAATGAAAGAGCAATAGAAAGAGTAAATAAAGAGATGCAGCGGCTTAGAGAAAAAATGGAGGATAAGTCGAAGAAAGAGAGTGAGAGAATACTTGCGGATGCCAAGAATTGTCTATATGACAAGTTTGAGGAAATTGACAGACAGAAGATGAGCGAAATAAAGACGAATTTGAACAAATTGGATAAGGGCCTCTGTGAAATGGCAGAAACTATTATTATCAGCTCTTTTGAAACTGCTCTCGACGATAAGAAAAAAGAATTGGAACGGTGTGAAAAGAGCATCAAAGCTGACGCAAAGGTAAAAGAGGAACGAAAGAATTTCTTGACAGCCAAGAAAGAAGAAATAGGCGAGCTGCGAGAGGATGCATTAGATTTGAAATCAGAGATAGATACAATGGAAACAGATAAGATAGAAAGGGAATAAATATGGAAAAGACACAATTAATTGAAAAAATAAAGGAGTATATCCCTATTTGTGAAAGCCTTGATGATAAATCTAATAAAGGCTTGTTGATGACCCTCCAGGGCAAATTGGAGAATCAAGAGTATTTATTGCCCTTTATAGGACAATATAGTGCGGGAAAGTCCAAATTGATAAATAAATTATTAGGTCGTGATATTCTGCCTACCCAGACAAGAGAAACGACGGCTTTTTTGACGTATATTAGTTATGCTCCGACTGGGCAATCGGAATATGCTATGGTATGTTATATGGACGGAAGAGAAGAAGTCGTTAGCATTAATGATGTCGCAAAATTCGATTACGCTTCCACTGGTGATGGGACAGATGTGGAATCAATAAAGATATATATTAATTCTCCGATATTAGAGTCGGGTATCGTGTTCGTAGATACGCCGGGAGTGAATACTCTTATTAACTCCCACATTGAAATGACAGAAAATTTGCTTAAAGAATCGCAATTCATCGTTTATGTTTTTGGCAAAGATCCGAGTGAACAGGATTTAGCGATGGTGAGCAAGATTCAGTCGCTTAAGATTTCTGTAGTATTTGTAAGAACTCACATGGATGAAGTAAATGAAGAAGAAGAAAGCTTTGAGTCATTAATTCTTCACAACAAGGAGATAATAGAGGGCGAAATAGGAACATCACCAATATTCTATGCTGTATCATGTAAAGATAGCGAGATAGAAAAAGAGCCCTGGTCTCTAAAGTTTACAGAACTGAAGAATTACCTGAACAAGACATTAAGTGCCAAATCCGGAGAAATTTACTCTGATTCTATCGATGCCAGAATACAGGTTATCGCTAATGAATTGAAGAACCAAATTGAGGCAAAATTGGATGTTTTATACCAAGCAAAGAATTTAGACTTGGATAAAGTCGAAAAACAAAAACAAGTTATCGAAAAAGCGATAAAGGATTTGGAAAATGATTTGCTTCGATTAAGCAAAGAATGGAATGTAAAATGCGCCAAAAAAGATTATGACTTAAAAGAGAGTCTCGAAAACGTTTTACAGTCTGTGAAATATACTTTCCGAAATAAATTAGATGAGGTCAAAGCTGATGAAACTGCTATTAAAGAAACCGTAACGAATGTATGTATGGAAAGTGTTAAAGATGCTAATGACCGGCTAAACGATAAGGCAGAGAGCGTTGTCGCTTCTTTTGCTGCTGATTGCAATGTGGAAATATCAGAAACGTTGAGCGGTATCAAACAATCTTTAGCAGAAAATGGCGTGCAAATGCATTGCGAAATTGATTCAGATACTGTGGCTGGATACAATGATAAGATTTATGACTTGAAAAATTCTCTTTCGCAAAAGATTGAGGAACTTCAATGTGCAACAGAATTGGCAGATGCAGAATTAGAACAACTGGGCGTAAATAGAAGTGAATTAGAAAATACATTGAGCCAACTTCAAAGTGCTAATGAGGAATTAAACACTGCGCTTAAAGATTTGGATGCAGGTTATCAACCGAAATATATCGAAAAGAGCAGTGGAATAGGTAATATATTGAAGAAAGTAGGTTCAGCGTGCGATATTGCGATGCTTCTTATGCCTGCAGTTGGATTTGAAAAAGCTGGTGCGATGCTTGCTGGAAAGGCCGCGACATTGGCTGGAAAGGCAGGTACATTAGCACAGGTAGGGTCTAAGGTTTTGACCGTTGCAAGTGAGGGCGCGAAAGTTTTGGCAGCTACTGACAAAATTAAGGATAGTGCAACTTTACTCAAGGCTTTACCTGGTGTTTTAGACAAGGTGCAGCGTAAAAATGATTTGTATGAACAACATGGAGCAAATGCTATGCGTCAGCTCATTCCCGCTGGAGACTTTGTGGCTCCCCAAAAAGCGAATATCTTTGATTATCTGTCTTTGTCATATTGGTTCGGAAAGGTGGGAGAGGTAATAGATCCCCCAACAATAGAGATAGACAAGGAATATGAACAAAAATATAGTGATGCCCGTCGCAATATAGAAGATCAAAACAAGCTTATACTAGAACAAACAATAGCGGAGAGACGGAGATTAGGAACTATTAAGGATAAAGAAGCAGAACTGGAAACAAGAAAGAAACTGGCTGCAAGGCAAGCTGAGAGAATCAGTAAGGATACAGCGTCAAAGATTCAAGAATTGCAAGAGGAACGCAATAGAAGAGTCGTGAGTCTTTATAAAGATTCTGCCAAGATGCAATTTGATAAGAGTGTTGACGATTTTAAAAATATGCTTTATACCAGATGTAAGGATGCGCTCACTGACGTTAAGGATGCTTATTTGCGCACAACTGAAGGTATGATTTTAAACGAGATGGAGTCAAAGAAAGCACAAATAGAGCAGATTTTGAAAGAACATAATGAGGCCTCTATAAATGAAGATATAGAGAAATGGAATAATTGTTTGGCAACTTTAGCGTGATGAGTAACGATATAGACATACAAAATATTTTATGTGAACTCGGACATAGGGAATGCTCCCTATGTCTGAGTCCAGAATCATCATCTTTTAAATGGAGTATATTCTCGAATCGTCTTTTTAAAGCTTTAAAAGACAATGAAGAATATAAAGGAAAAATAGATATTAACAAAACGTATATCTTAATACCTTGGCTTGGAAATAAACTGCACATCAAGAATGTCGGGAACAAGGCTCTGGTTTTTGTACCTGCGACACAGAAAGCATTATGTAATATAATTCTCGTAATAGCCTGTATTTCCAAATATACAGAGATTAAAAATATTCTAAATTTATTGACGGATAATATAAATATCTGTTCTCTTGTGTTTTTTGATGATGGATGGAATCATACCACTGATTCTTTAAGAAAACTAATTGAGGAGACTGATAAGGAGATGTCATCGAGAGATATCTATTCAAGAAATCTTGTCTTGACAACTGGTGCAAAAAGAGGATCTATGGACGAAGAGATGTCTGAACAAAAAAATGTAGATGAGCAAAAAGAATCTTATAAGAATAAAAAATTCAATGTTGTGATTATGGATGGAAATCAAGGTTTGAAAAATATTACTGAACTTTATCAATCAAATAGATACGTTGTTTCACAAAGTTGTGATTCTATAAGAAAAAATTTAGAATATGCTATAAATAGACGGTCTGGATTGGCGATGAAGATGAAGTTATATTATGATTTTAAAGATGAGGACAGTAATAAAAAGGAAAAATTAAAATCAGACAGGGTCGTACAAATAATGACACAATATGTAGATTCTAATTTTATTAATAAGTTTTTTGAATATTATAAAGATAAAGGACATGAAGGATTTACAAAATATATAGAAGATTCATGTAAAGAAATTTTATCAAAGTTAGAAAAAGAATAGATAACTATAACATCATAATTATGTTAGAATTTATAAATCAGTATGAGAGAAAACTCGTTAAAGAGATACAGGCAAATTTTTCAGATGATAAATATTTGAACAAATTAAAGCCTGTTCTCGATTATGTGGAATTAGCCAGACAATGGGCTATATTGGGTAATAATCCCAAAGCCTTAAGATGTCTGATTATTTCAAGTATTCTTTACAAAAGAAACTAAATAGCAACAATATAAACAATTAATTAAAGATATGAAGAAAATAGGAATTATAACATTGGTGGCCATTGTAGCTATAGCAGCTGCAGCAATAGTGGATTATTATACAGAATTGGCCGATTTTTGGTTGTTCGTAATAGTGGCAATACCTGTAATCCTTGCCTATTTCTATTTACAGAATGATGCTGCTAAGGAATTGGCATTGCAAAACCAAGAAGCTATTGACTTATTGGAGGCACGACTCTCGGAAAGTATTAAAAATGGTCTGGATCGAGTAAAAATAGGAGTTGACAGCATTCCAGACTACAGGTCTCATTTCCAAACCCTTTCTTCTTCTTTTACTAATGGGATGGAGACGGCTTCTAAAGCCTCTGAACAAATGGCACAAAAGCGGGATAAATCTTTGGCTAACATCATAAGTCTTATACCAGCATTAGAGAAACAATTAAAAGATATAAGTGAAAAAACGCTCAAAAATAATGAGGCTGTTAAAGCACTGGAGACGAAGCTTGCATCGGATTTTACAAATGGAGTTTCCACTTTAGGCTCATCTATGAAAGGAGCAATAGATACTCTTTCATCAACAGTTGCGCAGAAAATGAAAGAAAACGCCACTGCTTCAGAAAAAAGAGCAGAAAAACGAGACACTGCTCTTAATGAC
>Ga0065708_1040001_pt1 | contig 20033 bp, 15 predicted proteins | sample Hoacrofraction12_2_FD_59095 | JGI IMG/M metagenome (GOLD analysis project Ga0065708, IMG submission 59095) | Hoatzin crop microbial communities from Cojedes, Venezuela, sample from fiber fraction 12 v1 | ecosystem: Host-associated > Birds > Digestive system > Esophagus > Crop | place: Venezuela... | reverse complement strand
GCACTGATGAACCTTCTCACCATCACGCAAGGCAAGGGACGCTTCGTGATGATGGACGACTCCATGTGGGGAATGATTCTCGGCAAGAGCGGTCGCGTGCCAGGCAAGATAGACCCCGAACTCGTTGCCCTCGCCGAGAAGCAAGGACGCCAGTTCACCGACGACGACCCGCACACGCTCGTTGACCCGAAGCTCCGTCTCGCCGAGTTCGAGAAAGAGATGCAAGAGAACGGATGGGAGCGCGGACAAGACGATGAGGAGCTCTTCGAGCTCGCCATGCACCCAGAGCAGTATCGCAACTACAAGAGCGGACAGGCAAAAAAGAACTTCCTCGCCGACCTGCAGAAAGCGAAAGACGCCAAACTCGGCAGCCAGCTCTCGCCCGAACAGCTTGCAGCCTTCAAGCACGCCAAAGCCGACCCAATCACCGCTCCAGAGGCAGGACAAGTGTTCTATCAGTTTGGTAGCGATGGCGAGCAGACCCCGTGTGTTGAGCCGTTCATCGGTGCCGAATACAAGGTGGGCGACCGTTTCTGCTACATCCAGACCAAGTGGAACGAGATAATGCCCGTGCCTGCCGCCCTCGGAGGCAAGCTCGTGGAGATAGCCGCCAAGCAGGGCTCTCACGTCCGTCGTGGCGACACGCTCGCCTGGATAGAACGCCCAGCGGAATAATCTCTCACTCACAAATTAAGAAAGCGGTATGGCAAGGGGAACCCTTATCGCCATACCGCTTTCTTTGTACATATTTCCCACCAAACACGGACTCAAAGACGCAAATTTGGATGATGTTTTAATATTTTTCAAATAATGTTTGGCGGTTTCGGTAGAAATTCTTAATTTTGCAACTGATTGGGGAGTAATCTTCAGTCAATGACTTATTGGAAAAAGAAGTGTTTGCTTCTTGCTTGATGTAAATTGGAAAATCGCCAAAAGTCCTCTAATAACCATCAGCAACAAGGCAGCGAATGCTTGCACCCACAAGGTGCAAGTGTCCCTTGATTGTATGGTTATAGGTGTTTGGCGATACCTCCAATTTAGCATTTGAGAGGATTGCTTGCACCTTCTTTGTGCAATAATGACAAAGAACAAATAACATAGATTTATCAATTAAAAAGTCTAAGACCAATATCAATACGGATATTGACTTCAAAGATTTTAATCTGAGAAATGAAACAATTAAGAGGAATAGATTTATTCTGCGGTATCGGTGGGTTTCGGCTTGCATTCAATGACTGCAATATAAAGTGTGTATTCTCATCAGATATAGATATATTTGCACAACAGACATATTATGCTAACTTTCACGAAATTCCTGTAGGAGACATTAAAAAGGTAAATGAAAATAATATGCCTGATTTTGAAATTCTTTGTGCAGGCTTTCCTTGTCAACCATTTAGTTATGCTGGTAAAGGCGAGGGATTCAAAGACGAAACGAGAGGAACGTTATTTTTTGACATATGTAGGATACTTAATGCAAAGAAACCTCCTATGATATTCCTTGAAAATGTAAAGGGTATAGTTTCCCACAAACATGGAGAGACTTTAAATGTTATTTTAAATAGCCTCAAAAAACTTGGATATTACGTTCATTATAAGGTGTTAAGTTCTCTTGATTTCGGACTTCCACAAAAGCGGGAAAGATGGTATTGCGTTGGATTTAGGAAAGACATCCCATTCGACTTTCCGACTCCAGCAAGAGAGAGAACCACGTTGAGGAGCATTATTGATTTATCTGACAACTCTCCCAAATTAAGTCTTTCAAAATTCGAACTCGATAGAATCGACTATCATTTTTCTCATGCCAAAGACCGCTTTGACAGAGTACAACACGATAACTCTAAATATGCCCCGAACACGAAAAAAGGGAAATACGGAGTTTTCTCATATCAAAAGCCTGATGGCTCACTTAGATTCCACGTCGGGGATGTTGCGAAAACACAGATTCAGGAAGCGTTCTATGCCTGTCTTGATACATACGCACCAACAATTATAGCAAACAGAACGCCCAAACTATGGGATATAAGAAGGAGATTATCCGTTTTAGAATCTCAACGTCTTCAGGGATTCCCTGATGATTTTATATTTCCCGTATCCGATGCCCAAGCATACAAACAATTAGGAAATTCTGTTAGTGTGCCTATTATAAAGTTAATTATGAAGAATATGATAGAATCTTACAGAAAATACTATAAATAAACATTTACTATGGCATATATCTCTACCGAATCAATTGTAAGGGCATATAAGAATTTGCGTGGAAAAGTTGAAAATCGCTTTTGGGGATTCCTTGCTTTTACATATTCTTGCGATAGCATTGTAAAAAGTGCAACGCAATATCGTGTGGATTTATCAAAAGGTGCGAATCTTTTAGAAGATATTTTTCGTTTCAATAAAGATGATGACAAATTTGGAAGAAGCTCTCAATGGTACTTTATGCTTTCAAATCAATGGATTGATTTAGGGACATCTCTTCTTTTCAAAGAAAAAGTCGGTCTTTTAGATGTCGTTGTTTGGTGTTTTAGAAAACATCGGTTTAATGAAGAAATTGACAATTCCGCATTAATAGAAAAATTCGCAAACGACTTTAATCTGCCCTATTTAGCATTAAAGACTTGGTTTTATTTTAATTTAGAATATTATTCTATTTCATATCAAGATACGATTTCAAGAGACAATGAAATATTAAATGGGATAGGCATTAACCAAAAGGCACAATTTACACTGACGACTGATGCATCTTCCAACAATATTGTTAAGGCAAACGCTTTTGAAACGGCGCGTGCTCCATTTGTGCAAACCTTATATTCAGGGTTAAACGTAACCTCATTTATTTTAATAACTCAATTTGATTTTATGGATTATTACAGAGGAAAACAAAATATAAACACGAATACGAAAAGTCTCCAACAGATCTTTTACGGTGCTCCTGGCACGGGAAAGAGTTTTGCAACTAAAAATGTGGTGGATATGTATAGCACTACTATACGCACGACATTCCATCCAGATAGCGACTATTCCACGTTCGTGGGAGCATACAAGCCGGTGAAGGTTTCGAGGACAGTTTATGGGTTGAACCAAGACAAGACTGTGCCATTGAAGGGTAGCGACGGCAAAGAGTTGAAAGAGGACTACATCACTTATAAGTTCGTGCCTCAGGCATTCTTGAAGGCATACGTGAATGCGTGGAAAACCTTTGCAGAGAAAGAAATCGGCGAGGAAGCAAAACCACAATTTTTGGTGATTGAGGAGATAAATCGTGGCAACTGTGCACAGATATTCGGAGACTTGTTTCAACTGCTCGACAGGAAAAACGGATATTCAGAATACCCGATTATTGCGGATGACGACATAAGGAAAGCCTTGCTCGACAACGATCCAGACAACGAATACAAATTCGGAGAAAATGGTCTGGTGCTGGACGAAGGCATAAAAGTGGAAATCAACGAGAACTACGACAAACCGATAGCCGACCAGATTTGCAAGGGCGAGATTCTGGTTCTGCCTCCCAACCTGCACATCTGGGCAACGATGAACACAAGCGACCAAAGCCTATTCCCGATAGACTCAGCGTTCAAGCGTCGCTGGGACTGGAAATATGTGAAGATTAAGAATGCAGGGAAAGGATGGAAAATAGACGTGAAGAGCAACGACGGCGAGCACGTGGATTGGTGGGCTTTCCTACAGAAGATCAATGCGATAATCAGCAACGTCACCACGTCGGCAGACAAGCAGTTGGGATATTTCTTTTGCAAACCAGACCTAAAGAGCGACGAGACGATGGAAGAGCCAGACCTGATATCGAAGGATACCTTCGTGGGCAAGGTGGTATTCTATCTCTGGAACGACGTGCTGAAGGACTACGCACTGGAAAACAACAGCTTTTTCAAAATGGACGAGGTGGACGCGCAAGGAAAGAGCACATCGACAGACATCACGTTCCCCGACTTCTACGACGACAACGGAGAGAGCGTCAACGAGGAGGTGGTAAAGCAGTTCATCGGCAACGTGATGAAGTGGGGGCAACAACAGAACGCCAACAACTAACCGAGTCGTCGCCATGCGCATACTCTTCGAGGAACACCAGTATAGAGCTGACGAGATAGCAGAGGAGGTGAAGGACATCTGCCCACTGCATGACATCGAAAAGAAAATCAGCATTAGCTACGTGGGCTATTTTTATAACCCAGAGATAAAAGACTGTGTGTTTATCTTGCCAAAGGTGCTGCTGAAAGACGAAGGCGACAAAGAGGTGGTGGCAAACATTCCGAAAGTGAAAGACGACAACGGGGAAGAACGCTCGGTGACACCCGAAGACATAGTGTCGCCCGAAGGACAACAAAGATGCCTAACAAAAGAGTATCGCAAGTTCATCTATGAGTTTGCCGTGTGGATATATCGCACACTCAGCGTTTACCGCCATCAGCATCCCGCAAGCAACGCCATATATTATCGCCCCATGCCGCAGGAGGGGAGCGGAAAGCGACAGAAGACGAGCACATTCCTCGACGTGATACTCTCGCTGATTCGCTTCAACCGCGAGAACCAAAGTTTCTTTCTCTTCACGATAAAGAACCTACACAGCGGCAACAACAAGATAAACTGGACGCGGACGATAAACCACTCGCAATGCTTCATACAGGGAAAAGAGACGGTCTATCTCGACCCTGTGAACAAGAAGCGTTGCATCAATTTCGAGGAAGAGCTATTCGTCATCTTCTTCAGCATATTGAACTATCTGAACGAAAATTACGGATTCAACGCCCCAATCAATTGCCAATATGAGCTGATAAAAGGGAAGCGCTTTGCAGCCTATATGAACGGAATGGGAAAAGTGAGGCTGAAGCAGATACGCTATAAATACTTCTCCGACAAGACGCTACAGATGTGGGATATGTGTTATGCTTTCTTCGACAGTGCTTACAGGATAGCGGTCAACGTAAACCAAAAGGAGTACCTGTTGGCAAAGAGCTTCGAGCATGTCTTCGAGGCAATGATAGACGAACTGATCGGCGAGAACGACATTCCGAAGGGACTAAAAGAGCAGAGGGACGGAAAGCGCGTTGACCACATTTACACCTATGACGCGCTGACCAACGACGACGAACAGAGAGACCAACAGATATACTACATAGGCGACTCTAAATACTACAAGAACGGCCATAAGCTCGGCAGAGAATCCATCTACAAGCAGTACACCTACGCAAGAAACGTGATACAATGGAACATAGACCTGTTTATGGACGGAGGCAATCAACGCAAGGGATGGACCGACGAGGAGAAAAAAGACTACGCCGACGATAAGGAGAAATACGGAAAGATACGACTGAGAAACGACGAACAAGACCCTTTGACGGAGGGATACAACGTGATACCCAACTTCTTCATCTCGGCATTCGTCAACGAGAATAGGTCGTATGTGGAGAAAGAAAACATAAAACCGCACGACGACAACGGCGACAACACCTACATCTCGTCGCAATTCGACAACAGACTGTTCGACAGAGACACACTCATACTATCCCACTACGACGTGAACTTTCTCTATGTGGTCTATCTCTACGCCAGAAACAAAAGTGCGGAAAAAACGGAGTGGAAACGTAAGGTGAGAGACATCTTCAGAAAGGAGATAAGAAAGGTGATAGAAGAGAAATACGACTTCTACGCCATGAAAGCAAAAGGCAACCCGTTGGCCGGAGAGCAATTCATAAAAGACAACTTCAAGGATTTGCAAGGCAAACTCTATCGCCCCTACGACGACAAGAACACATATCTGCTGGCTCTTGAGCGTAAGGAAGACAACGCCAAGAGCTACACCTACTCGATGCTCAACGATTTCTTCGAGATAGAAAAAATAGACCATCTCGGCACAAACCCAACACCGACGCTCGACGAAAAGGTGAAAACATATCAAGAGGAGCATCCCTACACTCCCACTCCAAACGACTGGTTGCCACGCTATTATCTCGAAAGATATGCCAACGAGTATTTTGTGATAGGCTCATACCACGACCAAGCCCACTGGGACTGGATTACGGGAAAGAACGACCGCGGAACGCTGATTTACAACGTGCGTCTGAACGCAAGCAGAAGCGGCACACAAGTGAAGTCGCACATAAGAAAACTAAAGCCACGTTTTGCAATACTATACGAGGAGGGGCACGAAAGAGAAAACAGATACCATGTGTTCCGCATTCACGACTACGCCGAGATGACGGAAGATAGAATGAGGAAAGCACTATACCCAAGAGAGCCCAAAGGCGAATATTTCATCTTCCGCTTCGACGAAGAGATCTCCTTCGGAAGATTAGACATAGCCGCATACATAAGCCATTGCAGGCAAGAACAGGGCAACGAGTTCGTAGCAAGCGCACCGCTATATTCGAAAGGTGAAGAACTGATGAAATATAAATGAAGTTTCAAGATAGAATATAGATTCAAGATAGAAGCGCAATTTTACAAGAAATCCTTCCGCAAAGTTTTGTGGTTGGATTTTTTTTTGTAACTTTGCGGTTGATATGGACTATCAGAAGATTATAGATAAATATTACCCAGAGGAGAATGGACTGCGACACATACTCGTGACGCATAGCCGACAAGTGGCGCAGAAGGCTCTCAATATAATTGATGCGCATCCAGAATTGCAGATTGACCGACAGTTCGTGGAAGAGGCGGCAATGCTCCACGACATAGGGATTTTTATGTGCGATGCACCCGGCATTGAGTGTCACGGCACGCATCCATATATCCAACACGGAATACTGGGGGCGGAACTACTGCGCGCCGACGGATTCCCAAAGCATGCACGTGTGTGCGAAAGGCATACGGGGAGCGGCATCACGCGCGAGGCAATAGAACAGCAAAACATTCCTCTGCCTCCCGGCGACTATCTGCCAGAGACGCTGGAGGAACAGTTGGTGTGCTATGCAGACAAGTTTTTCTCGAAGACGCATCTCGACCGTGAGCGTAGCGTGGAGGAGGCAGCCCGCTCGCTAATGCGCTTCGGCAACGACGGAGTTGTGCGTTTCCGCCACTGGGCAGAGTTGTTCGAGAGCTAAGCATTTTTCAAGTAATGTAACGGATTTGCCAAATGGCTCGTCAATAACATTTAACTTATAGAACTTTCCCTCTTCTTGATAGACTTGATGTAGCGGCTCTGTCGCTTCGCTTGTCGAAAAATTTGATATACTTGCAACTTGGTGAAAACAAAGAAAAGATGACACAAGAATTTATAATACGGATATTCGTGGCGGCTGTGTTGGGCGGCATCATCGGATTAGAGCGTGAGTATCGCGAGAAGGCAGCAGGCTTTCGCACCCACTTCCTCGTGGCGTTGGGCAGTGCACTGTTTATGATATTGTCGCAATATGGGTTCGATGCGGCCATTCGCGAGATGCCAAACGTATCGTTCGACCCGTCGCGCATCGCCTCACAAGTGGTAACGGGCATCGGTTTCATCGGAGCAGGAACCATCATCTTCCAGAAGAACGTGGTGCGTGGACTCACCACAGCAGCAGGCATCTGGGTGACGGCAGCCATCGGTCTGGCCTGCGGAACAGGGCTCTACGTCCTTGCAGCCGTCTCCACCCTCTTGGTATTGATAGGACTGGAAGCCTTCAACTTCTTCCTCCACCGCATGGACAGCAAAAACGACAAGGAAGAAAAGGAGAAATAAGAATCATTTTTACAAACGTTACCATCCATTCTTACCACTACCGTAAGAGCCAATTCTTACCACCGTAATAACAAACTTTCATTACCGCAAGAAGAAATTCCCATTACCACAAAAAATCTTTTTTGTTATAACAAGAATTCTATCCTGCGGTAACAACAGATTATCAACAATATAAGAAACGCGAATATTTCTTCTCTTTGAACAAGAGACGTCGCATTCGCCGTTGTCTCTTTTGTTTACTTTTTAATTACAAAATTGCTGTTTAATTTGTCGTTTTTACCATCACAAAAAATAACTTCGCGTTTAAGGCCAGAAGCCACATGGAGGTCTAAGCTACAATCATAAGACATCTTCAAGAGCGGTGCTCGGTTAGATACTTGGACAGACTGGCGAAGTCGTCCAAAAACAGATTGTCTGTAGAAGCAACCTTAATTGATCCATTTCCTGAGAAACAGATCTGGCCAAATACATTTTCCATATTATATTTTCTTAATATACATATATTTAGGGTAGCGGCCAAGCACGAATAGAGTAACGGGGCAGAGCCAGATGTCGCGACTGAAGCCTTCGAGACTCTTGACGTCGTAGGTCGAGCCTGTGGTCAGACCATAGTCTTTCTGCTGAAGCTCTGCATATCCGTCTAAGGTTAGCTGTTCCTCTGAAGGGATTACCGAGACTCTTACGTCCTTGTCGTCGTCTGAGAGAAATGCACACAGTTCGTCGGCACCCGCAACCATCATCAAATTGTGATGGTCGAAAGCCCAATCAGGCAGGTCAATATACCAGCAACCGTCATCCTCGTGAACGAAACGCAGTTTGTACTCTTTCTTTTTGTTGAAGACACTATTCTGAATAGTCTTCGCTCCTTTAATAATCTGTTTTAATTTCATAACTATATGATTTTAATCCTTGTATTTTTAGGCATTTGTTTTTATATTAAAATCGATCCAGTATTTATTAATATCTATACCCCATTGCGAGATAACTGTATTCTTTCCATGAAAAACATATCTGGTCTTCACTCGTTATACGCGAATTTGTGCGTGGTATAATTGACGTCTATTTCTATTATGGGCGTTTTATCAATCTTTTGTTGCGAAATAACTAAATTAGGCATATCTGTTGGAGTATCTTCTTTGTTGTCAAACCAAATTGGATAGCTACGCAGTTGCTCATAATTTCCTGTTTTGTAAATCATATATTGTGAAATAACTACGTTAGGTATCTCCTCTGGAACGATGTTCTTTCCTTTGTTTTCTAACCAAATCGGGTAGTTGCGCAATTGCTTATGATTTTTAAGGAAACGGCGGTAGTCGCCAATAACGCAATATATTACAGGCTGCTTCCCATACTGCTTTTCCATTAAATTGCACAGTTCCAACAGTGTGTTCTGCATTTGTTTCAATTCCTGCTGGTCTTTGGCATGAGCAAACTCGAAGTCTATGACTGGCGGCAGGGATAATCGCTCTTTGCCCACCTGCTTCTTAAAGTTCTGGAATTGGCTTTGTGCCGAAGCATTTTGCCTAAAGAAGTGATATGCGCCAAGATTCTTTATCCCTACTTTGCGCAAACTTTTTAAGTTCCATTGAAACGCTGGGTCCTTGAATGTTGCGCCCTCGGACGCTTTGATATAGGCAAACTCTACGTCATTTATGAAAGGGATGTCGTCGTAGGTTATATTTGCCTTCCCCATCCAATCCTTGTTGTGATGCGAGACGTCTATTCCCTTCACTGTCATTCCCATACTGGACAAATCTTTTTCAGGTTTGCATCCTACTGTTAGTAGAATTAGGCTTGATAGAACTAATAACTTCTTCATAGTCTATTTGGTCTTTACGTCTAAATCTATTGGAATCCTTTTGTCTAAGAAGACATAACAGAATTGCGATATCACGCGCCTTTTGTCTTTGCTAAGTCCAGGCATCCAGAGCTTGAAGTTCTTGTCCTTGAAGAACATTTCGTATTCTGGTTGATTTGTATAGACAACGGGCTCTACTTTATATCTCTTCTTAACCATGTCGTAGAATCTTTTGAAGTCATTATATACTTCCTTCTTCTGCTTTTCTGATTTCATGTGCTCAGAGATGTGCTCAAAATCTATCGCTGGCGGGAGCGATGTCTTGGCTTTGTCCAGTTGGGAGCTGAAGTTCTTGAGTTGGGCTTCGGGAGTGGCATTTATGGAATAGAAATGATAGTATCCCGCCTTTATGCCTCTTTTGCGTGCTTCCCGTAAGTGTGCCTTGCAAGCGGGGTCTTTAAAGCCACTCGATTGCGAGGCTTTTATATAAATAAAACTTATTGGAATTCGCTTTCCTGGTATGATGTGTCTTCTCTTTATCCAGGACGTTACATGCGTGATGTTCAGAGTGTTCCCATCAAAGTATTGCCAGATGGAATCACTTTGATGATGGGAGATGTCGATACCGTATTCATCTATATGGTATATATGAACAGGAGTTTTACCAGCATTTGGCTTTGTGCGCATATTAGAGTTGGAAGTTAGGAGTTGGGAGTTCCAAACAACGAAACCAACTATTATCAGCAGTAATACGGATAAGGCAATAATTAACAGTCGCTTCATAATCTTTTTATCTTAATAATTCTTATTTGTTTGTTCCATCTTTCATTCAAATCTGTGTCGCCAGATTTTATAATCTGCTTTCTTGTAAGCATTGTTTACGATTATGCTTTTCTGCTTGAAATCAGACACCCACTGTTCGCCGTTCCACATAGCAATATGTCCGTGGGGATGATTATCTACGGAAGGAAACGTAACGATGTCTCCTTTCCTATAAGTCTCAGGACGGCCAATCTCCTTGAACCCGTAAAGGGGCAATATCTTCGAGTAATTGCACGCGGAGGTCTTCAGGTATGCTGGTATTCCGCCAGCGATAAGGGCTCTGCGTACATAGTTGGCACACTTACCTTTGGATTTCTTCTCGGAGTGTGAGGTTATATACTCGACAGCCTGACGACTATCGTAACTGACTATCGTGTGGAGATAGAACGCCATTGAACAGGCAATTATCACACACGGAATGGAAAATGAGATAACTCGGTTCTGCATATTGATATGTCTCTTTATATTATATTTCTGCCTTCTTGTAATTTTATTTTAATATACGGAAATCAGGAAAAGGTAAACAATCCCCTGTCTCTTTTATTCGTGGCTTCGTTAGATATATACCATTTTATTAAAAAAGGTAAACAGTGTTGGGAAAAAAACTGTTGGACTCAAAATTGAGCCCAACAGTGAATGAACGGGAATAGGGTGAGGTCAGCAGGAGCGTAGTCGAGCGAGAGCAGCATCGTACTCTTTGACAAGAGTCTCTACGACTTCGCTTGTGGGACGTATGCTCTTGATGGCACTTACAATCTGGCCTATCTCAAGTTCGCCATTGTCAATGTCGCCCTCAAAGATGCCGCGCTTCGAGGCTGCCTTGCCAAGCAACTCTCTGAGTTCTTCGGCGTTTGCTCCGCGCTCTTCTGCCTCTGCGATGCGGTCGTAGAGTTGGTTCTTCACGAGTCGAGTGGGAGCAATCTTCTTCAAGCGAAGCATGGTGTCGCCCTCGTTCAACTCCAGGCAGCGTGCCTTGAATGCGTCGGCAGCCGAACTTTCCTCCGTCATGGCGAAGAGCGTGCCTATCTGTACGCCCTCTGCACCGAGAGCCTGAGCCGCTAGCCATGCCTCGCCCGAAGCTATGCCTCCTGCAGCTATCAGTGGGAGCGACGTGGCACGGCGCACTTGTGGAATGAGCGTCATGGTGGTGGTCTCCTCTCGCCCGTTATGTCCGCCAGCCTCAAAGCCTTCAGCCACCACAGCATCTACTCCTGCGGCCTCGCACTTCTGTGCAAAGAGCGACGAAGAAACCACGTGAGCCACCTTTATGCCGTGTTCGTGGAGCATCGCAGTGTACTTCTTTGGCGAGCCCGCGGAAGTGAACACAATCTTCACCTGCTCTTCCACGAGTATCTCCATTAGGCGGTCAATCTCTGGATAGAGCAACGGCACGTTGACTCCCCAAGGCTTGTCAGTGGCCTGCTTCATCTTGTGGATATGCTCCGATAGCGTCTCCGGATGCATAGAGCCAGCTCCGAGCAGTCCCAGCCCGCCTGCGTTACTCACTGCGGAGGCCAGTCGCCAGCCGCTTATCCAAACCATTCCTCCCTGAACTATCGGATACTTTATTCCGAAGAGTTCGCATATTCTGTTGTTTGCCATATAACTTATTTTTAGCCTACTTCTTGAGACTTGGTAAACCTTTTAGGATAAACTTTTCGTGCAAAGTTACGAATATTTTTCTAAAAACGTTAAATTAAACAAGAAAATCTGGAGCAAAGCAGTGTTGTTTGGCGTTATTTGCTTACCTTTGCACCGTGAAAAGTAAGTTTGCCGTATCATTCGTGCTGCTCTTCGCCCTCATTTTTATGTGGGCGAGCCTATCGTCGTCGGTTGCTGCCAGACCCACACCTTGGCAGCCGACGGATAGCATTTCCGAAGACAGCGTACCACTGGATAGCACGGCAAACGAGGCGGAAAAGCCTGCAATGCCCGACACTGCTTCGATGGACTCGTTGCAGAAGGCTGTATGGATGCACAACAAAGCCATCGACGACTCCATACGAGCCGACTCCATCAACGCGAGAAGAAAGGGAACGATAGAGTCTCCCGTGGAATTCACAGCTGCCGACTCGCTCACCTACGATGCCACGTCGGGAATGGCCCACCTCTATGGCTCGGCCAACGTGAAGTATCAGTCGATGGACCTAAAAAGCGAGAAAATCTATCTCAACATGGATTCCAGCCTCGTGCACGCCACGGGAGCTGCCGACAGCCTCGGCACACTGAAGGGAACGCCCATCTTCAAATGGGGAAACGACACATACGAGAACGACACGATGGCCTTCAACTTCAAGTCGAAGAAAGGCCTTATAAACAATGTATATACGCAGCAGGAAGACGGCTACCTGACCAGCGAACTGGCCAAGCGCAACGACCAAGGCGACCTATTCATACAGCACGGACGCTACACCACCTGCGACGAGCGCCACCCCGACTTCTATCTTGCCCTGTCGAGAGCAAAGGTGCGCCCAGGAAAAGACGTGGTGTTCGGACCAGCCTACCTCGTGGTTGCCGACGTGCCACTGCCCCTGGCCATTCCCTACGGTTTCTTCCCATTCTCAAAGAGTTACTCCTCTGGATTCATAATGCCCACCTACGGCGACGAGACCTCGCGAGGATTCTATCTGCGCGACGGAGGATACTATTTTGCCATCTCCGACAAGATGGACCTGAAACTGCTCGGCGAAATCTACACCAAGGGCTCGTGGGGACTCTCGGCTGCCTCCAACTATAGGAAGCGCTACCGCTACAGTGGCAGCTTCTATGGTAGCTATCAAAACACCGTTACGGGAGAGAAAAACCTGCCCGACTACTCGAAGCAGACCAGCTTCAAGATACAGTGGAGCCACCGCCAAGACGCTAAGGCAAACCCCTACTCCTCGCTCTCGGCAAGCGTCAACTTCGCAACGTCGAGCTACGAGAGAAACAACCTGACGGGAATGTACAACCCGTCGCAGCTGACTCAGTCAACGCGAACGTCGAGCGTCAGTTGGAGCACCACCTTCTCAAGCATCGGACTATCCCTTTCTACGACGATGAACCTAACGCAAAACATGCGCGATTCGTCGATAGCACTGACACTGCCCGACCTGAACATCTCCATCTCGCGCTTCTACCCCTTCAAGCGCAAGCACGCCGCAGGCAAGGAGCGATGGTACGAGAAGATAGCAATGAGCTACACCGGCCACATATCCAACTCCATATCGACCACGGAAGACAAGCTGATGCACTCTAACATCATAAAAGACTGGAAGAACGGAATGCAGCACTCCATACCCATCTCGGCCAGCTTCACCCTCTTCGACTATCTGAACGTAACGCCGTCGTTCAACTTCACCGACCGCACGTACACAAACAAGATAATGCGCTCGTGGGACACCGCCACGCAGACCGAAGTGGCCGACACCGTGTGGGGAATGCAAAACGTTTATAACTGGAACATGGCAATCTCTATGTCAACCAAGCTCTACGGCTTCTATAAGCCCTGGAGAAAATGGTTTGGCGACAAGATAGACGCCATACGCCACGTCTTCACGCCACAGATATCGTTCACCTACGCCCCCGACTTCTCTGCCGAGCGCTACGGCTATTGGGAGACCTACCAAAAGACCGACGCCGACGGAAACGTGAGCCTCGTAACATATTCGCCCTTCTCCAGCTCGCTCTACGGAGTGCCCAGCGCAGGCAAGACGGGTAGCATATCGATGGACATCTCCAATAACGTGGAGATGAAGATAAAGTCGGACAAAGACTCTACTGGCTTCAAGAAAATCAGCCTCATCGACGAGTTAGGAGCATCAATGTCGTACAACATGGCAGCCACCACCCGCCCGTGGAGCGACCTCTCCACCCGACTTAGGCTGAAGATAACGAAGAGCTACACATTCAATCTGAACGCAGTCTTCGCAAGCTACGGCTACGAGGCCGACTCCGTAGGAGCGACGCCATATCTGGCCACCGACCGCACACTTTGGGGGCAGGGCAAGATGGGCCGATTCCAAGGAATGTCGCAAAACATATCCTACACCCTCGACCCGTCGAAGATAAAGAAGCTGATAGCATGGCTCAAGGGCGAACGGCCTGAAAAAGACGACGACAAGAGCAAAAAAGACGATGACGACGACGATGACGACATACCCGACCGCGAGACCAACGAAGACCCGACGATGGCAAAGGGACGCCACGGAGCCGAAGGACAATCGAGCATGGCCGACACCGACGCCGACGGATACATGACATTCTCGATGCCGTGGAGCATCAGCTTTGGCTACGGAATATCAATGCGCGAGAATACCGGCGGCACCTTCAACTACTCGACGAAGCGCTATCCCTACAAGTTCACTCAGACACTCAACCTAAGTGGAAACATTCGTCTGTCGCAAGGATGGAACATCAGCTTCTCCTCTGGATACGACTTCGACAACAAGAAGATATCCATGACCACGGCATCGCTCTCGCGCGACCTCCACTGTTTCAATATGTCATGCTCGGTGGTGCTCGCACCATACACCAGCTACAACTTCTCGTTCCGATGCAACGCCGCCACGCTGACCGACGCTCTGAAGTACGACAAGCGCAGCAGCTACTCCAACTCCATACAGTGGTATTAACAAACCGACAATACAGGCTATCTAACAAACGATATGAAACCGATGATAAAATATAGGGGAGGAAAATCGAAAGAAATCCCCAATATAATGTGGCATATCCCAAGATTTAAAGGCAGATATGTTGAACCGTTCTTAGGAGGAGGAGCGTTATTCTTTTATCTTGAACCCAGAGAAGCCATCATAAACGACATCAATGACAAGTTGATTAAGTTTTATCTTGGAGTCAGGAATCATTTTCCTAAAGTAAGAGAAGAACTCGACGAACTGCAAAGGCTCTATGCGGTCAACAGACAAGAGTTTGACCTGCTAAAAAAACAGCACCCCAACGAACGGGTTACAGACAAGAACGAAGAGATGTATTACCATCTTCGTGCCCAATTTAACGGGACAGAGGAAAAACGCTATACCGACGCCACTCTCTACTTCTATATTAACAAGACCGCCTATTCGGGTATGATACGTTATAATGCGAATGGCGAGTTCAACGTCCCATTCGGTCGATACCCTAATCTAAACACGGAAATGGTTTCGGCATCCCACAGTGCCTTGTTGAAACGAGCCAAGGTCTATAATAAGGATTATAGCAAGATTTTCGATATGTGCAATAAGGATGATTTCGTTTTTCTTGACCCTCCATACGATTGCACGTTCTCTGATTACGGCAATGAAGCCTACAAGGATGGATTTAGTGAGGACGAGCATCGACGGCTTGCTCAGGATTTCAGAAATCTTCCTTGCAAGGCAATGATGGTGATTGGTCGGACACCGCTGATAGATGAATTATACGGCAACCTTATTATAGATGAATACGACAAGAGTTATGCCGTGAATATCCGCAATCGCTTTAAGTCTGCGGCAAAGCACGTAGTTGTGGCAAACTATCGTAAAGATTGGGATAAAATAGAAGTAATTGAGCCTGAAAACAAATATTATGTTCCAGAGACCAAGCAGTTAAGACTCTTTGAGCCCCAAAAGGAATATGGCAAGAAAAATTGATAGTCAGTTGCTGTTCCTGACGACATCGCCAAGAACGCCAGAGAAAATGATTCCAGAAATTGATTTGCTTATCAAGCGTTTTGGTGGGCAAACATGGAATCACGAAACACAATGTCTGTTCATGGAAACTTTGCGCGATGAACAGTTTTTCAATGGACAAGGAGCCAACGACCCCGCCTTTAGTGCCAGAGACCGCATCAATCGTGCGCCAAAATCGTTGGGCTTTGTTACGCTCCGTCCCGTATTGCGCCTTACACCAGCGGGAGACAGACTGCTCAAGTCAAGAAGAAAAGACGAGGTTTTCCTGCGTCAGATGCTTAAATTCCAAGTTCCATCCCCATATCATAAACCAACTAACGAGGCTGCGACATTCTGCGTGAAGCCATATCTCGAAATGCTCCGTCTGGTGCGTCGTATGGGAACACTGAAATTCGACGAATTACAGATGTTCGGAATGCAACTCACAGATTGGCACAACTTCGAAAACGTCGTACAAAAGATAGAGGCTTTTCGTGTGGCAAAGGCTAATCATACTGGCAGTTACAGGGTGTTTAAGGCAGAGTATCTGAACAATGAATTGCGGCAGATTTTCAACAACCGCATCCGTAGGGGAGAGACAAAAACACGTGAAAGCAACGACACCTCTCTCACTAAATTCCTTACAACCCAATCTCGCAATATGCGCGACTACGCCGATGCTTGTTTCAGATACCTACGTATCACGGGGCTTGTTAATGTCTCGCATGTCGGCAAGTCTCTTTCTATCGTTCCTGAGCGGATACCCGATGTAGATTACATCTTAAAAAACGTAGAGCGTTCACCTGTGCAGATTGATGACGAAGATGCCTATGCAGCTTACCTCGGAGATGCTACTACCCCAAGTCTGCTCACCGATAACCGCACAATGTTGGAGCATAAGATTCGGACAGAGTTCCCTGACGTTGAGATTCCTGCTTCTGCGACGCTTGACGACCTAAAGGACTTGTTGGCAGACGTTTTGGAACGCAATAAAGAGATGGTAATCTCATCGCAAATTGACGAGATTAAAGATTATCGTCTTTACGACGATATACAAAACACATTCGAACAGATTGTCAACAAGGAACTTTACGACGCACCGTTAATGCTCGAATGGAACACTTGGCGGGCTATGACGATGCTCGATGGTGGTGATGTCAAGGCCAACTTGAATTTCGATGATTACGGTAAGCCATTATCTACGGCTTCTGGCAATATGTCGGACATCGTTTGCGACTATGGAGACTATAATGTTTGTGTGGAAGTAACAATGGCTGGTGGCCAGAAGCAATACGAAATGGAGGGAGAACCCGTAACACGTCATCTTGGCAAGATGAAGATGTCGAGCGGCAAGCCTTGCTATTGTCTATTTATCGCTCCAAGCATCAATGAGGCTTGCATCACTCACTTCTACACGCTCCATCATCTGAATCTCGAAATATATGGAGGAAAATCTATCATTATACCGCTTCCATTAAATATTTTCCGCAAGATGTTGGAGGATTCTTATGCGGCAGATTATATTCCAAATTCCACGCACATTCGCCGCATCTTTGAGAAGTCAAACGAATTAGCCAAAAAGTGCGGGTCTGAAGTGGAATGGTATAAAGAAATAACGGAAACGGCTATGAACTGGCTGAAATAGGAAAAACGCCTTTTCTGTTTCGAGAGAATGAAAGCACAAGCGCAGCAGCTACTCCAACTCCATACAGTGGTATTAATGTTTTATTGCCACGAAACCAGCCGTTTGCAACTTCGGCGATAATCTTTCACTTTAACCATAGCCATCGCCCATCGCGGCGATGTCCGCCAATAGTTTCCACTACTGTAAATATTTACCGAGGTGGAAACTATTTCTTGTTTCCACTACTTTAATTTATTACAGAGGTGGAAACAATCCCACACCCTGACCATACGAATTTCTGGTTTAGGCTGAATCACGCGCTGATTTAAGCTAAATCACGATTTGATTCAGGCTAAATCAAAAACTCGTTTCCGTCGAAACCACGTTTTTTCTTTGGGGCAGAAAACGTCGTTCTATGCAAGCGGAAAGGCTGAATATTGGCGAAGGAAATGTGTTTGGAGGGTGCAAACGCGCTCTTTTTGCAAAAAAAACGCGAAAGGTGGACGAATGCCGATTTTTTTGATTACCTTTGCGCCAAATTTGCTAAAGTTTAATAGGAAAGATGAAACAGTTTAGACTGGTGGACAACATCATGGGATGGGTGGCGTTTCTCATCGCCGCCTTCGTGTATTGCTCCACAATCGAGCCGACAGCCAGCTTCTGGGACTGTCCGGAGTTTATCACTACAGGTTACAAACTTGAGATAGGACACCCACCTGGGGCACCGTTCTTCATGCTGACAGCCAACCTCTTCTCTCAACTGACGAGCGACCCGACGAAGGTGGCTATGATGGTGAACATCATGAGCGCGCTGCTCTCTGCGACGTGCATTCTATTCCTATTCTGGACCATCTCCCACTTGGTTCGCCGATTGATAGTGAAGGACTGGAGCGACCTGACTACGGCTAAGCTCATCGCCATCGAGGGCTCTGCCATGGTTGGCGCACTGATATACACGTTCAGCGACACGTTCTGGTTCTCGGCTGTCGAGGGCGAGGTTTACGCCTATTCGTCGGCATTCACGGCAGTGGTGTTCTGGCTCATCTTGAAGTGGGAAGACCACGCCGACGAGCCTCACTCCGACCGCTGGCTGGTTCTCATCTTCTATATGACGGGCCTCAGCATCGGTGTTCACCTGCTCAACTTGCTCTGCCTGCCCGCCATCGTGCTGGTATATTACTATCGCCGCTATCCTAACGCCACGGCAAAGGGCTCGCTCGTAGCCTTGGCCATCTCGGTGGTGCTGCTTGCAGCAGTGCTCTACGGCGTGGTTCCAGGCATCGTAACCGTAGGCGGCTGGTTCGAGCTGCTGTTTGTCAACGTGCTTGGCTGCCCGTTCAACACGGGAGAAGTCATCTATATCATCCTGCTCGTGAGCTGCGTGATATGGGCTGTCTATGAGACTTACACCAACAAGAGCCAGAAGCGCCAGAACCTTGCCTTCCTCGCTTCGGTAGCAATGCTCGGCATTCCTTTCTACGGCTACGGATTGTCGTCGGTAGTCATCGGCGTCATCGTGCTTGCTGTGCTGTGGTATGTTCTCACTCGCAAGTCGAACGGCAAGCCCCTTGTCTCGGCACGAATAAAGAACACGGCTCTCTGCTGCATGCTGATGCTTATGATTGGCTACTCCAGCTACGCCCTCATCGTGGTGCGCTCGGCAGCCAACCCGCCTATGGACCAAAACTCTCCTGAGGATATCTTCACGCTTGGCGAATATCTGGCGCGCGACCAGTACGGCACCTATCCGTTGTTCTACGGTCAGGCGTACACTTCGCAAGTGGAGTATGAGCCAGCTGGAAACGGAATGCTGCGCGCAAAGACGAAGACGGGCAAGCCCGTCTATCAGCGCGTGGAAAAGGCTTCGGAAGATGAGAAAGACCGCTACTTCATTGTCAGGACAAAAGATAAATATGTCTATGCTCAGAACATGCTGTTTCCTCGTATGTGGGATGTCGGCCACACGCAGGCCTACGAAGACTGGATGGGCGGTGTGGAAGGTCATCAGGTGAGCTACAACCGTGCTGGCGAGAACTTAAATGTGAAGATGCCTACGCAACTGGAGAACATCAAGTTCTTCCTCAGCTATCAGTGCAACTTCATGTATTGGCGCTACTTCATGTGGAACTTCGCCGGACGCCAGAACGACATTCAGGGCAACGGCGAACTGGAGCACGGCAACTGGTTGACGGGCATTTCTTTCATCGACAATGCTCGACTGGGCGACCAGTCGCTTCTGCCCGACGACCTGAAGAACAACAAGGGACACAACGTGTTCTACTGTCTGCCGTTGCTGCTCGGACTCATTGGACTCTTCTGGCAGGCTTACCGTGGAAAGCGTGGCATTCAGCAGTTCTGGGTAGTGTTCTTCCTCTTCTTCATGACCGGTCTTGCCATCGTCATCTATCTGAACCAGACGCCACAACAGCCACGTGAGCGCGACTATGCCTACGCTGGCTCGTTCTATGCCTTCGCCATCTGGTGCGG
>Ga0065708_1006627_pt1 | contig 20109 bp, 14 predicted proteins | sample Hoacrofraction12_2_FD_59095 | JGI IMG/M metagenome (GOLD analysis project Ga0065708, IMG submission 59095) | Hoatzin crop microbial communities from Cojedes, Venezuela, sample from fiber fraction 12 v1 | ecosystem: Host-associated > Birds > Digestive system > Esophagus > Crop | place: Venezuela... | reverse complement strand
CTTCGCCACGTAAAGCTGCTGCCGTGTTAGCTGCCAATGCGCTCATCTCATCTTCGCCTGGATAGACATGAACAGGTGCCAAGAATTCGATTCTATGACGTAATTGGTCTAGCACATATTCTGATCGTGCAATACCGCCCGTGATGATGATAGCATCGATTTTTCCACACAAAACAGCACTCTGGGCTGCAATATTTTTAGCAACATGATAAATCATAGCGTCTGTGATGAGTTTGGCATGCTCATCACCTTCTGCAATGCGACGTTCTACTTCACGCATATCATTGGTGCCCAAGTGGGCATTTAGGCCAGCCTTGCCTGCAATGCGTTTGAGTAACTCGTCTTGAGTATATTTGCCACTATAGCACAAGCGAATCAAGTCTCCTGCTGGCAGCGAACCAGCGCGTTCAGGTGAGAATGGGCCTTCACCATCAAGTGAATTATTTACATCTACAGCCCTACCATGGTCATGGGCTGCTATCGAGATGCCGCCCCCTAGGTGGCAGATAATCAGATTCAGGTCCTCGTAACGTGTCCCATGCTCTTTAGCATAACGGCGTGCGATAGCGCGTTGATTCAGAGCGTGCCAAATGCAGATACGCTTAAACATAGGCGTGCCGCAGATGCGTGCATAGTCGTTCAACTCATCGGTAACACCAGGATCTGCAATATAGCTAGGACAACCTATCTGCTTGGCAATGCTATCGGCAATCACACAACCTAGATCGCAAGCATGCTGGTGTAGGGCATTATATGATGCATCTATCATCGTCTGGTTAATTGCATACACTCCTCCCTCTACAGGTTTGGTCAAGCCACCGCGGGCACACACTGCATCAAATTGCAATGGGATGTTTGCCTTTTCTAGCTCATCGAGCACCAATTGGCGACGATAGTCAAATTGATCGGTGATTTTGTTAAATTTAGCTAAGTCCTCAGGCGAGTGACTGATGCTTCGTATCAGCCGTGGTTCTCCATCTTCCACAACAGCCATCTTGGTCGATGTCGAACCTGGATTTATAACTAAAATAATCATGTTTTGTGTTTTTAAGAAATGTTAGGGTTTATGGTGATTTAATCTTTTATTCAGCTGCCATTGCTGCAACAGCCAAGCTATAAAATTTTGATTGGCTGTTATCAGCTCGTGATGGCACCACGGCAGGACATTTCGCTCCCACTAGCAAGCCAGCTGTGCTTGCCTCAGCAAATAGTGTGATTGCTTTGTAAAACACATTGCCAGCCTCAATGTCGGGCATAATCAAGCCATCACTATCCCCTTCTAGGGGTGACTTCAATCCTTTTGCATCCATTGCATGTTGGCTACATGCGCATTTCGCATCTAGTGGACCATCTACAATGCACTTTCCAAACTCTCCTTTTTGTGCTTTTTCAACAATCAACGGATAGTCTTCGGTGAATGGGAAATGTTTTCCATTGACTTTTTCTGTGCAATGTATCAATGCAATTTTGGGCGTTTCGGTACCAAAGTTACGTATCAGATTGCTCATATATCTGACCATCTCGATACGTTGAGCTTGATTGGGATAGGGTATTACTGCGGCATCGGTGAAGAACAATAGCTTGTGATAGGTGGGGATAGATGCTGTTGCAATATGAGTGAGTACATTGCCTTTGGGCAAAATCCCTGTTTCTTTATTGAGTACGGCTTTGAGCAAGTTGTCGGTGTTTATTAGCCCTTTCATCAATATATCAGCTTTACCTTCTCGCACCAATTCAACCGCTTTGGCTGCGGCAGAGTCAGCATCTGGGGCGTCTATGCAACTCCAATGGTCTGCATAGCGTTTGAGCGAATCATTAGCAGTGATTTTTTCTCGACATCCCACAAAGATGGCATCAATAAATCCCGCCTCAAGAGCCATTGCACATGCTGCAGGCGTTTTCTCATCTCCTGGCCATACCACTGCCACCCGTTTTCTCACACTTTGTTCTTTTAGATGAGCCAATAGGTCATCAAAATTTTTAATGGTATTCATATTGAATTTGCTAATGTTTTTTCGTTAATGGTTTTTTAGCCGCTCAAATTTACTGCTTTTTTATCACTTAGCATAATTATTTCGCCTTTTATTACATTTTTTCACCTTATTTGAACAGCTGGAAACTATCCCTAGATCACCACCGACCAATTACTGCTCCGATTCTCTTCTGTCAAGGTACTAAGCCTCAACAATAACGAGAGCCACCGTTGTAATCAGGCGGTGGCTCTTGTGCTATCCAACTATGATGATTGGTTATGCTTGGGTTGAAGCTTCTTCGAGGATTTTGCTCACGTCTTTCACTTCTAAGCGACCATACACCTTTTCACCTATCATCACCACAGGCGCTAAGCCACAAGCACCCACGCAACGCAAGCAGTCGAGCGAGAATTTGCCATCGGCTGTCGTTTCGCCAACTTCGATGTTGAGTTGACGCTTGATTTCTTCAAGCAATCGCTCTGAGCCACGCACATAGCAAGCTGTTCCTAAGCACACCGAGATAGGATGTTTGCCCTTAGGAGTCATCGTGAAGAAAGAGTAAAACGTTACCACACCATATATTTTAGATGCGGGGACACCAATCTTTCGGGCGATAACACGTTGCATCTCTTCGGGTAAATAGCCTTGCAGTGCTTGGCATTCATGCAAGATATTAATCAATTCTCCAGGTTTGTTGCCGTGTTTGTCGCAGATTTCTTCTACTTGTTTGACAACATTACATGCCAATTTGGTTTCTTGTTTCTTCATATCTAGTAGATGGATTAGGCATTAGTGAATAGATCTGTCAAAATAGTGGGTGTGCAATAGCTCTTCCGATTTCTCGCTAAGTGGTTCACCTAAGAACTCTTTGTAGAGCTTTTGAATGTCTGGGTTCTCATGACTCTTGCGCAACTTCTTGCCACAATCTTCACGATACACGGCTTCGGCTCGCGCTTTGAGTACGTTAATATTGCCGTGGTGATAGGGCTGTCCAGCTCCGCCTATGCAGCCACCTGGGCAAGCCATCACTTCTACCACATGGTAGTTGAGTTCGCCTGCACGCAACTTGTCCATCACTTTGCGAGCATTGCTTAGCGTGTGTGCCACGCAAATGCGCAGGGTGAATCCGTTGAGATCAATTTCTGCTTCTCTAATTCCATCCAGACCTCTCACATTCTCAAACTCGATGTGAGGCAAGGTCTTTCCCGTATAGACTTCATACACGGTGCGCAATGCGGCTTCCATCACACCTCCAGTGATTCCAAAAATGGCTCCAGCACCCGTCGATTCACCAAGTGGACTATCAAAATCACTATCAGGCAAGCTGGCAAATTTGATATTGGCACGCTTAATAATGCGTCCTAGCTCTCGGGTCGAGATGCTATAATCTACATCTGGATTGCCATTGACTTTAAATTCCTCACGTCCACATTCATATTTCTTGGCCAAGCAGGGCATAATGGAAACCACTACTAGTTTTTCGCGTGGTATGCCCATTTTTTCGGCCCAATAGGTCTTAGCTATCGCACCAAACATTTGAGCAGGCGACTTAGCCGATGATGGGTAGTCTAGCAAATCGGGATATTCATGTTCGTAGAAGTTTACCCATGCAGGACAGCAAGAGGTCATAATTGGTAGTTTCACCTCCTTATCTCCAGCCAAGTAGCGACGCAATCTCGAGAGGATTTCAGCGCCCTCCTCCATGATAGTGAGGTCTGCGCCAAAGTCGGTATCAAACACATAGTCGAAGCCCAAATCACGCAGTGCTGTAGCCAACTTGCCAGTGACAATAGTGCCTGGTTCCATGCCAAATTCTTCACCCAATGCAAAGCGCACTGCTGGAGCTGGTTGAGCTATCACCACCTTGTCGGGGTTGGTTAGATCATCCATGAGCTGATTGGTATAATCATGCTCGGTGAGGGCACCTGTTGGGCAAACGGCTACACACTGGCCACAGTAGGTGCAATTAGTGTCGGTAAACATTTTGTCAAATGTGGGGGCAATCGTCGTGTTAAAGCCTCGGCGAATGGCACTGAGCACTCCCACACTTTGTACATTGTTGCACACACTCTCACAGCGGCGACAATACACACACTTCTCCATATTGCGAGAGATAGCTGGTGTGAGCTCTTGTTTGCGCTCACTTTGCTCGCCACCGTTAAATGGCATTTGTCGTATGTTGAATCGCATCACCAGCCGTTGCAATTCGCAATCACTGCATTTGGGACACGTGAGGCAATCGTTTGGATGATCACTAAGCATCAGCTCTGCCACCGTTTTGCGTGCTCTATTGACACGAGCCGAGTTGGTGTGTACCACCATTCCTGGTGTGCACTTGGTGGCACATGCTGGAGCTAGATTTCTGCGACCTTCTACTTCAACAACACACAATCGGCATGATGCTGGATTGTTTTTCACGCAGGTCCCTTTCAGATCGATGTGGCATAAGGTCGGAATTTCAATACCTATCTGTTTGCCTGCTTCAAGCAATGTCGTCCCTTCGGGAACGCTAAGTTCGTGCTTATCTATAATAAGGTTAATCATTGTCGTTTGTTCCATAATGGGCGTGAATTAGTAAATCTGAATAGCATCAAAGCGGCAACGTGACATACACATGCCACAACGGATACACTCGTAGGGGTTAATAATGTGAGGTTTACGCACATCGCCCATAATGGCATTGGCAGGACAATTGCGCTTGCAGGCTCCGCAACCTTTACATTTGCTCGGGTCGATACTATAGGTAACCAACGCCTTGCATTGTTTCGAACGGCATTTGTGTTGCTTAACGTGCTCTACATATTCATCCCAGAAGTTATTGATGGTCGATAGCACAGGATTTGGCGAGGTCTGTCCCAATCCACATAGGGCTGTGTCTTTGATCGTCTCGCTGAGGGTCTTGAGCATCTCCAAGTCTTCCATCGTGCCTTTGCCATCAGTGATGCGGGTAAGTATCTCTAGTAAGCGCTTGTTGCCAATGCGACAGGGGGTGCACTTTCCACATGACTCACCCACGGTGAACTCTAGATAGAATTTAGCTACAGCAGGCATACAGTCGTCCTCGTCCATGACAATCATACCTCCAGAACCCATCATCGACCCAGCTGCTGTCAAGTGCTCATAGTCAATGGGCGTGTCTAGGTGCTTCTCAGTCAGACAACCTCCTGATGGGCCACCAGTCTGTACAGCTTTGAATTTTTTGCCATTTTTCACACCACCACCTATATCATAGATGATTTCACGCAATGTCGTGCCCATTGGCACTTCAATGAGTCCTACGTTGTTGATTTTTCCAGCCAACGCAAACACTTTGGTACCCTTGCTCTTTTCGGTACCAATAGAGGCAAACCAATCGGCACCTTTGGTAAGAATAATAGGGATGTTGGCAAGTGTTTCTACATTATTTACATTAGTAGGTTTATTATTATATCCAGCTTCGGCAGGGAATGGGGGTTTCAATGTGGGCTCACCACGTTTGCCCTCCATCGAATGGATAAGGGCTGTCTCTTCGCCACAGACAAATGCTCCAGCTCCATATCTGATTTCGATATCAAAACTAAATTCGCTGCCCATGATGTTCTTGCCCAGCAACCCGTATTCTCGAGCTTGAGTGATAGCGATTTTTAGTCGATTCACAGCCAATGGATATTCAGCACGGATGTAGATAAGCCCTTTATGTGCACCAATGCAATAACCACATACGGTCATGGCTTCAATGATGCTATTGGGGTCTCCTTCCATAATAGAGCGATCCATGAACGCTCCAGGGTCTCCTTCATCAGCATTACAAACCACAAATTTCTCATCAGCTTGATAACTGCGGGCAAAGCCCCATTTCACTCCAGTTGGGAATCCAGCTCCGCCACGTCCGCGCAACCCCGATTTCTTCACAATCTCGATAACGTCATCGGGTGTCTGATTGAGCAAGGCGTTAGCAATAGCTTGGTAGCCATCACGAGCGATATATTCCTCGATGTTCTCAGGGTCGATAAAGCCACAGTTGCGCAGAGCTATGCGTTTCTGCTTACGATAGAAATCCATGTGCTTGCTATCGCTTACGGTATTTTGAGTCTTAGGATCGACATACAGCAAACGCTTCACACGTCTTCCACCAATGATATGCTCTTTCACAATTTCAACAGCATCTTCTGGCTTCACTTGTGTGTAGAATGTGTTATCGGGAATGATTTTTACGATAGGACCTTTTTCGCAAAATCCAAAGCACCCAGTGGTCAACACATCTACTTTGTCAGCAATGTCATTGGCTTTTAGTGCCGCTTTCAACTCTTCCACTATTTTGTGGCTATTGGATGCTTTACATCCTGTGCCACCGCAACATAACATTTGGATATGTTCAGTTCCAGCAGCCAAACCACAACATTGCTCCGACGTGATGTCGATGCTTTCTTCTCTTAGCGATAGCGCTTGTTGCGCTCTTTTCCTGATAGTATTCAGGTCGTCAATAGAAAGTATTTTCACGTGTTAATTGGTTTTTGTGATAAATTAGTTATTAGTTGTTTCGGTTTACAATCAATGCATTTCAGGCCATAAAGTTATAAATAATTTTTAACCTATAAAAATTTTTCAACAATTATCTGTATAAAAAGTCATTTTCCCCTTACCATTTAAGAACTGCAACCACTTTCACCCATTAATGGGACTATTTCTTGATGACATACCACTTGGAAATATATAACCAAAGAGGAGACATCGCTAGATGGATCCTCCTCTTTGATAGAGTTTTTTATAGAGATAGTTTGCTTCTCAATTATTCTATTGTTTCATGATTTCTTCAAGTTTGTTAGCAAGGGCCTTGCCCGTAAGTCCGCGAGACACAATGGTTCCAGAACCATCAATCACCACTATAGTGGGTATCCCTTTCACACCATATAGGTCCGTTGGCTGATTGAGTGGTTGTGTACCCATCATAACGGGCCATGTAATACCCAACTCATCTATTGCCTTGCGTGTATCTTCTGGCTTATCCCATACGGCTACGCCAACCACCTCTATGCGGTCTCCATATCGTGTCTTCAAGGTTTTTAGTTTGGGTATTTCGGCACGACATGGCGGACACCAGCTAGCCCAAAAATCTACTATCACGGGGCGTCCATGTCCAGCATAGTCCGACAGTTTCATCGTTTTGCCTTCAGCTGTGGTGACTACAAAGTCAATATATCGTTTTCCTTCGCTAGTGGCCGCTATTTGCCGTGCATCACTTTTGGCTTTAGCTACGCGGTGCAATTGCTTGTATTCGGCAGGGGCTAGTTCTAGTAGCGAATCAATTTGTGTTTCATTAAAGTTATTGTATATCAGATAGTAGTAGAATGCCCAAGGTCCGATAGCGTTGTCGCTATTCTCTTCGTAGGCCCGTTTGAACTGCTTTGAGCAAGCTTCCTCAATTTGTTCGTCAGTGAGCGTAGTGTCACTTTCAATAGCCTCGATTCTAGTGCTAATGGCTTTCACTTTATCATTGAGTGGACTTGCTGCCATCCCATTTTCAGCATTGAGAGTAATGATACCTGGTTCAACAACAAAGCCAATTCGCTTACCACCAGCCAAGAGTCGTGCATAGTATGGAGTATCTATGGTCCCTTCGAGCAAACAGCGTTGGTTCTCTACGGTAACTGTTTGCAACGTATCTCCACTATCATAGCTGGTCAGATACACAGTTTCACCATTAATGCTTGGGTCTGGAAAATTAACGGTGATTTTATACTCTTTGGTCTCACAACCTATTAGAACCAAGGTTGTCAATGACATTAGAATGATCTTTTTCATTGATAGAAATGTTTTTTAAAAATAGGTTTAATATTTACTTGTTCATCATTTTGTAGAACACCGATTACCATCATTGCACAATAGCTTTGTAGATGAGCGAGTGGATATGAGAGCGTGCACTAATACGCCCAAAGTTGGGGTTGTTGCGAGTGGGGCTGACTCGGTTACTCAAAAATATGTAGAACATATCATTGACAGGATCTACCCAAAAGCAGGTACCCGTAAAGCCTGTGTGACCGTATGTCTCAGGTGTGGCCTCGGCACAAGTGTTTGATGCATCAGGATTTCCCACAACGGGCTTATCAAAGCCAAGTCCGCGGTGACTATTAGGACTTTTTTGAGTAGTAAATGTCTCTACTGTTGATGCCTTTAAGAAGCGATGCCCTCCATAGGTGCCCCCATTGAGCCACATTTGAAATAGTTTGGCGAGGTCATTGGCATTGGAGAAGAGTCCTGCATTGCCTTGTACACCACCCGAAAACGCTGCCAATTCATCATGCACATAACCGTGAATGTGTTGGCGGCGCAAGAAGGTGTCATTTTCGGTATAGGCTATCTCGTCTCGGCCAAATTTGCTTAGTGGCCGATATAGTGTGTGATAGGCTCCTAGAGGAGCAAAAATATAGTTGTTGACATAGTAGTTCAGTGGCGAGTGGGTGATGCGTTGCATAGCATCGGCTAGCAGCGAAAAGTTGCAGCAACTATATAGATATTGCTTTTTCCCTAATGGCGCTTGATACATGCGATTCATAATTGAGTCGTAGGTTACTCGTCCGCCCCAAATGCCATCTGCAATGGCAATGTTGAACTTATCGGTTTTGGTAGTTGATAGTATATCGGTGCGCAATTTAGCGTCCTTGTGCCCGTAGCTACCATTCATAATCTTGATGGGGTGCAGGCTGTCGGCTGCCCCAACAATCAACTCACCTTGATAGGTGGCAGTGTCCATCATCATATACCACATATTGAGCGATGCTGGCATCCCCGTCTCGTGGTATAACAAGTCGCGAAATGTGATATCCGATTTATCGGTATCACGCAAGCCTGGAATGTATTTGCTAGCAGCATCTTCTAACCGAAACTTACCTTCGTCGTATGCCTGCATCACAGCACTAATAGTACCTGTTGCTTTTGATACCGATGCCAACCCATATAAAGTGTTTTCTGTGACTTTGATGCCAGTTCCATAATCAATCTCGCCGTATGCACGATTACAGATTATCTTGCCATGTCGAGCAACAACCACTTGACAACCAGGGAAGGCGTGTTGGCTCACACCCAGTTGGCACACCGAATCAATTTGGCTGAGTAATCGATTGCTAACTCCCACTTCGGCGGGTAGGGTATATCCTAGACGAGTGGCTGGATAGTGGATACCGAAGCCTGCTTGATAGCGAGCTCGCTTGTCTTTGCACTGCACCGTGATAGGTAGGATTCCGCTGGCAGCATTGCCACCAAAGATGGTTTGTGCTGCATAATCCTCAGCCACATTGCTGTTCTCATAGGCAATCACTACTGATTTCACATGCTTATGATTGATAGCCGACTCATAGTTGGCTATTTTATATGGTTCACAACCAAGAACCAGCACCACATTTTTTACCTTTTTAACTAACGTGTTCAACGCTTGTCGGTTGGCTTCGCTATCGGTCGCTACCTGAATGATAACTACATTATAGTGACCACCACTCAGTTGCTTGGCTACTGTGGCTGCATGATTGTCTGCACTCATGTCAAATCGCTGTGTGTTGGCATAATTTGTACATCGATTTTGAAACATTGAGTTGCTACCTTTATCATTGCCAATAGTCACTACGGCAATATGCCTGCTTTGCAAATTTTGGATAGGGAGCATAGCATCTTTGTTTTTAATCACAGTGATGGCTGCTGCTGTGAGCTGGTGCTTGAGTACTTCGGCTTGTTGAGAGTTGACATCACTTAATAGATGGTTCACATCAACATGCTGTTTTGTGGTGAGCCCTAGAGCATACTTGTATCTGAGTATTTTTTTGCAATGCTCATCCACAAGGCTTTGGCTTATAACACCTTTTGCTATTGCTGCTTTGATGGCAGCAATCTCACTCGGCACATCTTCGGGCATCAGCAATACATCGTTACCAGCTAGTAGTGCATTGACACATGCTGAGCCTTTAAGCAACTGGGTTGCCCCCTTCATGTTGAGCGCATCTGTAAAAATCAAACCGTTGAACCCAAGTTTGTCTTTCAATAGACCAGTTACGCACCGTTTAGACATCGTAGTAGGTACTTTCTCTTTATCTATAGCAGGCACCATTAAATGGGCTGTTAAAATGCCTGATAGCCCTGCATCAATATACTTGCGGAATGGCACCAACTCGCAGAGATTGATTTCTTTTAGGCTTTTGTTGATAGTGGGTAGGGTCTTATGAGAATCTTCAGATGCAGAGCCATGGCCGGGGAAGTGTTTCCCAACAGACAACACGCCTCCATCTTCTAGTCCCCTAGCAAATGCAATTCCATGACGCGAAACGATTTCAGGACTTTCACCAAACGACCTGGTCCCGATTACAGGATTATTTGGATTATCATTCACATCAAGCACTGGGGCAAAATTGACATGAATTCCCAAACGACGACACTGACGTGCTACTTCACGCCCATATTGATAAATAAGTGCATCATTATCAACGGCACCGAGCAACAAATTGCGTTGAAAATTAGGCACCTCATCCAATCGCATACCTAGACCCCATTCGGCATCCATCGTAATCATCAGGGGCACTGCGCATAGTCCTTGTGCTAGATTGGTAATTTCGGCTTGGTCTTGCATAGAGCTTTCTTGATAGATGAGGCCACCCACTTGGTTCTCAACCACAAGTTTGCGTACCACTGCCCGAGTTGCTTCGGATTGTGCTGGCGTTACATCGGCCACAATCAATTGCCCAATTCTAGCCTCAGGACTGAGGGTTGACATCACGCTATCAACCCAATGCTCCATGGCTTGCCCATTAGCTTTGGCAAGCACTGCAGGCATTACGGGCCCTCGTGCAGTTGCGCTTAATCCTAGGCATATAAAGACTAGCAGTACTTGAAATTTGATGATTCCGAAATATTTCATATTTATTTTGTTGATGTAATGAAGTTCGATAGTGTTTTTAGGAGTGTGCAGCTGTAGCCATATTATATGGCGATCAATCTGCTACTTGTTTGATTCTAACCTCATCGGTAGAGTTTATCTCTTTGCCTTGCGATTGCAGATGCTTAACGTAGTCTAGTATATGGTTACCGTATTTCTGCTTATCTACAAACAAGCGTTTGCAGTGTTTCAATGGTGTCATGTAGTCACCTCCATTGGCCAAGTAGTCTATCGTTGCTACGATATAGGTTTTGGTAGGTTTGATTTTCTTTCCATTCACAGTAGCAGTGAGCACTTTACCTTGACTATTATAGGTCGCTCGCAACTCCTTGCTCACAGCATCACCACCACGAGCAGCCATCAAGTTTATGCATTCTATCAATTCTTTGCCTGGTACTTCTAGCACCACAAAGCGGTTGTCAAATGGGAACATAGACCCAATTACGCCTTCGGTCACGATACCTTGAGGCATATCCATTCTGATGCCCCCTTTGTTCATAATTGCGCAGTCGATGTGTTTAATTCCTGAAATCCCTGAGATGATATCCATAGTAGCGTCACTCACCCAATTCTGAGCGGCATCACTGCTGTTTTTCATTTTACGAGCACTTGTTCCCACAGGGTTATTCATGATGCTATCCACACCATGACGATAGTGTGATAGCCAAGTGTTCATAGCTGTGTAATGGCTCGCTGCTTCGTCCCAATTACTATCTACACTAATCTGGCGATAGTTAACATCTCCTGTGGCAATATCCATATCATACACGCCCACATATTTGCCACTCTTGCCGTTTTGCCCAATGGTGATAGCCCTGCCGTCTGCATTGGTGATGCTTGCTTGTGTCGTTCCTGGCTTTATCACAGTGTGGCTATGAGCACTAATCACTAGGTCGATGTCATGGCTGCGGGCAATAATCATGGTGTCATTGGGTTCGGTGGGTTCATAGCTATTATAACCAATGTGTGAAACCATTACCACGCGATCTACACCTTGCACCGTCTTGAGATAATGTGCCGTCGCATTGGCAACGTCAGGCGCATAGTGATAGCGCAATCCTTGGCAATTGCTCTCAGCAATGAGTCCTTCAGGATTGACGTTTAATCCAAAAAAGGCCACCCGCTTATCACCCACAGCTTTTATCCAGTAAGGGGCAAACATTCCATTGAGTGGAGTGGCACTCCAATCGTAGTTTGCACTAATTTTATTTGCTTTTACCCGCCCATACCAATAAGCGAGGCTATCCATACCATTATCAAACTCATGGTTGCCTGTCACGATGATGTCATAGCCTAGTGTGTCCATAAGAGAGAACTCAACTTCTCCACCATATAGTGAATAGTATAGCGTGCCTTGCACTGCATCACCAGCATGCACGAGTACACAATTTTCTGATTCCGAACGCACTTGGTCATAGATAGCACGTCGCCGAGCTACGCCTCCTTTGCCATCTGCAGCAGGGTCAATTTGACTATGAGTGTCATTTACAGCCACGATAGTTAATTGTTGCGCTGGGCTATCAAAAATGGTAGTAAGCACAAACATAGCCACTAACACCATCTGAGCAGTCAATCTCATCTTTTTCATTTGTCGTTATAGTTTATTGATATTTGTTGCCTTTTCTCATTCGGCAAAGTTAATCAATTCTTGACAACCCCACAACCCCTATTCTATCTCAAAATCTATGGATAAATTGCAAATCTACTGCTTGCATTGCCCTTAATTTGTTATTCTCACTATAACATTGCAATAGGGCAATAGGTGTAGTCATTTATAGGAGTGATTTTTTTTAAACCAAGAAAAAAGGATTACCTTTGTCATCAATTTTTATGATGCGGAAAATGAAAACAAACTTCAACAGCCGCCCTATGGCGTTATGTGTGGTGGTGATGTTGATTATGTGGGCAACTTGTTCTGCACAGCAAGTGATACACATTTGGCATGGCACCGATGTCGATGCCGAGGGTGTGACACTCACTGTCTATGAGCCTGTGAGAAATGCTACGGGAACAGCTGTGATTGTTTGTCCAGGAGGGAGTTATCATTGGCTTGATGAGCGTGGAGAAGGTGAAACTGTCGCTCGGGCACTAAATCGACATGGATTGACTGCGATGGTGTTGCGTTATCGTGTCGCTGGCAAATTGGCTTTCGCGACACGTCGTTCATCACAACACTATCCGATGATGCTTGCAGATGTAAAACGTAGCTTGGCGCTTGTGAGAGCTGGTGCGAGCATTTGGCATATTGACCCCACTCGGGTAGGAGTGATGGGTTTCTCGGCAGGTGGGCATTTGGCACTGATGAGTGCAGAGTTGTGGAACGACAGTGTGGACTTTAAACCCAATTTTGTGGCCGCTATCTATCCAGTGGTAACGTTAAGTGGGCGGTATGCACATGGACGCTCGCGTCGTGGATTATTACCCAATGGGTGGTGGCATGAGCAAACACTTTGCGATTCATTGTCGATGGAACGCCACGCTAGTAACATAGCCTGTCCCATTTATTTGTTGAATTGCCTAGACGATCCAGTGGTTGACTACCATAATAGTGAGATGATGGACTCGGCATTGACAGCTACTGGCAAGCCTCATCGATACATGCAACTCACCTCAGGTGGACATGGATTTGGTGCTGGAGCTAATGATGATATATGGATTAATGATTTTGTTGCTTGGCTGAGCCAAAATGGTTTGGTAACAAGACGTGCAACTACTTGTGCCAATCTAGAAAAGCAAGACCATTCGAACTGAAGAAACTGAAAAACAGAAAGAGATGAATCAAAATCTAACAAAAGACATAGAGTTTGAACAGCCTGATGTCATCAAGGCCTATCAAGAAGAGAAACTGCAAATTGCGCTACGCTATCTGCAAGAGCATTCAGCTTATTATCGTCGTGTTTTTGATCGTTGCAGGGTCAATATTAATAAAATCAAGCGGTTAGAAGATTTGGTGAAAATTCCTTTTACCGAAAAGAGAGATTTGCAATTGTTTAATGAAGACTTCTTGTGTGTGCCACGCGCCAAGGTGGTTGACTACATCACCACTTCGGGCACTTTGGGTGACCCCGTGACTTTTTGTTGTACCGAAAAAGACCTGCAACGCTTGGCTTATAACGAGAAAAAATCGTTTGCTTGTGCTGGCCTGAAGCCAGGCAACATCTTGCAACTGATGACAACAATCGATAAGCGATTTATGGCTGGCTTGGCTTATTTTCTCGGTATTCGTGAGATGGGAGCTAGTATCATACGCGTGGGTAATGGCATCCCAGAGCTTCAGTGGGACACCATCGAGCGGATATGCCCCGATACCATCATGTGTGTGCCTTCCTTTATTTTGAGACTGATTGAGTATGCCGAACGCAATGGTATAGATTATAAGAATTGTAGCGTGAAGCGCATTATTGGCATTGGTGAAGGACTACGAGACCAAAACTTCAACCTCAATCTTCTGGGACGCAAGATTAAGGAGAAATGGGATGTGCAATTGTTTGCGACCTATTCATCGACCGAGATGGGAGCAACCTTTTCTGAATGTGAGTTTGGTTGTGGGGGGCATGTACACCCAGAATTGATTATTGTTGAAATCATTGGTGAGGATGACTTGCCTGTCGAGGATGGTGAAATCGGGGAAGTGGTTGTCACTACACTAGGCGTTGAGGGTATGCCTCTATTGCGATTCCGCACAGGAGATATTGCAGCCAAGTGCATTGATCAGTGCCAATGTGGGAGATGGTCCTATAGGTTAACGCCTCTAGTCGGTCGTAAAAACAATATGATTAAGCTCAAGGGTACCACCCTTTATCCACCAGCAATCAACGATGTGCTAGATAACACCGAATATGTAGATGGTTATGTGGTCTGTGTAGAGGATAGCTCAGCTGGCACCGATGACGTTATCGTTAAGGTGGGATTAAAATCCGATGCCAAAAAACCATACGATGTAGTCAAAGCCCTCAAAGACCGATTTAGAGCGAACTTGAGGGTGGCTCCTAAAGTGGAAATTTTGGACGCTGATACCATAAGGGCTATTAACTTCCCAGCCAAGAGCCGAAAGCCTGTGAAATTTATTGACAATCGTAGCCAAAGTGTGAACAAAAAAGAAAATGTGTAACATTGTCTCCTAGGCGAGAGCAGATCAATGAGAATTAGTAATATATTAAAGTTTAACTTTAAAACCGATAAACCTAATGACTGACCGATTTGATGATATTAGGCCCTATTATGATGCCGAAATCCCTGCTGCCATGCACCGCATAGCTCAGTGTGAAGCCTTTTCTTTGTTGGCTTCGTTTGTATTTCCCAACAAATCGGTCGATGAAGCAAAATCATTGTTGCTTAGTTGCAGCACGATCAAGGAGTTTCAACAGCGAATCATGGTGCCTGCCAATGAACAAATCATAGCGCGTAGCATCTCTGCCCTCACATATAGTGGGCTAGAAAATGTGGGCAATCATGGCGGTGTACACCTTTATGTCGCTAATCATCGTGATATTATGCTAGATGCCAGTTTGTCGCTATACATATTGACAAAAAATGGTTACGAATCGGGGCATATCACCTTTGGCGCAAATCTAATGTCTCATCCCACTGTCATAGATGTGGGGAAGTCAAACAAGATGTTTCGCGTTGAGCGAGGTGGCAATCAACGAGATTTTTATATGAGTTCTCACCATTTGAGCGATTATATCCGCCACGTTATCACTGTTGTGAACGAATCGGTGTGGATTGCACAACGCAATGGTCGCACCAAAGACGGAATCGATGCAACAGACCAAGGCATCATCAAGATGTTTGGCTTGAGTTACAATGGTGATAAAATCAATGGAATTAATGAGCTTAGCATTCTGCCAATCTGTGTGAGCTACGAATGGGAACCTTGTGATATGCTCAAAGCAATGGAACTATATAGCTCAAGACATGAACGCTATGTTAAAAAGCCTGGTGAAGACCTTAATAGCATTCTAACTGGAATCCTGCAACCAAAGGGTAGGGTACACTTTGTGTTTTGTGAGCCTATCAAACAGGAAGAATTATCGTCACTGAGCGATTTGACTGCTACAGATTTTCATCGGGCTGTAGCTTCACTGATAGATCATAGGATATGGACCAACTATCGCCTCTATCCCAACAATTATATCGCTCATGACCTGCTCTTTGGGCAACAACGTTATGCTCACTACTATACACCAGACCAAAAAGCTAAGTTTGTTGATAAGATGTCAAGACTTCAGCAATTTGATGTGGAGCGGCCCGAAGTGCTACAAGATATATATCTAGGCATTTATGCCAATCCAGTGACTAAAAGTGAGGATAGACAAGCGGCTTATAGTGGCTAATATATGATACCTATGTGAGTTTTTTTTTGTACTTTTGTCCGCTCTAATTTTAAAACAAAGATAAAACTTGGCTACCATTATATCCATTATCGTAGGTTGCATTTCGATTGGCATTATCCTTTCGGCGCCAATGGGACCTGTTGGCATCTTGTGTGTGCAACGCACGATGAATAATGGGCGCAAGTCAGGCTTTTTTACTGGAGTTGGAGCATCGGTTAGTGATTTGTTCTATTGTGTCCTGACTGGACTTGGCATTTCTTTTGTAACCGACTTTATAGAAGATAATATTTACATCCTGCAGATGTTAGGGAGTTGCATACTGATTGTCTATGCTATTTATATGATTTTGCATAACCCAGTTAGTCAAATCAAACCCTCTGTCGATGGTCGAGAAAGCCACTTTCGTGATATGGCTACTGGATTCTTGTTCACCTTGAGCAATCCGCTGATTATCTTCTTGATTATTCCCCTGTTTGCACGCTTCGGCTTTCCTTTGCCTGAGTTTCGTTTCTACCACATCATTATCGGCTATATTGCCATTGTGGTTGGTGCTCTCTTGTGGTGGGCAATGATTACCTATTTTGTCAACAAAGTGAGGTCTCACTTCAATATCCGCTCCATGTGGCTCATCAATCGCATTATTGGTTCTATTATTTTGCTACTATCTTTGTATGGATTGGTCACAGGCGCAATATCTTATTTGCATGAGATTCAACTGATTTAATATTACCTTTATTATTTGAGGTGATTGGAACAAAATAGAGCATAGTCCGTATCCTATGCTCTTATTGTTTTGGTCTATCAAGGAAATTATACTAAGTAATACGGGAGATTGTTTTATTGATTGAGCAGGTCTGTAACTTGGCTAACTTCACGGGCAAACTCTTTTTCCACACTCATCCGCTGTTCGATTTGCGTGCAGGCATGTAACACAGTCGCATGGGTGCGAGCTAGCTTATTTCCAATATTTGTTGATGACATCTGTGCCTCCTTTCTTGCTAAATACATGAGTAGTTGGCGTGCATCACTAATCTCACGTTTTCTAGACTTGCCATACAACAACTCTGTGTCTAAATGATAATGATTGGCAACGGTTTGGGCGATTAACTCAAAAGTGATTTGCTTCTTATTCACGCTCACAAAGTTTGCAATCACCTTCTTAGCAAGCTCTATAGTGATGGCTTGATTGAGTACCGTAGCATAGGCTAGCAAAGATACGACCACGCCTTCTAGCTCACGAATGCTTTGTGTGACATGATTAGCAATATAGTCAAGCACAACTTCTGGAATGTCTAAGCCGTCTTGCGTGGATTTCATTGTTAGCACTTTGCGTCGCAATTCATAATCNGGCTTCTCAAGATGCACNGTGATACCCGAGTTAAAACGAGAAAGCACCCGATCATCAAAACCATCCATNTCACTTGGCGGNCAATCGCTTGACATTACTAGCTGGCGTTGGTGCAAACACAAGTGGTTAAAAATATGGAAAAACGTGTTTTGCGTTGCCGATTTGCCTGCCAAGTCCTGTATGTCATCCAACAAAAGTACGTCAATGCTCATATAGAAGTTGATGAAGTCATTGACCTTGTTTTGCCTTACTGCTGTAGTAAACTGACTTTCAAATAGCCGCGCTGTTACATATAACACACGGGCTTGTGGATTGTTCTCCTTGATTTTAATGCCTATGGCCTGCATCAAGTGCGTTTTTCCTACACCTGTCGACCCATACACAAATAGCGGATTATAGGTCTTTATTTCGGGATGTGCAGCAATAGTCTGTGCTATGCTCAGTGCTAACTTGTTACTCATGCTACCACAATAGTTCTCAAACGTGAATCGTGGGTTTAGCTGAGGATCGATATCTTCTAGTTGGTCATCGCGTTTAAAGGGATTGGCCAAATGGGGCTGACGTGTTTTTAACTCATGTTTGAGTTTCAAACTCGAGTTATCTTCGCTTTGAGTTACTTCGGTAGCCTCATCGCCCTTTACCATATTATAACGATAAAACAACTGAACATTCTTTCCAAACACACGACGCATCGCTAACGACAATAAATTGAGGTAGCGTTCTTCTATCTGCTCAATGAAAAATTGGGAGGGCACCTTTAGCGTCAAGCGGTCATTTTCGTAGCTTAGCGCAACAATAGGTGCAAACCAAGCATTGAATTGCTCGGTGGGCAGATTATCCTTCACGATGTCGAGACATCGATTCCATTGTTGCTTGACGTCTATCACAGTTTTCAGGTTATAATGGTTGTTTTACAGTACAAAATTCGGTTAATATTTTTATATAAAAAAGTACCGATAAAATTTGGAATTTTCAATCCAATCATAACATAGTTGTAAAACAATTCATTACGACTATTGTCCAATACTTTATTCCAATTATCAGACAACAAAAATTGTAAATCATTGTTGTTGACATGATTAAAATAATGAGTGTGTTTTTCTATCTCTATAGCTCTTGGTTTGGGGTAACGTGATTACACAAGGTTTTTCGACTTTCATTTACTGAAAACTTTTAATCAAAGAAACGCCTATTTAGAACAAGTCTAAACAAGCGTTTTTTCTATATATATTTCGAGCATTCATTTGCTCATCAATGTATGGTATCAAAATACTTTCACATTGATATATCGCTTGGGATTTGCTTTGATATCGTTAAGCAAGGAATCTAAGCTTTGAATGGCATGATTAGCATTGTTGTATAGCTGATCATCATTCATTAGCTTACCCAAACTTGAGTTCTTGTCTCCCAATTGTTCCGACACCATTTTCAAGTTGGCCAATGTGGCATTGAGAGTATTGATGGTTGAGTCGATTGGCATCTGCTTGAGTGATAATGATAAGTCGTTTAAATTGGTTGTTGCACCTGTTAGATTACCAGTGATGCCGTTCACATCAGTCATCACACTTGGCACAGAGTGCCCTAGACTAGCCAATAGAGTATTTAGTTGACGGGCACTCCTAGCTAGCTCTGCTGTGATAGCATCTAGGCGTGATAGCGAGGCGTTTAGAGCTGGATTGCTAATCAGTCCATTTACATTGCCCATAATAGAATCTACTTTGGGCAAGATTCCACTCACTTGCGGTAACACTTCGGTGGACACCTTATCCATTAGCCCAGCTTGGATTGCTGTTGGTATAGTTGAGCCCGTTGGCATGATATCACTATTCTCGCTCAAATGCAATATCAACGAAGCACCACCCAATAGTCCTGAACTCATTTCAATGGTGCTACCTTCTGGAATTTTTAATCCCTTGTTCATGCTCAGCATCACTTTGATGCTATTGTTGTTATAGTCATAGCTAATTTCTCGCACTTGCCCTACTTGAAATCCATTTACCGACACAGGGGCAGCCTCGAGCAAGCCATCTACTCGCTCAAAATTGGCATAATAAGCATTAGCTGGCGTAAACAGATTGATGCCTTTGAGGAATTCAATACCCCAAATTAGTAGTCCGAGTGCTACTATCACAGTCACAGCTATAGCAACATACTTATTGGAAACTTTCTTCATCTTCTTATTTATTGTCTAGTTTGAGCCAATCAAATCATCTAGTGATGGTGTTGGCAGTACTTTTCATGCTGCAAAGGTAACTTTTTAAATGGATAAATATATCAACTAATAGGCCAAATTTCTACTTCTTTATCGTTGTGAGGACAAAAAATAGGTCTTTTAGAGCATATTTGAATGTTTTTTCTTTTGCCTTTGACTTTTTTTGTCTATTTTTGTGATACCTATTATTTTTTTTGATACTTCATTATGGCCAATAGCAAGTGTCTTTATGGTTTAATTGGTTTTCCCCTTGTCCATTCGTTTTCAATGGATTTTTTTAATCATAAGTTCCTCTCCGAAGGCATTGATGCCCAATACATCAATTTTGAAATCGATGAGGTTGG
>Ga0065708_1000107_pt1 | contig 20119 bp, 16 predicted proteins | sample Hoacrofraction12_2_FD_59095 | JGI IMG/M metagenome (GOLD analysis project Ga0065708, IMG submission 59095) | Hoatzin crop microbial communities from Cojedes, Venezuela, sample from fiber fraction 12 v1 | ecosystem: Host-associated > Birds > Digestive system > Esophagus > Crop | place: Venezuela... | reverse complement strand
GGAACTTGTCGTTGTTCAGAAATTCCACCAATTGTGCGAAAACATACTTTTCCTGATTCATTTGCAGTCAAATTAGAGTGACTGCAAAGATAAAATTTCAAATCGTCGCGGCCTGAAAATCTCCCGAAATCCTTTTATTTATAAGGTGTCCGGGAAATTTGAATTGATTTTAACGGGACACTAGTGCGTGCGGAGCAAAAAATAAATTTGTGACTATAATTTAGAAATTATAGCCTATAATTTTAAAATTATAGCCACAAATTTTTAAATTATAGTCACAAATTTGAAATTCCGACCGAGCGCCCGAAAAATAGATGCCCGAAACGCAGGTTTTGTGCGCCGCTTTTCGTACTTTTGCGCGCGAAAATTAGGCAGGTCACAGGTCATAGGTCACAGGTGACAGGTTTTTTTCGCAGAATAATCCAGATAAACCCCATAAAAAAGTATGACAGTACTCACATTCACTCTCATCTTGCTGCTGGGCGCCTACGCCGCCGGCCTCTTGGGCTCGCTGACGGGCTTGGGCGGCGGCGTGGTGGTGATTCCACTGCTCACGCTCTGCTTTGGCGTCGATTTCCACTACGCTGTGGGCGCCGCGCTCGTGTCGAGCATTGCCACGTCGTCGGGCTCGGGCTCGGCCTACGTGCGCGAAGGCATCACGAACATTCGCCTCGGCATGCTGCTCGAAATTGCCACCACCATCGGAGCCGTTTGCGGCGCCTGCGTGGCCATCTATCTGAACTCCAGCGTGATTGCCGTGATTTTCGGCATCGTCTTGCTCTTCACCGCTGCCATGCAACAGCGCCGCAAGAGCGAACACATCGGCGTGAAAGGCTCCGAAATGGCGCGCCGACTGAAACTCTATGGCACCTACCCCACCAAAGACGGCACCGTGCGCGCCTACGAGCTGAAAAACGTGGGCGGCGGCTTCGGCGTGATGTGGATTGCCGGCGTGCTCTCAGGCATCCTCGGCATCGGCAGCGGCGTGCTCAAGGTGCTCGCCATGGATTCGCTCATGAAAGTGCCCTTCAAAGTGAGCACCACGACGAGCAACTTCATGATGGGCGTGACGGCGGTGGCATCGGCCGTGGTCTATATCCAACGTGGCAACATCGAACCGGGACTCGCCTGCCCCGTGCTGATTGGCGTGCTCTTCGGCGCCCTGACCGGCGCGCGACTGCTCAAAACGATGAACGTGAAGGTGCTGCGCCAAATCTTCTGCGTGGCCATCGTACTCGTGGCCATCAATATGATTTATCAAGGCATTATGGGCAAATTTTAATAATTGATAATTGATAATTGATAATTGATAATTATTTTGCCTTCGGCAAGCGCTAAAGCGCACGCTCGCTTCGCTCGCTGATTATACTATCATTTCAATCTATCAATCCCCACATTTCACCCTGCAAAATTATGGAAAAAAATCAAGAAAGCAATATCTCGGAGATGCAAATGCTGATTGCGCGCGTGCTGCGCATCGGCGTGTTCACGGCGGCTGCCATCGCAGCCATCGGCGGCATCATCTACCTCGTTCAACACGGCGGCGAACCGATGAAGGACTACACGTCGTTCTCCTACGACGCCCTGCCCGACGGCTACGAGCAGTACACCACGCTGCACGGCATCCTTGGCGGCCTCTCGTCGATGTCGGCCATTTCGTGGATTCAGCTCGGCGTCATCGTGCTCTTCCTCACGCCCATCATGCGCGTGGCCCTCTCGTTTGTGGACTTCCTCAAACAACACGACTGGCTCTATGCCACCATCACGGCCATCGTGCTCGCCGTCATCATCTTCAACTCCATCTCGCCTCTGCTCTAAGCACACCAGCAAAAAGTGTGCCAAAAAAAGCGCGGCGCCCCGAAAAATTTTCGGAGCGCCGCGCTGCTGTTTGGTGGCGCGAAACGTTTTTGTATGGCAAAAATTAGGCGTTTTCAAAAAAAGAACCTATCTTTGCGTCAGAAAAATGCGTAAATACGCAAAAATCTTTCGTAGAAATGGTCATAAAGCGAGATTTTTACTTGAAGCAAATGATTGCGGCGCAGCACAACGGCATGGTGAAAGTGATTACCGGCGTGCGTCGCTGCGGCAAATCGTTCCTGCTGTTCAACCTGTTCCGCAACTATCTGGCCAATCAGGGCGTGGACGACGCACACATCATCGAAATTGATTTCGAGGACTACGAAAACAAGCGCTTTCGCGACCCCGAAACGTTCTATGCTTACGCCAAGGAGCGAGTGAGCGGCGCGGGACAGTACTACATGCTGCTCGACGAGGTGCAGCGGCTGGGCGAGTTCGAAGACGTGCTGAACGGTTTTCTGCGCAGGCCAAACGTGGAGCTGTACGTGACGGGCAGCAACGCGCGCTTCCTTTCGAAAGACGTCATCACCGAATTTAGCGGACGCGGCTACCAGATTCACATGCAGCCGCTGAGTTTTGGCGAATTTATGAGTTGCTACAACGGTTCGCCGGCAGACGGGTGGGAGGAGTACCTTACCTTTGGCAGCATTCCCCTCGTGGCGTTGGCTTCGACACCCGAGGAGAAAATGAAAATCCTGCAAAATCTGCTCGAAGAGACCTATTTGTCGGACATTCTGAAGCGCTACAAGGTGAAAAACACCACAGAGTTGGAAGATTTGTTCAATATTTTGGCCTCCAACATCGGCGCGCTCACCAATCCGCAGAAAATTGCCGATACATTCAAAAGCGTGCTCAACATCTCGGTCTCCGCGCACACCATCAAAACATATATCGACTATTTTTGCGACTCCTTCTTGCTAGAACGCGCCAATCGCTTCGACGTGAAAGGCCGCAAATACATCGGCACGCCACAGAAATACTATTTCTCCGACCTCGGCCTGCGCAATGCCCGCCTGAGTTTTCGACAGCCCGAGGCCTCCCACCTGATGGAAAACGCCATCTACAACGAACTGCGACGCCGCGGCTTCAGCGTGGACGTGGGCGTGGTGACGCTGAACGTGAAAGATGCCGACGGCAAAAGCAATCGCAAGCAGTTGGAAGTGGACTTTGTGTGCAACAAGGGCAGCAAGCGCTATTACATTCAGTCGGCGCTCAATCTGGATACGCCCGAAAAGCGCGCCCAAGAGTTGGAATCGCTGCGCCGCATAGACGACAATTTCAAAAAGATAGTCGTCGTGGGCGGACACGCACTGACTTATCAAGACAACGACGGCATCACCTTCATCAACATCTACGACTTCATGCTCAATGAAGACAGCCTAAATTTGTAGCAAAAAGTGTGCCAAAAAAAGCGCGGCGCCCCGAAAAATTTTCGGAGCGCCGCGCTGCTGTTTGGTGGCGCGGTTTTGTGACCTGTGACCTGTGACCTATGACCTGAATAGGCCGCAGAATGATGGGACTAAACCGGAACTCTATTGCGCGAGCAGGCGCTTGGTGATGTCGGCAATGGCGCGGCCGTCGGCGCGACCGGCGAGGCGTTTGGAGGCTACGCCCATCACTTTGCCCATCTCTTTGGGCGAGACGGCGCCCACTTCGGCGATGATGGCGCGCACTTCGCGCTCCAACTCCTCGGCGGAGAGCTGTTTGGGCAGATATTCCTCGATGACGGCGGCTTGGCCCTCCTCCCACTCGGCGAGGTCGGCGCGATTTTGCTCGCGATAGAGCGCGGCGGTGTCGCGGCCTTGCTTGGAGAGTTTGGCGAGGATTTTCATGGCCTCGGCGTCGGTGAATTCGGGAGCGCCGGGAGCCGTTTTGGCCTCAAGAAAATACTTTTTCACGTTGCGCAGCGCTTCGAGCCGCACTTTGTCGTGGGCCTTCATGGCAGCCACGATATCTTTGCTTACTTGTTCAAAAAGTGCCATAAGTTTGTTGGGAAAAAATTAATCATTGGAAAAATCGATGGTGCCGGCGTCGTCGGCTGCGGGAGCGTCGGACGTGAACGGCGACTCGGAGAGGTCGATGTGGCGAATGCCGGCGTTGGCGCGCGCCATGCGCTGAATCTCGGCGAGTTGGTCCTTCGAACGCGTGTAAGTGGGCGTCGTATCGACCATTTCGCTCACGAGGTCGTCGTCGAGGTCGTCGCTGCCGAACTCATAGATGTAGAGGTACTTGCGGGCGTTGGTGCCGTCGGACGTGCCGTAGATTCGCTCGCGCCGACGCTTGTTCTCCCATTTCTTGTCGTCGTCTTCGGCGGACTCTTCGCTGCACTCGTTGTCGAGCAGGTAGGACCCAAATCCGCTGGCGAGGATGGTGACTTTGACGCGGTTGCCGAGTTCGGAATTCGTCTCGAGACCCCATTTTGTCTCGACCACATCGGGGTCGAATTGCGCCATAAACTGGCTCACTTCGTTGTACTCGGCCATCTGAAGGCTCTGCGCCTCGTCGGGATTGAACGAAATGCACATCAAAAAGCGGGTGGAGCGGAACACGTCGGTGTTGTGGAGGAGCGGCGAGCGCAGAGCATCGTCGATGGCGGCCTTCACGCGACCTTCGCCGCTGCCGTATCCGGTTGAAATGATGGCCGTTCCGCTGCCTTCGAGAATGGTGCGCACATCGTGGAAGTCGAGATTGATGATGCCGTGCATCGTGATGATTTCGACGATGCTTTTCACGGCCACGGCGAGCACGTCGTCGGCCTTACGGAAGGCGTTGAGCACGGAAAGTTCGGGGTAGATTTCGCGAAGGCGCTCGTTGTTGATGACGAGCAGGGAGTCCACTTCTTTGGCGAGCACTTCGATGCCGTCGAGGGCCTTGTCGATTTTTTTGGAGAGTTCGAAAAGGAAGGGAATGGTGACGACGCCAACGGTCAGGATGCCGCGCTTTTTGGCTTCGCGTGCCACGACGGGCGATGCGCCGGTGCCGGTGCCGCCGCCCATGCCGGTGGTGATGAACACCATCTTGGTGCCGTCGTCGAGCGCTTTGTCGATGGCGTCGATGCTCTCTTCGGCGAGTTTGCGTCCGATTTTGGGGTCGCCGCCGGCGCCGAGTCCGGGTCCGAGCTGGAGTTGGTCGGGCACGGGAGAGTCGGCGAGCTGTTTGCTATCGGTGTTGCACACGAGCAGGTTGGCCTCGGGAATGCCGAGCCGCGCCATGTGGGCCACGGCATTTCCGCCGCCGTTGCCCACGCCAATCACNTTGATGTAAGGGGCNGGCGCCGTGCCGGGAATTTCGACCAAAAGGGGTTCGTCGGTCATCGTCTTTTAATTGATAATTGATAATTAATAATTGATAATTATCTGCGTCCGTTGGACGCATGCGCTATCGCGCACGCTTGCTTCGCTCGCTGATTATACTCTATCCAAAATCAATCACATTGCCTTGCACGGAGGCGGCGGNNGCATCGGGCTCGGGAGCGGACGNGGCGGCTTCGCCAAGGGCTTTGTTCTTGATTTCGTTCAGCGTTTCCTTGCTGCGTTTGTAGGTGGGGGTGAGTTCGACCATCGAGATGATTTCTTCGTTGTCGAGGTCGTCGAGCGAGAAGAGATAGATTTTCGGCGTCTTGCGCTGGCCGCGCGAGGGGTCGTTGGAACCGTAGAACTTCAGACGGCGGTCTTCGTTCTCCTCTTGGCGCTCGGCCTCCTTTTGGCGCGCTTGCTCTTCTTCGGCGTCGAGACGCTCCTGCATGCCGGGCACGTCGCGCATGTTGAAACCGGTGGCGAGGATGGTGATTTTCACCTTCTTGTCGAGCGAGGGGTCGGTCGAAAGGCCCCACTTGGTCTCTACGTCGTCGTGGAATTTCGACATGAAGTCGTGCACTTCGTTCATTTCCTCCATCATGAGCGTGTCGCCCTCGTTTTCGGCGCAGAACGCGATGGAGAGCAGCACTTTCTTGGAGTGGAAAATGTCGGTGTTGTTGAGCAGCGGGGAGTTGAGCGCCTTTTCGATGGCCTTCGAAACACGGCTCTCGCCCTCGGCAATGCCGGTGGACATGATGGCCACGCCGCCGTCCTTGAGCACGGTGCAAACGTCGCGGAAGTCGAGGTTGATGATGCCGTGCATCGTGATGATTTCGGCAATGCTCTTGGCTGCAATCGACAGGGTGTCGTCGGCTTTCTCGAAGGCGCTGAGCACGTTGAGTTCGGGATAGATTTCGCGCAAGCGTTCGTTGTTGATGACGAGCAGGGCGTCCACGTGCTTGGCTATTTCGTCCACGCCGTCGAGGGCTTGGTCGATTTTCTTATTGCCTTCGAAACGGAAGGGGATGGTCACGATGCCCACGGTCAGAATGCCCATGTTCTTGGCCTCGCGGGCAATGATGGGTGCTGCGCCGGTGCCGGTGCCGCCGCCCATGCCGGCCGTGATGAACACCATCTTGGTGCCGTCGCTGAGTTCGCGGCGAATCTCTTCCACGCTTTCTTCGGCTGCTGCGCGGGCACGTTCGGGTCGATTGCCGGCACCGAGTCCCTCTTTGCCGAGTTGGAGCACGCGAGGCACGGGGGAGTCTTTGAGCGCCTTGCTGTCGGTGTTGCACACCACGAAGTTCACGTCGTGGATGCCTTCGCGATACATGTGGTTCACGGCATTTCCGCCGCCGCCGCCCACGCCAATCACCTTGATGATGTGTGCGTTTGCTGCCGACGTGCTGTTGCCAACGTCTATCAATAGGTCTTTATCGTCGTTCATAATACTATATTGTCGTATGTTGTGAGGGTTTGGGGATTATTTCTTTTCATCGTCCGAGTTGTCCACGTCGCTCACGAGGTCGTTGGCCTTCTCCTTGATTTTTTGTCCAAGAGTGCGCCAGAATGCGCGGCGCTTCTCTTTCTTGGCTTTCTTGGCTTCTTGGCGTGCGCGCTCCTCTTCTTCGCGGGCACGCTGTTCAGCCTCTTCGGCCTCCTTCTGTGCGCGCTCGGCAGCCTCTTTTTCAGCGCGTTCGCGGTCGAGGGCGGCTTGGCGTTCGCGCTCCTTCTTCTCGCGTTCGTTGCGGGCAAACATGTCTTCGCCGTCGGAGCCAAGCGGACCGCCGGCACAGTTTTCTTCGCCCTTGTTCAAGATGGCGATGGCGGCGTTGCAATTGCCGTCTTTGTTGAAGTTGGGGATGGATTGGCGCAGGATGGTGGGAATGGTGGCGATGGTTTGAATCTTGTCGCTGCCGAAGCCGGTGTATTTCTCCACGGCCACTTTGATGCCTTCCATTTTGGCAGCGCCGCCGGTGAGCAGAATGCCGCCAATGAGCTGATTCTTATCGTATTTGGAGAGTTCGATTTGGCGCTTCACGTTTTTGATGATTTCTTCTTGGCGCGCTTCTACGAGTCCGCTGAATTCTTCGAAAGGAATGCTGCCGCCGCTGTCGAGCACGATGGAGGCCACGTGTTCGTCGGTCGGGTCGAAGAATGCCTTGCCATATTTCTTCTTGATGCGCTCGGCTTCGCTTTCGTCGATGGAGAGCGAGGCGAGGTCGTCGGTGATATTCTTGCCGCCGAGAGGAATCACGGCGAAGTGGCGCAGGATGTTGTTCTTATAGACGGCCACGCTGGTGGTTTCGGCGCCCATATCGACGAAGACGCANCCGGAGTGGCGCTTNGGCTCGGGCACCATTTCGTCGGCCAAGGCGAGCGCGGTGATGGGCATATCGACCACGTCGAGGCCGCACTGCGAGAAGCAGTTTTCGATGTTTTCGCGCACTTCGCGCTTGGTGATGATGTTCAAGAAGCGGCCTTCGATGCTCTCGCTGGGAATGCCAATGGGGTCCATCTGGGTTTGCGCGCCGAGCTTATACTCTTGGATGATGGCTTTGAGAATCACCTTGTCGGCGGGCTGCGAGCCGGCGTTCTCGTCGATGATTTCGTCCACNTGTCCGCCGGTCACGATTTGCTTGTCGGGNAAATTCTTCACGACGGTGTTNTGCACGGTGTGCATGCCCATGCCGCCGATGCCCACATAGACGCGGTTGATGTTGCGTTTGAGCGTTTTCTCGAGGCGTTCCTTCACCGTCTCGATGCACGACTTCATTTTGATGATGTTGTTGATGCGCCCTTTCCGGATGAAGGCGGACGAGGGCTCCTGTACGCATGCCAGCACCTGCAGTGCGCCGTCGGGCTGCTTGCGGCCGGCAATGCCTGTCACGTTCGTAGAGCCGAGCTCTATCGCGACGATGAAATTTTCTTCTGCTGCCATTGTAATGTGGTATTTTTGTTTATGTGTATGATTCTGAAAAAGGGGAGGCTATCTCTTGTGCTTGTCGTCTTTCGTGCAAACAATTTGTTTCACGTCGGCAATGTTCACTTCTTTNTATTTGTTCCACCCCACCTGCGGCATGGCCTTCTGATAGAACGCCGCGAGGTTGCGCATCTTGAGCGAAAGGCTGTCGGTGTCGCCCANNTGGACCACGTGATTGCCCACGCGGGGNACGAGGTCGATGGTGAGGTTCTGATTGACGTAGATTTGTTCAATTTGGTCGTCCCAAACGGGGTCGTTGCGCAAGAAGCGTCCAATTTTGACCAAATTGTGGCGGGCGAAGTCGCGGTCGAAGTCGCCCGTGGCCACCACGAGGTTGGCGGCATAGCCTTGCGCGTCCATNGCAAAGCCGTTTTCGTCGAGGTAGTAGTCGTCGCCGTTGTCGGCCATGATGCGCATGAGCGGCAGGCGCTGTTCGACGAGGATGTTCACNTTGTTGGCCGGCGTCTTGTAGCACGTGGCCTCGCGAACGAACGAGTTTTTGAGCAGGGTGTCTTCGATGGCCTTGCTCACGATGTCTTTCATCGGCTTGCCCACGGGGTCGATGTGCGCCTCGTCCAANATTTTCAGCACTTCATCCGCCGTGATGAAGCCGGCGTGGGTGCTGTCGGCCACAATCACGTGAACGCCCTCGCAGGTCGCGTCGCTCCCCGTGTTGGAGAAGCGCGTGAAGGCGAANCACANATAGACNAGCAACGCCAAGAGCAGGATGAGTTTGAATGCGGTTTTCATTTAGGAGGCACTNTGCGGTTGGGCCAAGATTTCGGCCATTTGGGGCATGAGATTGTCCACGTCGCCGGCGCCGAGCACCATCAGCACGTCGAACGTGTGGGCTTTCACGTAGTCGAGCAGTTCGCTCTTGCTNAGGAGCGTCTTCTCCATGTCGGGGCGCAGGTTGTCGTAGATGAGTTGGCTCGTGACGCCNTCGATGGGGGCCTCGCGAGCGGGGTAGATGTCGAGCAAAATCACCTCGTCCAAGAGCGAGAGGCTGGCGGCGAAGTCGCGATAGAANTCGCGCGTTCGGGTGTAGAGGTGGGGCTGGAAAATGCCGGTGAGTTTGCGNCCGTCGAACACTTCGCGAACGCTCTCGATGCTGGCGCGCANCTCGGCGGGATGGTGGGCGTAGTCGGACAGGAGCACGATGTCGTCGCGNTTGAGNTTGAAGTCGAAGCGGCGGTCCACNCCGCCGAANGTGCTCATGGCNGCGCGNATCTCGTCGGCCGTGGCGCCGGCAATCTGGGCAAGTGCCATGGCGGCAATGCCGTTTTCGATGTTGATGCTCACGGGAACGCCGAGNTCCACGTCCTTGATGTTCTCAAACGGCGAGACGAAGTCGAACACGATGCGNCCGCCGCCNATGCGAATGTTCTCGGCGTGGAAATCGCCCTCGGTNCGGGCATAGTCGNAGCGGCGCACGCCGTCTTGCAGGGCCTCTTTCATCTTGAGTCCGCGGTGGATGATGAGCGCGCCGCCGGGCTGGATGAGNCTGCTGTATTTCGAAAAACTTTCCAAGTAGGCTTCTTCGGTGCCNTAGATNTCGAGGTGGTCGGCNTCGGTGGCCGTAATCACGCTGGCGTAGGGACGCAGNTGGTGGAAGGAGCGGTCGAACTCGTCGGCCTCAATCACGACGTAGGGGCTCTCGGNGTCGACGAGGTAGTTGGTGCCGTAGTTCTTGGCGATGCCGCCGAGGAAGGCGTTGCAGCCCACGTGGCTTTCGTGGAGCAGGTGGGCGGTCATCGCGGTGGTCGTGGTCTTGCCGTGGGTGCCGGCCACGCAGAGGCCTTTCAGCTGCCGCGTGAGCACGCCGAGCACTTGGGCGCGCTTCTGAATCTCAAAGCCTTCGGCGCGGAACCACACNAGTTCTTCGTGTTCGGCGGGAATGGCGGGCGTATAGACCACGAGCGTGTGGGCTTTGTCTTTGAAAGCCTCGGGGATGAGGCGCACGTTCTCTTCGTAGTGGATTTGGGCGCCCTCTTCGCGCAAGCGTTCGGTGAGTTCGCAGGGCGTGCGGTCGTAGCCGCCCACGGCAATGCCTTTGGAGAGGAAATAGCGCTCCAGCGCACTCATGCCGATGCCGCCGGCGCCAATGAAATAGACTGATTTGATGTCTGCTGCGTTCATGTTGTTCAACAACGTTTATGCTTCGTTCTGAGTTTTCTTTGCGAGTTTCAAGACTTCGTCGGCAATGTCGCTTGCGGCATTGGGACGCGCCAGCAGTTTGATGTTGGCGCTGAGCTTTTTGAGTTGGTCGGCGTCCTGCACCGTGTTGATTACGAGGGGCATGAGCACGCGGCGCGCTTCGTCGTCGCTCACGAAGAGGGCGGCGTTTTTTTCGACGAGCGCCATCGCGTTTTTGGTCTGATGGTCTTCGGCCACGTTGGGCGAGGGAATCAGCACGACGGGCTTGCCCAGCAGGCAGAACTCCGAAATGCTGCCGGCGCCGGCACGCGACACGACGAGGTCGGCAGCGGCGTAGGCTTGGTTCATATTCTTGATGAAATCGAGCACTTTCAGGTGGGCGGGGCACTTGCGCTGCTCGAGTTCTTTGGCAATTTCGGCGGAATAGTATTTGCCGGTCTGCCAAATGAATTGCACGTTCTTCTGCGCNTCGATGAGCGGCAGATTGCCAAGGATGGATTCATTCACNGTGCGTGCGCCGAGCGAGCCGCCCACNATGAGCACGGTGCGCTTCNGGGGGTCGAGGCCGAAGGCGCGGACGCTCTCGTCGTGCGACAACGTGTCGTCGAGCAGGTTCTGGCGAATGGGATTGCCGGTGAAAATAATCTTCTCTTGGGGGAAGAAGCGCTCCATGCCGTCGTAGGCCACGCAGATTTTGTCGGCTTGCTTGGCGAGCAGTTTGTTCGTGACGCCGGCGTAGGAGTTTTGCTCCTGCAGCAGGGTCGGAATGCCCATCTTGGCGCACACTTTCAGGGTGGGGCCGCTGGCATAGCCGCCCACGCCCACGGCGACGTCGGGACGGAACTCGCGCACAATCTGCTTGGCCATGCTCAGGCTCTTGCGCAGTTTGATGAGCACGCCGATGTTGCGCCAAATCTTCTTGCGGTCGAAGCCGGCGACGGGCAGGCCTTTGATTTCGTAGCCGGCGTCGGGCACGCGCTGCATTTCCATGCGTCCCTCGGCGCCCACAAACAGGATTTTGGCCGTCGGACATTTCTCGCGNACGGCGTTGGCGATGGANATNGCGGGGAAGATGTGGCCGCCNGTNCCGCCGCCGCTNATGATNACTCTGAGTTCGTTGTTTTCGTTGTTCGTGCTCATGGCTTTTGACTATTTGCGCAAAAATACTACTTTTTTCTGACCTGCAAGCAGTAATTCGTGATTTTATGATTTATTTCGATTATTTGNCAGGCGAAGTGAGCAATATGTACCCCTAAAATGGCCGTTTTGGGAAAATTAGAGCAAATTTTCTTTTTTCAANGCGTTGGCCAAGGCTTCCAATTCGGCGTACCATTCGGCCCCAAANCGGCGGACGAGGGGCTCGCGCAAAAACTCGTAGATGCGCAGCCCTTCGCGTTTGCCTTTCTCGCGGGCGGCGGCGCAGACGCTCCAGCGGTGGTAGTTCAGGCCCACGAGNCCGCCGGCNAGGCGCTTTTCGCGAATGGGATAGAGCGCGCACGAAATCGGCTTGGGCCACGACGTGCGNCCTTCGCGGCAGCGGCGCTCCAAGGCGCAGAAGCAGCAGCCATTCTCGTGNAAGGCGAACGCGCAGTCTTTGCCGTCGATGATGGTGGAGACGAGGTCGCCNTCCATGTCGATGTAGGCCACGCCCTCGGCTTCGATTTTTGCNAGNGCGGCGGCGGGCAGGAGGTCGCTCACTGCGGGCAGCGCGTCTTCCATTTCGCCCACTTCNTCGGGCAANAGGGGCGCGCCGCTCTCGCCCTCCACGCAGCAGGCGCCTTTGCAGGCGGCGAGGTCGCAGCAGAAGCACTCGGTCAGGATGTCGGGCGAAACGAGCACGTCGCCCACTTGCAGGATGTGGAGTCGGTTGTTNGCCATGTTTTCACCAGAGGATGGGGGCTTTGCCGTGGGCCTGCAGATAGTCGTTGCACAGGCTGAAGTGGTGGTTGCCGAAGAAGCCGCGATAGGCGGAGAGCGGCGAGGGGTGCGCGCTTTGCAGCACGAGGTGTTTGCCGCGGTCCACAATTTTGCCCTTTTGCTGGGCGTAGGCGCCCCACANGATGAACACCAANCCGTCGCACTCGTCGCTCAAGAGGCGAATCACGGCGTCGGTGAACTCTTCCCAGCCGTGGCCTTGGTGGCTGCCGGCTTGGTGGCTGCGCACGGTGAGGGTGGCGTTGAGCAGCAANACGCCTTGCTCGGCCCAGCGGCGCAGGCTGCCCGAGGCGGGGACGGGGCGGCCGGTGTCGGCCTCGATTTCTTTGAAGATGTTNTGCAGCGAGGGCGGGAAGGCGGTGCCGTCGCTCACGGAGAAGCAGAGGCCCTCGGCCTGGCCGGGCTCGTGGTAGGGGTCTTGCCCGAGCAGCACGACTTTCACCTTGTCGAAGGGGCAGAGATTGAACGCGTTGAAGATTTTTGGACCGGGCGGAAAGCACTGATACGTGCGATATTCTTGGTGCACGAAGTCGATGAGCTTCGCAAAATAGGGCGCGTCGAATTCGCTTTGCAGCCGCGAGCCCCACGAGGGGTCTATTTTCACTTGCATTTTGTCGAATTGAAAATTGAAAATTGAAAATTGAAAATTCTTTTTCTTCTGCCGAAGCGCTCGGTTTGAAAAATTTGGAGAATTTTTCCGAAAAAATTTTCAGAATATGATTTTTAGCACTATATTGCGCCCCTGATTGAAAACACCGCGGCGGCCGGTCACCGCGTTCCAGTCGGCGTACTTCAGTCGGCTCAGGTGGTTCTGATAGGCTTTATTGAACAAATTTTCGCAGGCGAGGAGGACGCTGCAGACTTTGCGGCCGCCGGCGTGCACGTCGCTGCCCACGGACAGGTCGAACAGGGCGTAGGCAGGCGTCGCGGTTTCGGTGTCGTTGGCGCCGTAGTAGTGGTTTTGCTTGAAATTGAGCTCCATGCCGGCGCCCACGAAGCCGCCTCGGATGGGCCACGCGGCGGGCAGCGGCAGGTCGTAGCGCACTTGCACGTTCCAGCGGGGAGCGGGCGTGAGCGGCAGGTATTTCTCGTCGGCCGAGCGGTGGAGTTGGACGGCGCAGACATACGACAGCGCGTTCTCCACGTGGAGCGTGCGGACGGGGTGCCAGTCAATGGCCACTTCCCCACCCCACAGCCGCGCGTCGCCGCTCACGAAGCGATAGACGGGCACGTCGTCGATGAGCACTTTGGAGCCGTCGGCCGCGGCAGTTTTTTCGGCGAAAATATAGTTTTCGATGAGGTTGGCGAAAACGGAAAAATCGACCGAAAAGACGCGCGAGGAATAGTAGAGGCCGGCGTCGAACTGCCAGCTGTATTCGGGCTTCAGGTCGGCATTGCCTTGCTCGTATCTGAAGGTGCCTTCGTGCTCGCCGTTGGCGCCGAGTTCGCTGATGTTGGGGGCTCGGAAGCCGCGCGAGATGTTGGCCTTCAGACTGAGTTCGCTCACGGGTTCATAGGCCACGCCCACGCTGCCGGTGAGGCCGGAGAAGTGGCGCGAGAAGGGGGCAAAGCGCAGGTCGCCGTCTTCATAGAGGGCGTAGGAGTGAACGCGCCGCCAATCGCCGCGCAGGCCGCCGCTCAGGTTCAGGCGTCCCCAGCGTTTCGAGGCCGACGCGTAGGTGCCGATGTCGAACAAATTATAGGAGGGCACGAGAAACTCCTCGCCCAAGTTTTTCGACTGCTGATACATGCCGCCCACGCCTGCCAAGAATTTCCAGCCGGCGCGTTCGGCGGAGAGAAAGTTGAGGGCGTAGGTCAGGGTGTGGAGTTTCAAAAAAAGGCCGAATTCATCGAGAGATTCCTCGTATTCTTTGCGCTGATTTTGCTGATAGGCGAGGAGCAGTTTCAGGTGGTCGTCGCCCAGCCGGAAGTCGCTCTCGCTCGCGGCCTTGAAGTGGCTCACGTGCTGGAAGGGCAGCCGCTTGCCGTAGGACAGGCCGTCGCTGCCGATGAGTTCGCCGGTCTGTTCGTCGCGTTCGCCTTCCACAATGTTGGGGCGCAGGTGATAATAGGAGAGCGAGAGGCGCGTACTGCCCCACGCGCGGCGCAGGCCGCCCATGCCTTCGATGCCTTGTTCGGCAAAGGCGCTGCCAAACACGCGGCCGTCGCGCCGGTTCTTATAGTCGTGGGCACCGCGCACGCTGCCGCGCACGTTCCAAAAATTATTGTTCAAATTTCCTTCGTACACGCCGCTGGCGCCGTAGAGGCCGGCGTTGGTCTGATACTCCAGCGAGCCGCCTGCGCGCTGCTTGCCCTCGGGCAGGAGGGGGGCGCTGTTCAGGATGAGCACGCCGGCGAGGGCGTCGCTGCCGTACATCAGACTGCCCGGGCCTTTCAGGATTTCGGCGGAATAGACGCTCTGCGGGTCGATTTCAACGCCGTGCTCGTCGCCCCATTGCTGGCCTTCTTGGCGCACGCCGTTCTGCACCACGAGCACGCGGTTGAAGCCCAAGCCGCGCACCACCGGTTTCGAAATGCCGCCGCCCGTCGTAATCTGGCTCACGCCGGGTTCTTTGGCAAGGGCGTCGATGATGTTCGAAGCCGTTTTTTCTTGCAATGCCCGATGCCTCACCACCGACATGGCGAGGGGCGTTTCTTTCAAAAGTGTTTTTCCGGTGGTGCCCACCACGACCACCTCGTTCAGGTGGATGGCGCCTTCCACAGCGTGGCCGTGCACGCTGTCGGCGGGCTCCAAGTGCTGTGCGGCAGCCGCCGAAGCGGTCAGCCAAAGCGCGATGGCAAAAGTCCACTTTGGCATAGTTTTTGCTCTCTCTTTTTTATCGGCCGAAGCGGTCGCCAAGGATGCGCGTGAAGCGCGGCTGAACCGAGGCGGGTTTGTCGGTTTTGTTGAGTTCGGGATAGGATATGCGCGTGTGATAGACGGTCTTAAGGCTTTCGATGAGCACTTTCTTGGCATCGCTGATGTCTTTGAACGTGATGGGGCACTCGTCGAAAAAGCCTTCCTTCATTTGGCCGTCGATGATGCGGTTCACAAGGCCGGAAATGTTCTCTTCGGTGTACTCCTTGAGGCTGCGCGACGAGGCTTCCACGGCGTCGCACATCATCAGAATGGCTTGCTCCTTGGTCGAGGGGTTCGGGCCCGGATAGGTGAAGGCGTCTTCGGGCGGCGTCTGGCCCGGGTGATTGTTTTGCCACTTTATATAGAAGAAGCCGGTGTGGCTGCGTCCGTGGTGGGTGGCAATGAAGTCGCGTACGACGCGCGGCAGGTGGTATTTGTCGGCCAGTGCGAGGCCGTCGGTCACGTGGCTGATGATGATTTTGGCCGACAGTTCTTCGGCGCTTAGGCCGTCGCGCGCTTGGAGCTCGTCGTGGGGGTTCACGCCGGTTTGGTTTTCGGTGAAGAAGGCCGGATTTTCCATTTTGCCAATGTCGTGATAGAGGGCGCCGGTGCGCACGAGTTGGGCTTGGCCGCCAATTTTCTCGGCCACTTCGGCGGCGAGGGTGGCCACCTGCATGGAGTGGCTGAACGTGCCGCGCGCCACCTTGGCGAGCTTTTGCAGGAGCGGGCGGTTGGTGTTGGAAAGTTCGATGAGCGTCACGTTCGACGTGAGGCCAAACATCTTTTCAACAACGTACATCAGCGGGTAGGCGAAGAGCAGCAGCACGCAGGCGATGGCCAAGTAGGTGTAGCGCGCCGGATTGATTTCGAGGAACGCCGTGCCTTGCGCCGTGTCGTAGGCAAACTGCAAGAGGGCCACGGCTACGAAGGCGTGGAGCGCAACGCGGAAGAGTTGGGCGCGTTCGGAGAGGTCTTTGATTTCGTAAATCACCATCAAGCCCATAAATATCTCCAAAAGCAGGAATTCGTAGGGGCCCTGAATGCCCAGCGACGCGAGGAGCAGCGACACGAGCATCGTGATGACGGCCGTGAACGAGTCGTAGAAGATTTGAACGAAGAGCGGCACCATGGCAAACGGAATCACGAACACGGACACGACGCCGTGGCGCACGTTCAAGTAGGCCAAGATGGGGAAGATGAGCACGAGGACGAGCAGCAGCAGGCCGGTGTTCATTTTGCCGAGGTATTGCGGGCGATAGATGAGCAGGTAGATGAGCAAGAGGGTGAGCACCAAGAAGATGAAGAGGGCCTGCCCGCCTGCTTGGCGCCATTCTTCGGCGGCGGAGACGTGGTGGGCATTGCTCTCGCGCACAAACGAGTCGAGGATGGCTTCTTGCTCGGCGGTCACGATTTCGCCGCGGTCGATGATGCGCTGTCCGGTCTGCACGAGTCCCTTGCCGGCCGTGATATTTTTTTCCATATCCTGCCGCGCCACGTTTGTTTTTTCTTCGTCCAATGTGTAATTTTGCACGATGTAATCGCTCAAGTTGTAGGCGGCGAGGGCGCTGCGGTCGAAGTGGGCGGAGTCGGCATTCATGATGTCTTCGTAGGCGGTCTTCGTCGAGAAGAGGCCGGCCAGACTCACGCTCTTGGCTTCTTGGCCCTCAATTTGGCGGATGGACTGCGTGCCGTGGTTGAGCAGGTCCATCATGTCTTCGGGGCTCAGCACGCCGGCGGCATAGACGCGCTGCAAGCCTTTCACGATGTGGCTCAAGATGCGGGGCGAGGCGTCGTTGAACTTGCCGCTCATGAAGTCGCTGCGAAAGCGCGCAATCTGCGTGTCGCCAACGCTCGCATCGTAGTTGAAAAACGGCTGGAATGCGCGGCTGGCGCTGTCCCACTCCACTTTGATTTCTTCGTCCGACTTGCTCACGGGGAAGTTGAACGGCGCAATGAGCGGCGCGTACTTCCACGGCGTGCCCACCTTGTATTCGTAGGCCACTTTGCTCTCGCGCGGCAGCGCAATCACCAGCAGGACGGTGGCCGCGATGAGGGCCAAAATTCGATAGAATGTAGTTCGCACGGCGGTTTGTTTTTTAGTTTTGCCGCAAATTTAGAAAAATCTTCACGAAAAACGCTCCTTGGCACAGTTTTTGTACCAAGGAGCGTTGTTTTTAGTGTTCTAAAGCGAACGTTTGCGAACTAATCGTTCAATTTAGCCTTGATAAATTCGCGATTCAGGCGGGCAATGTTGGCAATGCTCTCGTTCTTGGGGCACACGGCCTCGCAAGCGCGGGTGTTGGTGCAGTTGCCGAAGCCCAGTTCGTCCATCTTGGCCACCATGGCTTTGGCGCGCTTGGCGGCTTCGGGACGGCCTTGGGGCAGCAGGGCGAACTGGCTCACCTTGGAGCTCACGAAGAGCATGGCGCTGCCGTTCTTGCAGGCGGCCACGCAGGCGCCGCAGCCAATGCACGTGGCGCAGTCCATGGCCTCGTCGGCGTTCTGCTTCGGAATCAGAATGGCATTGGCGTCTTGGGGAGCGCCAGTGCGCACGCTGATGTAGCCGCCGGCGGCTTGAATCTTGTCGAAGGCGGAGCGGTCCACCATGCAGTCCTTAATCACGGGGAAGGCGGCGCTGCGCCACGGTTCCACGGTGATGGTGTCGCCGTCTTTGAAGCGACGCATGTAGAGTTGGCAGGTCGTGGCACCCTGTTCGGTCTTGCCGTGGGGCGTGCCGTTGATGTAGAGCGAGCACATGCCGCAAATGCCTTCGCGACAGTCGTGGTCGAACACGAAAGGCTCTTGGCCCTCGCTCACCAACTGCTCGTTCAAGATGTCGAGCATCTCGAGGAAGGAAGTGTCGTCGGGGATGTCGTTCATTTGACGCTCATCGAAGTGCCCAGCATCCTGAGGGCCGTTTTGCTTCCAGTACCTGAGTTTAAAACTGATATTTTTAGCCATTGTTTGGATTCTTTTTGGGGTTTTCGATTAAACTTTGTAATTTCGCGTCTTCACTTCGATGGCCTCGTATTTGAGCGGCTCTTTGTACTTCACGGGCTCTTTGTCTTCGCCCTGATATTCCCAGCAGCTCACGTAGAAGCAGTTCTCGTCGTCGCGCTTGGCCTCGCCGTCTTCGGTCTGGTGCTCTTCGCGGAAGTGGCCGCCGCAGCTTTCCTCGCGGTTCAGGGCGTCGATGGCAATCAGCGAGCCCATCGTCAGGAAGTCTTTCAGGCGGATGGCCTTGTCGAGCTCGATGTTCACGCCTTCGATGTGGGGCACGAACACGTTGGTCTCGAATTCCTTCTTCAAGCGCTTGATTTCTTCGAGGGCTTTCATCAGGCCTTCTTTGTTGCGCGCCATACCCACATATTCCCACATCACGTGGCCGAGTTCCTTGTGGATGCTGTCCACGGAGCGCTTGCCGTTGATGCTCAAAATGTGGTCGATGCGGGCCTGAACGTCGGCCTCGGCCTTCACGAACGGTTCGCTGTCGGCGTCGAAGCGCGGCACGGTGATTTGGTCGCTCAAGTAGTTCTGGATGGTGTACGGCAGAACGAAGTAGCCGTCGGCCAAACCTTGCATCAAGGCGCTGGCGCCCAAGCGGTTGGCACCGTGGTCGGAGAAGTTGCACTCGCCAATGGCGAACAGGCCGGGGATGTTGGTCTGCAACTCATAGTCCACCCAGAGGCCGCCCATCGTGTAGTGGATGGCGGGATAAATCATCATCGGGTTTTCGTAGGGCGAAACGTCGGTGATTTCTTCATACATGTCGAACAGGTTGCCATAGCGCTGCTCCACGGCGTCGCGGCCGAGGCGTTCGATGGCTTCGGAGAAGTCGAGGAACACGGCCAGACCGGTGTTGTTCACGCCGAAGCCGGCATCGCAGCGTTCTTTGGCGGCGCGGCTGGCAACGTCGCGGGGAACCAAGTTGCCGAAGGCCGGATAGCGACGCTCCAAGTAGTAGTCGCGGTCTTCTTCGGGAATGTCGCGGCCCTGAATCTCACCGCGTTGCAGACGCTCGGCGTCTTCTTTCTTCTTGGGAACCCAGATGCGGCCGTCGTTGCGGAGCGATTCCGACATGAGGGTGAGTTTCGACTGTTTGTCGCCGTGAACGGGGATACACGTGGGGTGAATTTGCACGTAGGCGGGGTTGGCAAACCATGCGCCTTTCTTGTAGGCGGCAATGGCGGCCGAGCAGTTGCAACCCATGGCGTTGGTCGACAGGAAGTAGGTGTTGCCGTAGCCGCCCGTGCCGAGCACGACGCAGTGGGCGGCAAAGCGCTCCAGCTGGCCGGTCACGAGGTTGCGGGCGATGATGCCGCGGGCACGTCCGTCGATAATCACAACGTCGAGCATCTCGTAGCGCGTGTAGAGCGTCACGGTGCCTTCGTGCACTTGGCGCATCAGGGCCGAGTAGGCGCCGAGCAGCAGTTGCTGACCCGTTTGGCCTTTGGCATAGAACGTGCGGCTCACCTGCACGCCGCCGAACGAGCGGTTGGCCAAGAGGCCGCCGTACTCGCGGGCAAAGGGAACGCCCTGCGCAACGCACTGGTCGATGATGTTGGCGCTCACCTCGGCCAAGCGGTAAACGTTGGCTTCGCGGGCACGATAGTCGCCGCCCTTCACGGTGTCGTAGAACAAGCGATAAACGCTGTCGCCGTCGTTCTGATAGTTTTTAGCTGCATTGATACCGCCCTGCGCTGCAATGGAGTGTGCGCGACGCGGACTGTCTTGAATGCAGAAGTTCAACACTCTGAAACCCATCTCGCCAAGGCTGGCTGCCGCACTTGCGCCGGCAAGGCCCGTGCCCACTACGATGATGTCCAACTTGCGCTTGTTGGCCGGATTCACCAACTTTTGATGCGCCTTGAAATTGGTCCATTTTTCACTAACCGGACCGGCGGGTATCTTGGAATTTATTTGTACCATAATAAATTTCAGTTTTCTAAAATTTTTTGTTTATTTTGCCAGTCCAATGGCGCAGAAGTAGATGGCCACGCAGGCAAACAGCAGCATCACGATGGTCACCCA
>Ga0065708_1039998_pt1 | contig 20183 bp, 14 predicted proteins | sample Hoacrofraction12_2_FD_59095 | JGI IMG/M metagenome (GOLD analysis project Ga0065708, IMG submission 59095) | Hoatzin crop microbial communities from Cojedes, Venezuela, sample from fiber fraction 12 v1 | ecosystem: Host-associated > Birds > Digestive system > Esophagus > Crop | place: Venezuela... | reverse complement strand
ATCCGGGAATGTTTCCGCGAGCTCCTTTAGGCGCGAGCACTCGAAGCTCTTGCTATATGCAAGGACGCAGACATCATCTGGTATATTGTCGCAAAGGCTCTGCGCAATCGCCCTGCGGGGATCCTCACCCGGAGTGGCGAGGAATTCCTCATGACGGATATTGTCAAAGTCTTCTTTCTTCTCCATTATGTGAAGAGAATACTGGAAAGGAATCTGCTCTCCGGTGCGCGTCCCGACAAATTCGGGAATGGCCGGGCTTATGGTCTCAAAATCCAGGAAATACAGAGGGTATGACAGACTTTTCAGAAAATCCCTGATTCCATCTCTGTCAATGTGTTCTCTGCCATCCAGGGTGCATTCAACCTGTATCTTCTGAATGCGGCCGACGGTTCCATCGGAATACCTGTAGCGGTCCCTTATGTCATCAAAGGACTTCTTTTCCTCGTTGTATAGTCCAACAGCCTTCGGAAATCCGATCCTGTAGATATCGAACACGGAATGTTCCGGCATCTTGACGCACTTTCGGCAATAGTCCCAGAAAGGGCAGGCGTAGGGATTGTGGCAGTGGACGCCTATGACCGTCTCTGGCTCTTCGCTCTGAAGCACCATCTTCTTTGCCTCGGGAACCCTTTCATCAACCTTTGAATACTCGTCTTCAATAAGGCCAGATGCGTCGAGTATATGAAATAGTCCATTCTGGTCTAGGGGGCCCGCTTCCCTTTTGTATTCCTTGTCCAGGAGCACGAGATAGGCTCCGGTGACATTGACACCACACTTCCTCAGCACCCACTTCTGATAAGCAAGGTCCGGATAGTACTTTTCGTATTTACCATCCTTTAGATTATCCTCGCTCCAGGTGGAGCTCTTCACTTCGTAAATCTCATATCCTCCTTCCACCTTGTGCAGGATATCAACTGCGCAATAGTTTCCGTCAAATGAGAAGGAGGCTTCGCAGATGTTCTCCGTGCCAATAGCGATATGATGAGCCGTAAGGGAGCACATCCTGGACAGGTCAAGCGTGCCATCATCCTTATGGGATGTGACTTCCACAAAATCTCCCAGAAGTTCCATGGCCGTATCGCCTACGACGTTTCCTTCCTCCATACGGCGGACGGTATCTGCCGAAAGTTTCTCTTCCTCCGGATTATGGACTTTGAGCCAGAGCTTCTTGGGGCACTGGCAGAAAGAAGTGTATCTCGATTTTGAAAGCACAGCCTGATGTTTTGGTTTTGCAATATGTCTAATCCTATCCATTATATCAGGCTTATCCATCAGATGCAACCTTCAAAAGCAAAAAATATCACTTTTATTGATGTTCTTGATTCTCAATTTCCCCACTCATTCTATCATGCAGACCTCTTAGCTTTTCAGAAATATCCCCTAGGCGTGAAGTGTTGGAGTCTGCTGATTCCATCAAGTGTCTTTCGTATATGGAATATGCTTCTTCCAATTTTTCAGTTGCGGCACGAAGGTCCCCTATGATTTCATAACATTCGGAAAGGGACTCCGCACTTCTCGCTAGAAGGAATTCGTTATTATGGGTCGGATTTTCCTCGGAGATCTTTTTTCTGATTGAATAGGATTTCCCAAAATGTTCAATTGCATCATTGTACATCCGGTATTTTTTACAGAATACGCCGTAGCGGGACTCCTTATGAGCTAGTTCGGGAAGATATTCATTAGAATTTTTCTTTGCAAGGTCACAGAATAAGGCTATAAGATCATCATGAATGAATTTGGCAGACTCGACGTACAAACGTCTCTCTACAATCCCATCTATTTCTTTCAGATAGGTTTCGGGTTCTTTACGCGCCAGTTCTAGGTAGATGGAATACGCCTCATGCGTTTTTTCACCCATTGAGGAAGACCGTTCCGTCTGTCCACCGAGGAGCAATGCGACCTTTGCCAGACATGGAAGATACCGTTCCGGGTCTTTTTTACATAAATTCTTGCAGATGGCATATGCCTGACCATATATGTACTCTGCACTGAACGCCTTCTCGTAATCTGCCTGTCCTTCACCAGATCGAAAAATGTCGATTCCTGCTCCTACGATTTCCTGTGAGAACTTGAGATATTCTGAAAGGTATGTACCCGGCTTCTTTTTTGCCAAGTCTCCAATTATTGAGTAAGCCTCCCTGTCCATTGGAAGGGCTTTGTCATATCGGCATTGACTACGATAGAATTCGCCTATGAAAGATGCGCTTTGGAAAAGTCTTGCCATATTTGCACTTGAATTCCCCTTTGCGATGTCCTTGCGAAGTCCATATTCTTTCAAGAAACAGCCCTCGGCCTTTTCCAAGTTCCCCGCATCCTGGTAGAATTCTCCCATTCTATGCTCCAGGGATGTCTTATCCTCTGCATTGGGGCACTCCGCATCTGCGGCTGTATCAATCTCTCCATTTTCATCCATAAATCTTTCTATCTTTTGGATGTATTCCTGGAGCTTTTCCCTGTTGTCTTCCGTGTTATTGCTTTGTGAAAGTTGCCTATATATAGAGTAGGCATCCATGTAATAGGAACCGGCTTCATGGACCCGACCATTACTGTTGCAGAAATCCCCAATCATGTCAGCTGCTTTAGCTAACAATGGCATATTGAAGTACTTGTCTCTATCGTTGTCTTTCTCGATTTTGGATTTTAGGCTGGAGTATAATTCGAGGTATTTGGTGCCGCACTCATCTCTCATCTCTTGATGACTTGCGTAGAATTTCTCAAGATTATCGGTAGCATCAATGAATTTTCCCATGCAATAATGCGGCTTTATCCCATTGTCAACGGCTCTTTTCCATAACGAATATATTTCATATCGCCAATGTCCTTCTTTCTCGACATTCCCGCTCTTGGAATATAGGTTGACAAAACTGCAGGATATTTCGTCCAATTGCTCTGGAGTGTATGTACTATGCTCGGAATAGAAATCTTTAAATATGGAATAGGCTTCTAGAAGTTTTTCTTCAGCCTTGTCGTATTTATTGAATTTTATGTAGAAGTTCCCGAATCTTTTACAGGTATATGCAAAGTCGGAACTTTTGTACTTTCTTTCTTCGGATTCCGCTTTGTGAATGTCGTAGATTCTATTGTAATAATATTCGGATTTCTGGAAGTTTCCGGAATTGCTATAGAATTCTGCCAATTGCCTAAGATCTTCAGGATCGTTCTCCCCCTTCAGTTCACTTTGCAGATCGAACCATTTAAGGTACCATATCTCTGCATCTTGGGTATACCCTGCCTTGACGCAGACAACTGCAATCCTTTTAGCATAACAACTGAGTTTTTCACTAATATCCTTGCGACCTTCTCCTTTAGTGTCATTGTACAGGTTTTCGAAGAAGTGGTACATCTCCTTCAGCCTAAGTCTGGCAAAAGGGTAGTTTTCCGTGTTTTCATAATACTTTATAAGTTCATCACTGACTTCAACTAAATTTGAACGGCTATCATCGTTTTGAACCTTCTCAGCAATATCCTTGAAAAAATAGTATAATTCCGTATACATTGCCTCCGCCTTGTCCCCTTTCCCATTCAGTCGTTTAATCCCTTCTGCAGATTGCATCATATAACCCAGGAAACTGTAATCGCTTTTGGAAAGGCTCCTGTACATGCCAAGGGCTCTTGAATACATTTTTTCAGCCTCACCCTTCTCACTCAATTCTTCATCCACTTCCCCAAGATTTAATGCGACTTCTGCCAAACTGGCATCAAAGGTCATCTTCTCCCGTGAGGACAAATCTTCAAGGATGGATAATGCTTCTTCATACCTCGCCTTGGCCTTTTCGTAGTGTTCTCTGGGGTAAGGATATCCATTCACAAATTCCTTGTTGAAGTTTCCTTCTAAAGACGCAGCTTTTGCCAAGTGAGGAAGATTATTGGGATCCACTCTCGCCATCTCTTTGCAGAACTCATATACTTTGGGATAAATCTCATCCCGCATCTCAAAGATTTTAGATTTATGGTCGTCATGCTGATTTAAATTTGAATAGAATTCTTCCAATTTCTTTACATACTCCAGCATTTCGGGGAGGAATGTGCCGGGATCCTCCTTGGACAAATCCATGTATATGTTGAACACTTTAAGGGGCCTTCTTGCGGCTTCTTTAACATCGCCATCATCAGAATAGCATTTCCCTAAAAGCATTGCGGCGTCACCAAGATATTTGAGATTCCTTTTCGGATCATCTTTCGTTGGAGCTTCTAATAAAGAGAATATTTCCATGTAAATAGCCTCTTTATCATCATCTCTGAAATAAATTACTGTTTCTGCGCTTTCTTCAAGATCATCAAAGTAGATTTCGGGAAGCTTCGCTGCGAGTTCCTTATATAATCCGTATGCTTCCAGGTACTTTTCTTCGGCAATTGTTTCCTGCCCTTCAATTTTTTGCAAAAGATTCCCAAGCGTGTAAGCCAAAAATGCGACTATGGGTTTGAATCTCTCATCTGTAATGTCATTGAACTTTTCATATGACCCGGTCAAAAGCGTCTGCGCATCTTCCAAACACATACTGTCTTCATAGAAAGATACGATTGATCTTGTGGCAATTTTCAATTCTCCGATATATTCGTCAGGATCTGATTCCGCAAGACCTTCAATAAGCGAATATTGCTCCAGAAGCATTTCTTTAGCCTCATCATATTTCCCTTGTTCCTTGTAAAAGTTACCGATTTCACCGCAAGTGTCTGCAAAGTGAAGGATATTGGCAGATGCGCTGTTTTTTTCAATGAGCGGCTTTAGGTAGGAGTAAGCTTCATTGTAGAATTTCTCGGATTTTGCAAAATCCTTGTTCTCATCACAAAGACGGGCCATACCAAGTTTCGTATCAGCAGCTTCAGAAAGGAAATACTCGCAGTCTTCTTTTTCTATCTTTTTAAATACTTCATAACATTCGGAGAACTTTTCCATTGCTTTGTCCGCTTGCCCAACTTCCCTGTAATATTCACCGATGTTTGAAAGGCTTATAGCCAAGCGTCTCGTATCTTCGGACGAACCATTAGAGGCTAGACACTCATTTATGAGGTAGGCCTCCTGGTATTTCTCTCTAGCCGCTTTCTGCCTTTGTGTCCTGAGGTATACGCTCCCTAGATTATTGGCCGCAATCGCCAGTTCTGCGAGAAGTTTCGGATTTTCTCCAGCTAACTTTTTCCTAATCGTATAGAATTTTTCATAGTTTTCTGTCGCTTTGGCATACTTGTCTTCTTTGAGATATGGGGAGTATAGGTACAAAAGCTCAGCATTGCCAAAGTATATGTCCGATAAGGCTTTCTCGTCATACCCGTTTATCTTTTGTGCAAGTGATGCCGCCTCATCGTAGGCGTCAGAAGCTTCGCCTACCTGGTCTTCAAGACTTCTTCCCGGACTATTGTCGGCCATGGCTGCTTTTGCTTTCAGCATGAACGTATCAACAAGCATCCGCCCTTTCTCGTTCAGTATCTGACTGTCTTTCTTGAATTCTACGGCATATCCCTTTAATGTGTTCAGGTCAAGAGTCTTGTTGCATTCTCCAATCTTTCCTTCCAGGAACGATTCCCTGGCTTTATCATATAGTTCTCCTGTCTTCTCGAGGGATGACTTCATTAGCTCAGTTGCAAGCCCTAGAAGCCTTTCCTGATATAGCCTCAGCTCTTCTTCCTTCCGCTCAATCTCCTTCTTTAGTTCTTTCTCCTTCTTTAGTCCTTTATTGTTATCTTTCACATATTTCTTGCGGAGATCTTCATATTCACTCTTAAGACGAAGATATTCAGGGTCGTTCTTTGCGAACGGGATGTTCTCCATGTCCACTACGTTCACCCCGCCAATGGAAAGCTTGCCGCCCCTTGACTTCAGTATGGATCCTTCATTGTTTGAAGATTTCAAGATAGATTCTTCATTATTCGAAATCATAAAGGATTCCAACTGGATGATGAAGTTTAGTTTCATTGTATCTTCATTTTCGAAACGGCAGTAGAAGTGGCCGTACTTGGAGACAAAACTATTTTTGAATTCCCTTATGCCATCTTTTGCATCATCAGGAAGCGGTTCTTTGAAGTATACGTAAATTTTCTTGGGATTATTGCCGGCCTTCAGGTTCTCGTATGCGGCCTCCATTTGATTGCGTATCTGATCGCTGTCGTCCCAGAACATGGAAAGACATACCTCGGATTGGGAGATGGCCTCTGCAAAATCTTCCGAGTCGATATCCGAGATGACATTTATCCTGTATCCTCGTATCTTCAGATATTTATTGATGTTCTCTATCAGATCTATTATCTGATCGTCCACATAAGACAATCCTTTATCCCTGAGGATGCAAACAGTGAGAGTCTTCATAGTATTTTTCTCCAATAGTGTATTTGAGCGCCTATAATAGTGTTTGGAGCATATTGAATATTGGCACCTGCAGCCAATGTAGTTCAATATGAAATCTCATTCCGATAGTAAAATTTTCCGATATTATGTAAAGTTTATCAATTGTCTCTAGCCACAATAGCCTGCGTGACGTTCTACAGTTCCATGGGCTCCATAGCCGGCAGTGTATTTCTCATATTTTTCTATAGCCAAGGAATTCTTCCTTTAATCCTATGGGGACATCATCAAGGTCAAGCACATTCGAAATTCCTGATTTAAGGGCACTTCCTTTAAGAGTGAAAAGGGAAGGAAGGTTGATCCCTTCCTTTTTAAGGATGTCCGTCAGAATCAGTATGTAGCGAAGGAGTAGTTCCGAGTGGTTCCCTGAGACTTCGAACACTTTCTTGCCTTCATCCTCAAGTTTTCTTCTGAGGTCGTCAAGGGGCTCGGATTCCGTATCATCCACCGTTTTCTTAAATATCGTGAACGTCTCATAGGGCTTTTCCCCTTTTGCCCCCCGGGCCAGGGAGAGTTCCAATTCCTCAAGGGTGTAGTCGCCAAGTTTCCTCCAGAACAGGGCTATTGTATAGTCGCATTCCCGTATCTCGTCGTTGTACTCATCCTGTTTTGCCTTCACCCCCATGGAAGCATCCAGGTATTCCCACTTGATGACATTGATGGTCATGTCCTTTTCATCCAGGAGGTCATTTGCCTTCTGTACCACTCTGGAGAAGAGAAGGCGCTCATTAAGCAGTTCTTCGCTTGATGCGATGAAGACATCTATTTCCTTGCAATCTTCCATCACTTCACCTTCTTTATTTCAAAGCCCAGTTTAAGTATGAGCTTGAGTGTCTGCTGCGAGGTCATCCTGTCGTAGTCCTTTTCATCCTCGGAAAGTTCTTCATATGGCACCAGGCAGGGGTGCTCCATCTTTTCTCTATCCAATTTTTCCCCATACTTCCATCCTTCCCCGATCCTTGCGCTCGACCAGTTCTCGTGGACATTGAGGGCTATGTTTTCAAGGAGCGGCAGCAACTCTTCCGGGATTGCGACATCGGAAGTGTCTACGGGGTGAGGTGTATATGTCCTTTTTTCATCCAGGATACTTTCTACATCCTCTTTGCCCTGATTCTCCTTGTGCATATCCTGCCGCCCAATGCTCAGGGTTGTAATCACTACCGCCTTGTCAAAATACTGCACAGGATTATTCTTCTGGCTCTCTGGGACACGTGCATCACTCTTTATGAGTCCCAGATCTTCCCATGGAATCAAGCACAGGTGCTTTTTCCTCCTTACGTCACATTTGACTGCCAGATTTTTGTATTCATCGGGAGTCATGGTTTCGTAGCCCATCGCATAGAGCGCACTGTTCCAGCGAAGGTGTTCTAGACGCGACAAGTTCTCAAACCAAGGCTCGCTGTCCAGTTCTGTCACAATATCATCGACTGAATCCCAATCATAATATGAGGAAATGCTCTTTCCTTCGATGAGTTTCATCTTTGTGTAGATATGATCGGCATTGGAGAAGTCCTGGGATTCTTTTCTCACAAGGTCCATTTTCTCAAGAGGGGTCTTTGCGTCATTACGGCGTTTCCCCCAATAATCTTCCTTAGGGTTGAAAGAGGATGGATTCGTTATCTTTTCGTACGCCATATGGAATTCCTTAGCCTGACACAGCAGCATATCTTCGTGGACCATCTCCTTTTTGAATATGTCTTCCGGAACTCCAAACACTTTTATTATGTCATCGGAATTCCCGCCAATGTTAACTTCGGAAATTACCTTCATTCTCTGCGTGTTTTCAGTCATATAGCCCCTTACCGCTATGATAAAGTGGTTGAGGTTTTTCCTGTACCTCAAGGCGAACTGATAGATATCTTCCGCCAGGGAAATGTCGTTCTCGTCCGAGCCTGAAGTTATGACTATGTAGTTGAGCTCGTTTATGCTTTTCTTAAGGTTATTCCAAAATTCGTCGCTGCCGCTGTCCTCCTGTTTGAAAGTGACGCCCGACTCTTTTTTCCTGAAATAAGGAGTTTCAGCAAGGAATCTTCCCTTGAGCGAGTCCATGTCCTTATCTATTGCCGTGCACAGGAATTTTCCTTCAGGGGCGTCCTCATAGACGAACCTTCCGAATTCCGACAGGAACCGGAGGGCTTCCTGCCCCGTTTGGCCGAATCCTATTATGAGGGAATTGAACGGAGATTGTGCCAGTGCGTTTTCAGTGTCTATATCTATGAAATTCACCGGATGGAAGGAATGGGTTTTCCTCAGGTAGTGCACTGCAAGGAAAGCCGAGTCCACTATTACGATGTTGAATGAAGGATTCCCGTTTTCACTCTTCCCTTCTTCACTCCTATCTGCCCCATTTATTTTAGATGTGTCGATGTACTCGAGAGCATCGCATGAACGATTCTGCGAAGCATGGCAATATGTTACGACATTGCAGGAAAGGGTTTCCGCCTTGTCGCCGTTCTTCTCCTCCTGGAAGTTATCCCTGATGGCCAGGGTGGATGCTATGTTCCTGTTCTCGTCATTGGAAAGGAAATAGAAATGAAGGGTCTTACCTCTATTTCTCAAGAGCCTTCCGAGTTCCAGGTCCTTGATCAGGGATTTGCCGTCGTACTGCCATGGTTTTACTGCGGTCTTCCTGACTATGATGGAGGATATGCCACCTTTGAGTGTAGGCGCCATCCTGTAGGCTTCGCGGCTGAAAATCCTTTCTATGCTGACTCCTTCGCTCTCATCTTCATCGCTCCCCGGGTCGAAGAATATTATCAGGTCCTCTCCTTTAGGAAATCCGTAGCCGCTGTCCTTTGACGGTCCATCACCTTGTCCGCTATTTTCCAGGATGTCCTTTGCCAAAAGGGCCGAGTTCTCTCCGAAGTCAAAGAATATGTGTATGTGCCTGATTTTTTCCTGCTGCCTTTCTTTCTGGGCCCAGAACCAAAGGATCCTGGAGCGGAACCAGCTTCCGAAAAGGTAGATCAGAAAAGCGCCTGAAACCGCTACTGCACAGATGAGGATAATCGAATACAGGGTGACATACAATACGCTCTCCCTGAATACAGGTGCCACCTGGGATATGTCGGGATCCAGGAAGAACATCCTGAGGGATGAAATCACTGACATTCCAACAAGGCTGAGAAATGAGAGTCTTCCCCCTTCGGGAACGGATTCGCTGCCGGAATACCCGATCAGGTATATCACAACTCCCAATATGAAAACAATCAGGGCCGCCCTGGCGATTACTTGGAATGATAGGCGTCTTTTCCTATATTCCTTGTATATTACATAGGAGCCTAACAGCAGGAGTATTATGCTGAAAATGTTTATGATGGCATTCATGTCTGGTTGGAGTTTCTTGGTGTGGGGCGGATTGTGCAGGGGTCTACTTGATCTTATGGTTTTCTGGCATCCACCCGTGAGTATTCAAGGAGTCAATACCCCACAAATTGTTTCTATCCAGGTATTGTCCACATACTCTATACTTTGGCTAATGCCTGATTACGATTTCAGCATCTTTGAAAAAGTCCTTGATGCATTCGATTATCTTTTCGCCCGACTTTTCGCTTACGGAGACCCTTGATATTGAGCTGCAACCAAGAAAAGCATTCTTCCCAATACTCCGGAGGCTGTCCGGCAGATCTATGCTGCAAAGGGCCGTGCAATAACTGAAAGCATGTTTCCCTATGCTTTTGACGCCGGAGGGAATTTCGATTCGGGAAAGGCTTATGCATCCCCTGAACGCATCTTCTTCTATGCTTTTCGTTTCGGGGGAAAGTTCTACTTCACTTAGCGAAACGCATCCTCTGAATATCCTTTTAGCCAAGCTTTTCACTCCTTGTGGCATCTTTATGGATTTGAGGCTACGGCATCCACTAAAAGCGGAATCACAGATAAAAGCCAGGCTTGAAGGGAGATCTATGCTGGAAAGGCTCTCGCAATCTCGGAATGCTTCACTCCCTATGCTTCTTACTTCAGAAGGGATACTAACGCTTTTAAGGTTGCGGCATCCCCTGAAAGTCGACCATCCTATTGCTGTTACTTTCAAAGGGATTTCTATGCTTTCAAGACTCGCACAATCCCCGAAAGCGGCGTCACTGATCACTGTTACTCCATCTGGAATCTTGATGTAGGTGAGATTCTTGCATCCTCTGAATGCGAATTGCCAAATGCCCGTAACTTCCTTAGGGATATCTAAGCTCTCCAGGCTCTCGCATCCCTCAAATGTTCCAGCATAGATAAAATTAACTCCGGATGGTATTGCCAAGCTCTTTAGGGAAGTGCATCCGCGAAAGGCGTAATTTCGTATTTCCTTGACGTTCGGTGGAATCGTCATTTTTTTAAGCTTTACGCAACCGTCGAAAGCGTTATCCCTAATGCAAGTTACGCTATCGGGTAGTTCAATGCTCTCTAGGCTGGTGCAGCCGCTAAAACCCCCTATGTTAGTAACGCCGCTAGGAATATTGATGTCCCTTAGGGAAGTGCAATTGTCAAAGGCATACAGCCATCCTGAGACGCCATGTGGGATTTCTATGCTCTCAAGAAGTCCACAATCACTGAAAGCATGGGGCTCTATTTCTTTCAGGCTGCTTGGAAGTTTCACTTCCCTGAGGTTCTCGCAACCGGAGAATGCGCCAGCGTCTATGCTGACGACACCTTCCGGAATCTCAATGGAGGTAAGATCTTTCCTGTCCATGAATGCGCGCATCCCGATACTTTTGACACCGGAAGGAATGGTGATGCAACTCTTGCAAGCGGCAACCAGGGTATCATCCTTTCTTGAAAGAAGGCATCCCTCTGACATGTAGTACGACTCTGAAGAAGGGTCGATAAGAATCTCTTCCAGGTTGTAGCAGCCTCCGAAAGCTCCATACCCAATTCCGCCGGTAACGCTTTTCGGGATGCTTATCCTCTTAAGGGAAGTACAACTCCCGAAAGCACCCCATTCTATGTATGTGACGCCCTCCGGGATTTCGACGGAAGAAAGTGCCGTACATTCTGCAAAAACGCTCTCACCAATTGCGGTCAGCCCGGACGGGATATTGATTTCCTTCAGGGAGCTGCAGCCATAGAAGGCATGTCCCTCCATCCTTTCTATGCTATCTGGAAGTTCCACACAGGAAAGGCTCCGACACTTCCAGAAGGCTTTTTCACCAATGGACACTACGCCTGATGGCATGACGACACTCTCAAGGCTTGTGCAGTCCTCGAATGCGCTTTCACCTATTTCCGTCACCCCTGAAGGTATCTCAATACTTTTCAGGCTGACGCACTCCTTGAAGGTTTCCCGCCCGATTGACTTTATGAGTGGAGGGAGAGTGATGCTCTCGAGAGACACACACGAGCAGAAGGCGTAATCGCCAATACGATTCACGCTAGGGGGGATTTCTATGCTCCTCAGATTCCTGCAGCCATAGAAGGCACCGTCTCCGATTTCCGTCACCCCATCCGGTATGATGACACTATCGAAATCAGTCCTTTTGGCATAGGCTCGCCCTGATATCATTTCCGTGTCGTTTTTTTCTTAAGACAATTGCCTATAGCCATTTCTTCCTATAATAAAAACATCGAATGCATCTGGAGAATTTGTACCCTCTTCTTACCTACATCAAATTTCTCGTATCATATCTGCAGCGACAGCAGATACCAAAGGATTCATATTCTCTCTGCCGGTCCTTGGATTCACAGTATTCGCCCATTCCAAGAATTCTTCTTTACTCAGCCTATAATATACCGAAGGAAGCGGTGCGAAAACCTCCCCTATATCTTGGGCATCTGCCTTAGAGCAATCTATGACCACAATGACAGATTTGGGATTGTCAGTCATCATAGGCGCAGCACGCTGCATCATGAATGAAGCCACAAATCCCTTCATGACCTTTTCACAATGTTCCCTATCCGAATACCTAAGCCTCAGGGCGAAAAATTTGTCGAACTCTTCCACACAATAATTACTTGCATCTCTAGGCTCTTCAAGGTCGACCTCTCCCTTGGGCTTGTCCCCCAAAAGGGCAGCCTCTTCCATTATTATGGAGGTTTTTCCTATCCCATCATTGCCAGATACAATAAGACAATTGGCAGGGGAATTGTCAACGTACAACGGCGCCAAAAATTCATGAATCTTTTCATGCAGTTCTTTTCTTCCAATAGTTTCCATACCTTATGTAATTTTAATTTATTAATGTAACTTTTGCTCATTTACTCAAATACTTCTGTAGCCTACCAATTCTGCTATATTTATTACTGTCATGAACCTGAATCTACAGTAAATTCATTCCATTTTCGCTTGTCCATAATGGGAATTCCTTGTAATGAATGCCATATCAGACAGTCTCATCATCTATCTGTGATTGCCACTCTTAATCCGACATTGGCAGCCTTCTTCCCAGGCTCCAAAGCGAGTCTGCATGTCACCCTTCCACAAGATGGATAGTTTATGTAACTTCCGCCACGTGCCACTTTGTGAGTCCCGTACGGAGCGCCGAATGGATCCTCCATTGGCCCGATGTGATAGCCTTCATACCAATCCGTGCACCACTCCCATACGTTTCCGCTCATATCATACACGCCAAGCTCATTCGGTTTCTTACTTCCTACGGGATGAGTAAGATTTCCACTGTTGGTACTAGTCCATGCTACTTCATTTATATCATTTCCGCCAGAATATGTGTATCCTTTACTGAATTTTCCACCACGGGCCGCATATTCCCATTCAGTTTCTGTGACCAGGCGGAAAGGCCTTTGGGATTTCATACTTAGTTTATCCACAAAAGATTTACACTCTTCCCAGCTTACATTCTCAACAGGATTATGCGGGCTTCTCTTGTTCAGTGACGGATTATATCCCATTATATTTTCAAATTCCTGCTGGGTTATCGGGTACTTGCTGATATAAAAAGACTTCAAGGTGACCTCATGCTGCGGGAATTCGTCATTGTTCACAGGACCGGTCTGGTTTTCAGGGGCACCCATTGAAAAAGTTCCTCCTTCCACATACGTCATGTTCTCAACCAACGAGACAATGATCGGATCCGAAATACGCTTTGTGCTTATCCCATGTTCTTCCTCTGTCTTATCCGACTTTCCGAACAATCTTCTTTTCTTAGATTTTTTTCGAGTTTTTTTCCCCGTTGCCGTAGAATCCACAACCATACGTGTGGAATCCATAATGACGACAGTAGAATCCACCACTGCAATAGTATTGTGTTTCATCCTGTTTATCTTCACCCTTGACGATATGAGCACAGCGACAAGAGCGACACCAGCGCATCCGGCTATGATTTTCCACAAAAGTACAGGGTCAATGGATATCTTACGTCCCCTTTTCTCCTCTATTGTCTCTTTTATAATATATATTTCATCAGAGAGGAACTCTACCAGTGAAATGATAGAACCGATTATAAAGTAAGGAATGCAGAGGACAAAACCTATAGCTAAGCCAATGAGAGGAATCGCTAGAACTATAACGATGAAAATCAAAAGAGTGGTAAACATGGTGTTTGGATTTTAGCTGGTTCTGCTATCAGCGATTCATCATAGCCCTAACTCTATTGCCCAATGAAAAACGATATTTTGTCCTGCTCTGAGGCTCTGAGGTGACCGTTATTGTCGCTATTTTGGGCTTAATTATACTCGTAAAAATACGGTGTTTTTTTGCATTAAACGAACAAGGTTCACTCAGAACGAAAGGAAAGAACCATTATATTCCAAAGGCGTCCTTGAACCACGAGGCAAACAGTTCCGCAGGATTCTCTCCGTGCCTGTCTGAGGACTCTCCGGGATTTACCTCTATCACGAATTCTGGGGTGGCGTCAATTGTAAAATACTTCCCTCCCAATGCACTTAATCTCTTCGCCGCCTCTTTCACCACGTCGGGAATGACGTTATTGTTTCTATATATCTTCCCGTTTATAACCCAATAACGATGATCTTCCTCAAATCTCTCTTGTTCGTAATATTCCCTGATGCAGAATTTTGAAACGTGAAAATGAGAATAATAGGACATCATCTCATCGAAAGAATGGTCAGGCCACACAGAAAGGCCTTCCTGGATATGTTCAAGGGCGGAATTATCGCCTTTTATGAAAGCCTTTTTCCATCCCCGGCGCCTTATTCCATCAACAACACTTTCATCAAGAATGTCAGAGAAAAAGGTCCCAATAGTTATTCCTTCTATGTATGGATAGTACCTGTGCATTTCAAGGTAACTCCTGTAAACTTCGTAACTGTCAAGGTAACGGTTATCAGAAGGATACTTACCAGCCTCCACGATCGTAGTCGTCCTAAGTATCAAGGACTCAGCCTTAACATCAGGTTTTAGCCCAGTACAAAAGCCAGCATTGCGCATAGCTACTTCTTCACTCCTAAAATACCTGTGGACAAGAGTCGGATTCTCTTTATCATGAGCATATACTATCTGATATTTCATAGAAGACTTCCCTTAGAAAATTTTAACGCAATTAACCAATCAACTCACATATATTTATATGATTTTGACGAGAGTAAGACTAGATCGAGCCAACTACTGCCGTCAAAATCATCTAATTTGAGCAATCACTTACGACCGCTAATTCTGAGATTAATTGACACGATAATCAGTTTCCCTGCCCTTCCTACGTAGTATTTTAGTCATTAACTTATCTGTGCCGGTCTCAAAATCAATTGGAGATGGCTCATCCGCTTTCCAGTAATCATACTTTGAATAATCCTCGACGCCATCTGACTTTTTCCCATTGATATTGCCCAGGTCAGCAACGACCTTTACTCCCAAAAATTTCTCAATAAAATTCCTCATAATTAATTGATTTATATGCGCCTACTCTTTAATGGATTTTCGGCATTACTCCCATATATGCAACTAATTTTACAATGCTTTAGCTTAATCTTCTAATGTTTGGGACTTCGTAATCTAATCTCTTATTTATGAGGTAAGAAGAACTCTCATGTTTTAAAGAGAAAATTTTTCTAAAAGTTCAAACCATATGATCCCACCTTTGAAATCATGCTCATATTTCCACAAGGCTATTGATCCAGCTAGCGATAGATATCCTGGAGCAAAAATCTATATACATCTTAAAATCAAATGCAAAGACATTTGTTGTAAGCATCTTTTCTGTAGAAATAGGAGAAAATATCTCATGCCTTAACAGTTCGTATGCTTTTTCAAACAATTTCTTTATCGTAGGTTTTGCGGCCTCGAGTCCGCTCATGGAAATCCCGAAAAAATCTGCCACGTAATGATACTCAGAAAGCTCTTTCGGGAGGAAATCCCTAAAATACTTCCTAGCCCAGTCTTTCCAGACATCTTCCTTCTGGCCTAGTCTCAGGTTATATATTGCCTCAATAATGCTTTTATCCGCATAAAAAGATTTCAGTTCAATCCCAAGAGGCGCATATATGAGGTCGCTTTCCTCAGAAACGTCAAACTCATTTCCTATATTATAACTAACTGCGCCTGGTTCCAGTGGAGTTTCATCAACAAAAAGGGTGTCTCCTCCCTGTCCCCCAAAAACTACTTGAATCCCTTTTTCCTTGCAGGCTAAAGCAATCGCTTTGGCGCTCTCATTAGCCTTAATGGCTCCATCGGGAAACTGCTTTGCAGGTATTTTATCTAGGCAACTATAAAAGGGGTAATCTTCATTATTAATTAGAACAGTATCTATTCCTAAAGGAGCAAGAATCTCCTGAATTTTTCGCTCCGTTCGAAATTCATATCTGTCAGTATACAAGCCAAAAAGATAAAACGGAATATCCAGATGATGAAGAATTCCTATTATCAGGCTAGAATCAAGTCCACCACTGAGATGTACCCCTATTTTCTTGTCTTTGTATTTGTCAAAGTATTTTTCACAACGTCCTAGGAACTTATCGATATCCATAGGGACTAAGGAAGGAGTGAACCTATCCTCTACTAAGCAGTTTTTTTGCAGATCCCATCGAAAGCCTGGATAAATAGGCCAAATATGCTCAAACAGAGGTTTGTACTCCACTTGCCTCGTTGCACCTAATGATTCATTCCAAAGATGATCATCAATCCGGAATTCCCTCCACATTCCATTTCTGAGGTCATCCCAAATATCCTGACGGATTCCAACCCTATCGTCATAAAAGGAAAGAGCAGGTTGAGGATGGATGGAATCTGTAAATCTCATTTGATGATAAGAACCGGCTTATAGCAAATCCACTGATTGTCGAAAGGATCCGCTATCATGTTGTCTTCAATTACCCAGGCGTGCATCTGAACCGAAGGCAAGAACGCTCCGACAAATGCCACTCCATTTTTCTTGAACCGTTTGGAAAGGGATGCGGCGAATAGCATTCTTGGCAGACAAAGTTTCTTTTGCTGTACTCCAGGATATAATTTTCTATAAACCAGAGTTGCTTCAAACGCATCCTTATATACAGGGATAGCGCATTTGCCAAGTAAAAATGCCAGTGCAAATGAATGTTTGGAAAGAAACGTCAGAGCCTTGGCATAAAACCTTACCCAAGAAGATATCTCTGGAGCCTTATACGGAGGCTCTAACGTCCTTTTTTCAAGTAGATAAGGATTGTCGACTGCGGCTATTCCTTTGGAAGTCTTTGAGAGAGGCTCCTCAACTAGAATCCCCAATAGAGGATTAAATGAGTACTCCTCGCCTTTGAAAACCAAATTACCGATACGACAAAACTTCATCTATTAAATTAGCTTATTGATCCCCAACCACTGTCATTAAAGTCCTTACGCCAATATTTATAACCTCCGCCACAATCTTCTGCGCCATTAGACTTATGTCCATTGATGTTTTTAACATCAGAAACGACCTTTACTCCTAAGAGTTTCTCAACAATCTTTTTCATGATTTATTAGATTTAGTTTCATTGCCTACTCTTTGAAGGATTTTCGGCATACTCCTTATTTAAAATATTTTTAAGAAATCCATTATTACTTTCTTTGAAATGCCTTGAATCGGCATTCGAGAGGGTGACACCATAATTAACTTTTTTGTACCGACAGCACTAACACTGTATTCATTATCAAATAGATATCCCTTAATATATCCTTTATCAGAAGTCAAGTTGTAAGTTGGAATTCTATTTTTGATGCTAAACTTCTTATTTACCCAATCCTTTCCAGTAGATACTACGATAATATCCGGGGCTAATAATTTCAGGAGAATATTAAAACAATTTGAGTATTGTTTAATAAGTGCGTTTCGATCTTTAGACTCCATTCTACTCCATGGCAATTTTCCAGGCACCGGAGCCATCATATCAATATGAATGGCCCTATTAGGAGTATCAAAAGTGCAATTATAATTCGGATTCCCTGGGTAATCGTAATAACTTGCCCCTATCTGATTGATAAAAAATTCGTAATTGTTAAACCACCAGTATGGATTGTATCGAAAATATTCATTCATTTCATGGGCATATCCAATATAGTTCCCGGAGGCGAGCAATGCACCTGGATCATTAGCGAAATGAATGTATTTCTCATTACTATCTAGTACATATTCTTCCTCGGATGGGTTCAAACCGACGGTAACTACTTTACAACTAGAATTTAAATACCCCAATAAGTCACCAAACCAATAAATAGGAAAGTATGCACCATTGCTATGAACAACGCATGATTTGTTACTCGAATAAGATTGGAATATGGCGGCAATCTTACAGTCGAATTCTTGTTTGGTCATTTCTCCTTGAGTTATTAAGCTATGGGATTAAGTTTTGTCAAATATAGGCATTACAGAGAATAATGCAATTTGTCTTTTTTTGTCTTTTTCAAAGGCACAAACTTATCCCCTAATATTCACTTATTTCCGATTAATCTGTACACGTAAATCTGCCATTCTCATCAAAAAGACAAGAATGGCAGTCATGACTATTACGCTCTAAAAAGATGAGGTCTGGCTAATTCTCCGCAGATAGAATTTTCATCTTATAATTCTGCCTGATCCAAGATGACTAGATTTCAAGATCGTTTATTGTTACAGCCTCATATATTTACCAAAAACTTCAACTGACTCCTGTATTTCAATATCTGATGCCCTAAAGAATCCCTTTTTATTACTTTTTAAAAAATTCCTTCATATAATAGCGTTCCATTTCAATAGCTTCGTCTGTACTATATCCAGCTTCTCTAGCTGCACTAAGTAACGCATCCATGATATCAATCTTTGTCAGACCTCCTGTCATTTCTACCTTATCATTTATCTTTTGGTTGTAAAGGTCACAAAATTTATCAAAATCACCCATTTTAATATTTTTAAAGAGTTTACCAGAATTACTTTTTAACAAATATCGGTATTATAGATATTAATACGATTTGTCTTTTATTGCCTTTTTAAGGCACAATACTCATTGTCTAATATCTACTTATTTCTGAACGATATGTACACATAGCATTACCAGACATTCTCAACAAAAAAGACAAAAATAGTAATCGTGAGCTTTTGGATGAGGAGGAGGTTCTCATTATTATAGCAATATATCATTCACATTGGACATCACTCCTCCACAAATCACAAGACATCATTTCTTGCGGAACATAGATTTTATTTTATTCAAGACGCCATCTGAAGAATCATCTGTTGTAATATCGTCCTCTCTTACAAAGTTATCGTTAATCCAAATGCCGACTTTAACATCTCCGCGGGCTGATACTTCTTTTCCGTGACCATTCTTTCTATCATCCTTCCATTCTCCCTCATAAAAAGCTCCATTAGCATAATAGTATTTACCAAAACCACTCCTATACCCATCCTTAAATTCTCCCTCGTAAAAAGCCCCGCTATCAAAGATGTATTTGCCATAACCATTAAATTCGTTATTTTTCATATCACCTTCGTATACCTTTCCATTTGAGAGCCTCATTTTTCCTTTACCACATTTAACATTATCCTTAAATTCACCCACATACACATAATGGTGGTTATATACATGTTGACCGAAAACCTTGTAAGTTACTGAAAAACATAATTTTGCCCACTTTGGGGGTATTTATCATTCAAAGGCTTGCAAGTCAAAGTGTTACTGAAAATCTCGGTCAACTGGTATATAGGTCCCCACATAATCTTGTGTCGTAAGCGTACCCTGCCCATATTTCTTATCAGCCTTCCATTCTCCTTCGTATACATCTCCATCAGCCCAACACATTTTACCATATCCCTCATACTTATCATCCACCAAATCTCCATCATAAATAGCACCGTTCGAGAACGTTATTTTACCACGACCATTCATTTTGCCATTTTTCCAGTCTCCTTCATAAAGACTGATGCCAGGACCCGAATCTGTCACTCTAACAATCCCCTCCAAGAAAATATCGCCATCCCAAATGCCATCTTTATAGTCACCATTATTATAGTCCACTCTCTTTTCACAAAGTATTAAACTATCTTTAACATCTCTGATCTCGTTAGTTATATGACTACTCGTAGTAGCATCATCAGATAAGATTGGTAAAATGTCAGACCATCCAAGAGCAAAACCAAAGCTATTAAAGACATAGTTTACTGCATTTTGTTGAAATCCCATTTCGACAAAATCCGCGATAAATGAATTCATCTTCAAATCCATTTCAACCACATTCCCTTTTGTCAAATCAAAGCATTTATGTGAAGATTCCCATAATCTGTATCGCGACGCCAAGAACTTCACCGGTCTGACGCACTGCCAGGCGAGGAGCGAGGAGGCGCTGGACTTCTCCTTCAACGCTTCGCTGTCATCGCTCAACATCATGCGGCAGTTCGCGCGGGAGAACGGATACGGCTCGCTGTCCAACGGATCCATCAAGACGATGCTGCACAACGCGTACTTCATCGAAATGATTTTTTCAAGGTTCGGGAAATCCGCGAACCTCAAATTAATCGACACT
>Ga0065708_1000391_pt1 | contig 20290 bp, 14 predicted proteins | sample Hoacrofraction12_2_FD_59095 | JGI IMG/M metagenome (GOLD analysis project Ga0065708, IMG submission 59095) | Hoatzin crop microbial communities from Cojedes, Venezuela, sample from fiber fraction 12 v1 | ecosystem: Host-associated > Birds > Digestive system > Esophagus > Crop | place: Venezuela... | reverse complement strand
GCTAAGATNTTCGAGAGTATCGGACTTTCAGAGAGTCTGTTGAAGACATATTTCGGAACAGAAAGCAGTACCATCGGAGGTATCGGTTTGGAGACTATCGCCCACGATGCTATCGCACTGCATGACAAAGCGTTTAAGAACGATGACGTGAAAGGTGANANANGGTGAGAAACCTGCCTTCCTGCCCAACTTAGGACAGTTCCATTGGAGAAAAGATGGTATCCGTCATGCATGGAATCCTGAGACGATAGCTACCCTTCAGTTGGCTACACGTACGGGCAACTATGAGAAATTCAAGGAATATGCCCGTTTGGTTGACGAGAAAGAGGATCCTATCTTTATACGTGACTTCCTTGATTTCAAACGTAACCCGATTTCAATAGATAAGGTAGAGCCCGTAGAGGAGATCGTTAAACATTTCGTTGCGGGAGCGATGAGTTTCGGTGCTTTGAGTATCGAGGCGCACGAGGCTATCTGTCTTGCGATGAATAAGATAGGTGCAAGAAGTAATACCGGTGAAGGTGGTGAGGATAGCGAACGTTTCCATTCTACCGTTGATGGTATCTCTTTGTCGAGTAAGACGAAGCAGGTGGCATCAGGACGTTTCGGTGTTACCACGGAATACCTTGTAAACGCAGAGGAACTACAGATAAAGGTGGCTCAAGGAGCTAAACCGGGTGAAGGTGGACAGTTGCCTGGATTTAAGGTAAACGAGATTATCGCTAAGACACGTCACTCTATACCGGGTATCTCACTGATATCACCTCCACCTCATCACGATATTTATTCTATCGAGGATTTGGCGCAGTTGATATTCGACCTGAAGAATGTCAATCCAAAGGCCGCCATCAGCGTGAAACTTGTGGCGGAGAGTGGTGTAGGTACCATCGCTGCAGGTGTAGCTAAGGCAAAAGCTGACCTTATTGTTATCAGTGGTGCCGAAGGTGGTACGGGTGCTTCACCTGCATCGAGTATGCGTTTCGCTGGTATATCACCTGAGATCGGTCTGTCAGAAACACAACAGACATTGGTTAAGAACGGTCTTCGTGGAAAGGTTCGTTTACAGGTTGACGGTCAGTTCAAGGATGCTCGCGACGTGATCATCGGTGCCCTCCTTGGAGCAGAGGAGTTCGGTTTCGGTACATCTGTACTCATCGTACTTGGTTGTGTTATGATGCGTAAATGTAATCAGAACACATGTCCTCTCGGTGTGACGACGCAGAACCCTGATCTACGTAAACATTTTATCGGTCATTACGAGTATCTGGTAAACTATTTCACTATGATGGCTCAGCAGGTTAGGGAATACCTCGCAGAGATGGGATTCACAAAACTCAATGACATCGTAGGTCACACCGAACTGATAATACGTAAGGAAGGTGTTGGCAATAATGAAGATGAGGCTACGCAGAAGAAATATGCGACACTCGATTTCAGTCGTTTGTTGAACAAGGAGACCAACGAGCATTGTTCTTTATATCATACAGAACAACAGCAGCATGCTATCGACGATGTGCTCGATCAGCAACTGCTTAAGGCTGCCAAAACGGCGATCTCAGATAAGGAGGAGGTTAATTTGGATTATGCTATCAAGAATACCGACCGTGCTGTAGGAGCGATGCTTTCCGGTGCCGTAGCAATGAAATACGGACAGGAGGGATTACCTGAAAGCACTATCAACGTGAAGTTTAAAGGTTCGGCAGGTCAGAGTTTTGGTGCGTTCCTTACCAAGGGTATCAGCTTCAAGCTCGAGGGTGAATCGAACGACTATTTTGCGAAGGGTCTTTCTGGTGGTAGAATAGCTATCTTACCTCCGGTACGAAGCAATTTCAATGCCGAGGATAATATCATCGCAGGAAACACGGGTCTTTATGGTGCTACAAGCGGTGAGCTATATGTAAATGGAAAAGTTGGCGAACGCTTCGGTGTACGTAACTCTGGTGCTATCGCTGTCTTAGAGGGCGCGGGCGACCACTGTTGTGAATATATGACAGGCGGTAGAGTCGTAGTTCTCGGTGAGACGGGTCGTAACTTTGCTGCCGGTATGAGCGGTGGTGTGGCATACGTATGGGATAAGAACCACAACTTCGACTATTTCTGTAATATGGATATGGTGGAGATAAATCTTGTGGAAGAGAGTACCTATCGTAAGGAACTGCACGAGCTCATCCGTCAACATTATCTCTATACGGGTTCTAAGTTGGCACGTACTATGCTTGACGACTGGAACCACTTTGTTGATGAGTTTATACAGGTTGTTCCTATCGAGTACAAACGAGTACTGCAGGAAGAGCAGGTGAAGAAGTTACAACAGAAGATTGCTGATATGCAAAGAGACTATTAAAAGATTGAATCATGGGAAATCCGAAAGCATTTTTGACAATACACCGCAAGGAAGCGGGATATAGACCACTGCACGACCGTGTGTTAGACTACGGCGAGGTGGAACAGACATTAAACACAAGTGATCGTAAGTTGCAGGCATCAAGATGTATGGACTGCGGAGTACCGTTCTGTCATTGGGCATGTCCGTTGGGCAACAAACCGCCGGAGTGGAACGACGCCCTGTACAAGGGTGACTGGGAGTTGGCATACAACTTACTTAATGCCACCAATGACTTCCCTGAGTTTACAGGTCGTATCTGTCCTGCACTCTGCGAGAAAGCATGTGTTCTGAACCTGATGAGTCATGAACCGACGACCAACCGTGAGGATGAGTGTGCCATAACGGAGGCTGCATTCAAGGAGAACTACGTCAAGATACATAAACCAGTACGTAACGGAAAGACGGTGGCAGTTATCGGTGCCGGTCCTGCAGGACTTGCTACGGCCAACCAGTTGAATTTGAAAGGTTATACGGTTACTGTTTTCGATAAAAACGAGGCTGCAGGTGGTCTGTTGAGATATGGTATTCCAAACTTCAAACTCAATAAGGCTATTATCGACCGTCGTATAAAGGTTCTGGAGCAGGAAGGCATTACGTTCGAATACGGCAAGGCTATCAGTGAAGATAAGTTACCCAAGGGTTTCGACGCATACGTCATAGCTACTGGAACACCTACCGCGCGTGATCTGAATATACCTGGTCGTGATCTTAAAGGCGTATATTTCGCCCTAGAGATGTTGGCTCAGCAGAACAGGGTTCTCGCAGGTGCGGAGTTTAAGAAAGACGAGTTGGTTACAGCCAAAGGAAAAGATGTTCTCGTCATCGGTGGTGGCGATACAGGTAGTGACTGTATCGGTACTGCTCACCGTCAGGGATGTAAGAGCGTGACACAGATAGAGATTATGCCTCGTCCTGTAGAAGGACCGGAAGATCCTCAGAATCCATGGCCTAACTGGCCTAGAACACTCAAGACGACATCTTCTCACGAGGAAGGTTGTGTACGTCGTTGGAATATCAACTCTTTGGAATTCTTGGGAAAAGACGGTAAGTTGACAGGTGTCAAGGTACAGGAAATCACATGGGAACCGAATCCAGAGGGTGGTAGACCGATTATGAAACCTGTCGGTGAACCGGAGATAATAAAATGTGAGATAGTACTCCTGGCTATGGGCTTCTTGAAACCCGAACATAAGGAGTTGCCAAAGAATGTATTCCTGGCCGGTGATACTCAGAATGGAGCCTCACTTGTAGTGAGAGCCATGGCGAGTGGTCATAAGGCAGCAGAAGCAGTAGATAAGTTCTTTAGCTAAATAGAAAGGCTCAGTGATGAGCACACCCGCCGATGAGGCATGAATAAATCCGTAGAGCGCTCACCTACAATTGTAGGATGAGCGCTCGCTTTAGTTACAAAAGCGTATTTTTTTGTCTCATATTGTATGAATTTGAAAAAAAAAGNCTACTTTTGCAATAAGAACAGTTCTTAAGATGGAGAAAATCGAATTAGACGATCTNGACAGAAGGATATTAAAACTTATATCNGAAGATGCTCGTATGCCTTTCTTGGAGGTAGCCAGGGCATGTAATGTCAGTGGCGCAGCTATACACCAACGTATAGCCAAGATGCAGAAAGCAGGAGTAATCAAAGGATCACAGTTTTGTTTCGATCCCGAGAAAATCGGTTATGAGACATGCGCATATATCGGTCTNTTTCTTAAGAACCCAGAGAATTTCGATAAGGTGGTAAAAGCTCTTGANAAGATTCCTGAGGTGGTAGAATGTCATTATACCACGGGAGCTTTCGACCTGTTTGTAAAAATCTATGCCGTAAACAACCACCATTTGTTAACTATCATACATGATAAGTTGCAGCCGTTGGGCTTGTCACGCAGCGAGACGATCATCTCCTTTAATGTGGCAATAGACAGGCAGTTGCCTATACCCGATGTGTCTGCTGTAGGTGGAAGAAAAACGAAGAACGAATGATAGTCTGTATTGCCGAAAAACCGAGTGTAGCAAAAGACATAGCAAGGATATTAGGAGCGAAAACACAACATGATGGCTATTTAGAAGGTAATGGCTATCAGGTGACGTGGACGTTCGGTCATCTGTGTACTCTGAAGGAACCGGATGANTATACCCCGTTATGGAAACCNTGGAGTCTNGTGCGACTGCCGATGATACCGGAACGNTTTGGTATAAAACTGATNAACGATGAAGGTATAAAGAAGCAGTTTGCCGTAATAGAAAAACTGTATCAATCGGCNGATATGATAATAAACTGCGGTGATGCGGGACAGGAAGGTGAACTGATACAGCGTTGGGTGATACAGAAGGCGAAGGCGAAATGTAAGGTCAAACGACTGTGGATATCGTCGATGACCGATGAGTCTATTCGTGAGGGGTTTGCGAACCTTAAGGATGAACAAGACTATCAACCGCTATATATGGCGGGGTTGTGCAGATCGATCGGTGACTGGATTCTCGGAATGAATGCAACNCGTCTTTATACACTTAAGTATGGCCGAAACAGGCAGGTNTTGTCTATCGGTAGGGTNCAGACACCGACGTTGGCACTGATAGTAAGTAGGGAGAAGGAGATATTAAACTTCAAACCGACACCTTACTATGTGCTGTCTACGAAATATCGGGATACGCTGTTTACTGCAACAAAAGGAAAATATCAGAGTAAGGAGGAAGGCGAGAAGGAGTTCGCCACGATACAAGGAAAACCGTTCGTGGTGACGGATGTGCAGAAAAAGAAGGGTACGGAGGCGCCTAAGCAGTTGTACGACCTTACGTCATTACAGGTTGACTGTAACAGGAAATTCGCCTTTTCTGCTGAGACGACGCTTAATCTGATACAGTCGTTATATGAACATAAACTTACTACATACCCACGTGTAGACACCCAGTATCTCAGTGATGATATCTATCCCAAATGTCCTGTGATATTGAAAGGGTTACGTGGCTATGAGTCCTTGGTGCAACCACTTATGGGTAAACCGTTGCCAAAGTCCAAGAAGGTCTTTGACACATCTAAGGTCACCGATCACCATGCCATAATACCTACGGGTGTTCCTGCATCGGGACTGACCGACATGGAGAAAAAGGTTTATGACCTGGTTACCCGTCGTTTTATCTCCGTCTTTTACCCCGACTGTAAGTATTCCACAACTACGGTGTTAGGAAAGGTAGATACCGTAGAGTTTAAAGTTAGCGGAAAAGAAATCCTCGATTTAGGGTGGCGTGCAGTGTATGATAAGACGGATACACAAGCCAACACTACTGATGAACAGGAGAACAAGGATGATGAGGAACGTACGTTGCCCACATTCGTAAAAGGGGAGAGCGGCAATCATGAACCCACGCTTACAGAGAAGATGACTACGGCTCCGAAACATTATACCGAGGCTACGTTGCTTAGAGCGATGGAGACAGCAGGAAAATTTGTGGAGGATGAAGAGTTGCGCGCAGCCCTTAAGGAAAACGGTATCGGTAGACCGTCATCGAGAGCGGGTATCATCGAGACGCTGTTTAAGAGAAATTACATAAAGAGGGAGAGAAAGAACCTCGTGGCTACGGAAACAGGCATTCAACTCATAGACATCATCAAGGAAGAACTGTTGAAGAGTTGCGAGTTGACGGGCATTTGGGAGAAGAAACTACGTGACATAGAACATAAGAAGTACGATCCCAAATCGTTTATCGATGAACTAAAATCACAAATTGTCACTATCGTCAACGACGTAATGTCAGACAATAGTCAATTTACAATAGTAAATTGACTATTATAGTTGATAATTGATAGTTGATAATTGATAGTTGATAATTGATAGTTGATAATTGATAATTGATAATTGATAATGGATAATTAGTCGCTACGCGACGATCTCAAACATTTAACTATCAACTATCAATTATCAACTATCAACTAATAAAAAAAGCGGCCGGATGGCCGCCTTTTTTTATTCTGCAACAACAGGTTTGTATCTCGGAACGAGAAGTTTCATTATCATCCATCCTATCAGGTATGCCACAGCGCAGATACAGAATATAATCATGTATCCTGCAGGTTTCCCTTCAAATCCTAAGGCGTGCAGATTTGTCTCTTCTGCGTATGTAAACAGTTTTCCTGCTCCCTGGTTGATGATGAACGATCCTACACCACCTGCAAATGTTCCTAATCCTGTAATCGTGGCGATAGTTGATTTAGGGAACATATCACCAACGGTAGAGAAGATATTTGCCGACCAACTCTGGTGTGCAGCACCGATGATACCGATAAGTATTACAGGGAACCAAGGGGTGTTGAAGATACCACCGAGAGGTTGTGCGAAAAGACCAGCCAATGGGAACAATGCAAAGATAAACATCGCTCTCATACGACCGGCGTAAGCGTTCATTCCTCTGTTGATAAATACTGTAGGCAACTTACCTCCTAATATACTGAGCATTGTTATCAGATATAGGACGAAGATAAGTACAATACCTAAGTTGTCGGAAGGGTTGATGCCGAACTGTGATGACAGATACGCTGGAGTCCAAAACAAGAAGAACCACCATACACCATCGGTCATGAATTTTCCTACCATGAACGACCATGTCTGTCTAAAGGTAAGACATTTGAGGAAACTGATAGGTTTCTCGTCCTCTTCTTCTGTATTCTCTGTTTCTTCATTCTCTGAATCCTGGAGGATATACAGACGTTCAGCCTCGTTTACTCTATCACACTCTTGCGGTTTCTTATATAATATCACCCAGAACAGCATCCATACGTATCCTAAAGCACCGATAACGATGAACGCCATCTCCCATCCGAAGAATTTAGCTATGACAGGAATGGTGAACGGAGCTATCAGAGCACCTACTGAAGCACCGCTGTTGAATATCGCTGTCGCGAAAGCACGGTCTTTCTTTGGGAAATACTCTGCTGTCACCTTGATGGCTGCAGGGAAGTTGCCTGCCTCACCAAGAGCGAGGATACAACGGCAACCGAGGAAAAGCCACATGCTGACGGTAGAGATAGCCAGTCCTGCATCTGCCGCTCCTGATGCCTTAAACTCACGAAGGATCTCTTTCGCACCTTCAAAACCTTCAATCCAACTGCCTGTAAGAATACCACTGGTAGCAATAGCACAGAAAGCATGGATAACAGCGCCTGTTGACCAGATGAATATTGCCCAGAGATAACCTTTCTTCGTTCCCATCCAGTCGATGAATTTTCCTGCGAAGAGGTTACAAAGTGCGTATGCAATAGAGAAGATACCGGTGATGGTACCGTAGTTGTCGTCTGACCACCCGAACTCCTCCTGAATACCACCAGTACCTGGATAGGTTAGCGAGAGAACCTGACGGTCCATGTAATTTACTGTTGTCGCTAAAAACAACATAGCACAGATGACCCACCTGTAATTGGTCATCTTAGATGTCTGAATCTGACTCATTTCTTAGGTTTTTTTAATATTAATTTTTTAGTATATTTCATTATTTAACTCTCCAACAGATACACCCTTTTCACGCGGTTGCTCACCAAGGTAAGAACCTCGTAAGGTATAGTGTCGAGGACATCGCTCAGAACGGTAACGGGGAGGTTGTTGCCGAATATCTCCACACTGTCTCCCTCCTTGCAATCAGGTATATCTGTCACGTCAATCATTGCAACGTCCATACATATATTCCCCACGTAAGGCGCTTTCTTTCCGTTGACCAAACAGTAACAGTGACGATTGCCGAGATGTCTGTTGAGGCCGTCGGCATAACCGATAGGAATCTTAGCTATCCTACTGTCTCTGTCTAGTGTCCCTTTTCTACTGTATCCCACCGTCTCAGACGCTTTTACATCGTGAATCTGCAGTATAGTGGTCTTCAGTGTGCACACATTATTTATAATAGCATTATTACGAGGGTTGATACCGTATAGTCCCAATCCCAGTCTGCACATGTCCAACTGATGATTTGGGAAATGTTCTATGCCCGCACTGTTGCAGATATGTCTTATTATCTTATGCTCAAAAGCCGTCTGCAGTTGGAGACTCATCTTATCGAACGTCTCAAACTGCTGTTCAGAGAAGCTGTCGAAACCATCGCTGTCACTACCCACGAAGTGTGAGAAGACGGAGCGAGGTATTACGGCGTTCTGCGATTTAAGTACTTCTATCAGTTTTTCAACCTCATCGGGTTGGAATCCCAACCTGTTCATACCCGTATTAAACTTGATATGTACAGGGTAGTTCGTTATACCCTCTTTCTCTGCTGCCTTTACCAGAGCGTCAAGGAGTCGGAAACTATACACCTCCGGTTCCAGTTCGTAATCGAACATCGTCTTAAACGAGCTCATCTCAGGGTTCATTATCATGATATTACCTGTGATGCCGTTGTTGCGCAGTGCCACACCCTCATCGGCCACAGCCACAGCTAGGTAGTCAACCCGATGATCCTGTAACGTTTTAGCTATCTCTATCGCTCCTGCACCGTATGCATCAGCCTTAACCATACAAACCAATTTCGTTGTAGGTTTGAGGAAAGAGCGATAGTAGTTGAGATTATCAACGAGTGCACTGAGGTTGACCTCTAATATCGTCTCATGAACCTTCTTCTCAAAGGCATCCGTAATCTTATCAAACCCGAAGGAACGGGCACCCTTTATCAAGATTATCTCATCTCTGAGGTTCTTTGCTATATTGCTGGCAAGGAAACTCTCGGTATCTTTATAGAAAAATTTATCTCTGATATGTATTGAATCAGCGTTATCGCTAATATCCTTACCGATACCAATCAGTCTACTGATATTACGTTTCTCCAACAATGAATCCACCTCGCGATATAGATCATCGAGTTTCATACCGCTTTGGTATATATCACTCAGTATCACGGTACGTCGCAATCCCTTTTTCTCCGTACGTCTGTTGACGAAGTCGAGAGCTATATCCAGTGAGTTGATATCCGAGTTATAGGAGTCGTTAATCAGGATACATCCGTTTTGTCCCTCTTTCACTTCGAGTCTCATAGCTACGGGCTCCAACAGAGGCATCTTGGCTTGTATCGTAGCCACAGACAGTCCTAAAACAAAAGCCGTTACTGCTGTACTGATAGAGTTCTCTATGGAAGCCTCATCGATAAACGGAATGCTATAGTTGATCGTTACATCCTCGGTGGTATCACCGTTTATGCATGCCGTACCTTTTGATATTCTTATTTCGATAGATGTGAGATATTCTGTTTGTTCCGTAACAGTGACGCGTATGTCAGAGTCACCCTTTCTCGACCATCCTATCTTACGTGTCTTCAGGAGCGTCTCGCTATCTATGCACTTGCTTATTACCTCATCATCTGCAGGATATATGAAGATATCTGCATTATGCATAAGTTTCAGTTTCTCGTTACATTTCTCCTCTAACGATGCAAAATTCTCCTGATGAGCGCTACCGATATTTGTTATAACACCGATGGTAGGTTGGATTATATTCTCCAAAGCCTCCATCTCCCCCGGCATACTGATACCCGCTTCGAATATACCTGCTGATGAAGTCTCGTTTATAAGCCATACAGACAGAGGTACTCCGATCTGTGAGTTGTAACTGCGCGGTGACCGTGTTATAGTCTTATTCTTGTCTGAAGAAGGGTAGTCTTGTGCCAAGAGCTGATATAACCACTCTTTCACTATCGTTTTACCGTTGGAGCCCGTTATTCCTACGATAGGGATATTAAACTCCTCACGGTGACGTTCAGATAGTCGCTGCAGAGCCCTGAGGGTATTTGTTACTACAAGGAAATTGCAACCGTCATACTCTTTTTCATCACCTTCTGGCAGTTGTTGTACAACAAAATTTCTGACACCCCTTCTGTATAGGTCTTTTATATATTTGTGACCGTCATTACGTTCCGTCTTTAGAGCAAAGAACAGCGTCTCTTCAGGGAAGCAGAGTGATCTGCTGTCGCATAACAGCCATGCGATGTTTGCATCGTAGTTACCATAACGGTGCGCACCGATAAGTGTTGATATTTTTTCTATTGTATAGGTCATAATGGTTTTGCAATAATAATTGATGCAAAGGTTGTGCAAAGTTAATGTTTTTTTCTCACATAATGGAAAAAAAAGAGCTTTTTTGCCGTTTTCCTTTGCTCTTTGTCATAAAAGCGTTATATTTGCGACATGGATATTGATAACCGATTACAGCTAATACCACTATTCCGTGTAGTATTGTTCCTTTTGGCGGGCATCATCGCTGGTAGGTATGTAGAAGGTATAACTCTGCAGACAAGTGTTTGGTGCATGGTTTTAACTCTCGTCGTAGCCTTTCTCATACCATATCTTTTTAAACGGTGGTTAAAACGAGTTTATCTCGATGTGGCGGTGTGCCAGAGTATACTGATTTTTATTGTAGTCTTTTTCTTAGGATGTACGCGTATGCTATATCATCGTGAATCATCTAAAGTCTCGCTACCCACAGATGAAGTCCCGTATCAGGCTATCGTTCTGTCTACTCCCGTAATAAAGAACAAGGTTGTGATGGTAGATATGGTTATCACCCGTTGTGATTCACTTGTTGTACCGATGAAAGTGAAGGCATCCTTTCTGAAACCCGAATACGACAAGAAAAGTTACCTGTTTGAAGGCGATTATCCTTGGGATGTGTACGCCTTAAAACCCGGTGACGGTATGGATGTCTTTTCCGTATTGAAAGAGCCTGAGAATTTCGAAGGGTCTGACTTTGATTATGTGGAATACCTCCATAATCATGGGATATATGCCACGACATTCGTAGCCTACGAGCATTGGATACCGTGGAAAGTAAACACCGAGAGTTTGTCGTATGTAGACAGATTACGTATTTCAGCCCTTGCACTGCGATATAAGATATATGAACGGTATAAAACATTAGGACTCAGCGATCAGGAGTTGGCCGTTATCACCGCGATGACGTTGGGAGACAAATCCTCTCTGTCTAGCGAGACAAAGGAGAATTATTCCGTCTCAGGAGCATCACATGTCCTTGCCTTGTCGGGACTGCATCTCGGTATAATATACGCAATCCTCTCGTTGTTGACCTTAGGCGGCAGGTTCCGTAGGGTGTCACAGTTGGTGATTGTTATTGCTATTTGGACCTACGTCTTTATAGTCGGTTTATCCTTGTCGGTAGTACGTTCCGCCCTTATGCTTACCGTCTTCTCTTTCGTTACGATGTTAGGACGTAGTAATGTCTCCATCAACACCTTGTCATTGGCCGCTATTATCATGTTGTTAGTGAATCCCGCGAATATGTATGATGTAGGTTTTCAGATGTCGTTCTTAGCAGTACTGTTTATATTACTCCTGTATAAATCCCTTTTTTCCCTTTTGCCAGAAAGATATTCACATAANATCGTATGTCGTTGGGTGTGGGGCATGGTATCGGTATCGTTATCAGCTCAGATNGGTGTAGCCCCGTTGGTGGCATATTATTTCGGTCGTTTCTCGGTGTATTTCCTGCTTACCAACTTTATCGTGGTNCCTGCAGCCACAGTGATACTATATGCCACCGTCATATTATTGGTCTTTTACCCTCTGCCACAGATACAAGGTCTTATCGCCAAAGGGATGACGTATTTTGTNGGTTACTTNAATGACATCTTGATGAATATATCATCCTTGCCTTATTCATCTATNGAAGAACTGCATCCCAATCTCATACAGCTATTCTGCGTCTATGTATTTATCGCAGCCATGTATGTAGTGCTTGTCCAGGTACGCAAGATGCTGTCGATATCGTTATTTTAATGCACGGTTGGCATCTATCCGAAGGAAGATAAAGAGGAGGATGGTGAATCCCCACAACGACGAACCTCCGTAACTGAAGAAGGGTAGGGGAATACCGATGACAGGGGTCAGTCCNAATACCATTCCGACATTTATNAACACGTGGAACAAGAACACGCTAAGTACGCAGTACCCGTACACACGTCCGAAAGTGTACGGTTGTCGTTCCGCGAGATGTATAAGTCGTAATATCAAACACAGGAANAGTATCAGAACACCTGCTGAACCTAAGAATCCCTCTTCTTCTCCTACNGTACAGAANATAAAGTCGGTATCCTGTTCCGGAACGAATTTCAGTTTTGTCTGTGTACCNTTCAGNAANCCNTTTCCTTCCAGACCGCCNGAACCTATCGCTATCTCACTTTGATGCACATTATATCCTGCACCCCTAAGATCCTCNATCNNGATTCCTAACAGCACATTGATACGCGTACGTTGATGAGGCTCTAAGATGTTATTCAGGGCATAGTCGGACATATAGAAACTTACTAATGATCCTAAGACAAAGACAGACATAAAGAAATACGGTCGGATACGAGTGCTTAATCCCATATACAACAGATACAGAATAGTAAACACACATATTGCCAGTTGTACCCACTCTATATTGAAAGGATAGATAAATACCGAGACTAGAAGTGCCACTATTGTTGCAACTAAAGTATAAATAGCAATCCTTATCGTTGTCATCAGATCCTTACAGAACACGTATACCATGGAAGTGGTAAATATCTGTACCAATAGCAGTACAGCAAATTTTCCCAACGAGGAGACTCCATCCCATATCAAGACCTCTTCAAATCTTATACCCACCACGAAATATACTACGGCAGCAACGGCGGCTATAAGGACACTTCCCGACATACCCTCTCTGTATAACATGAGGAAGAATGACAGGTACACCAATGCCGATCCCGTTTCTTTCTGTAGCACGATGCATATCATAGGTACGAAGATAAAGGCGCACGCACCTAAGAGATCCTTCCATTTATGTATGTTGAAACCGTATGTACTCATAAAACGGGCTATACCTAGGGCCGTGGCAAACTTCGCAAACTCCGCCGGTTGGAGACGCAACGGTCCTAGAACAAGCCACGATCGCGAACCCTTAATCTGATGCGGGTTGAATATCGTAACAAAAAGCAGGAGTAGCAGTACGCAGAATATCGGGTAGGCGTAGGCTTCAAACAACCTGCTGTCTATCAGCATGATGCATGATGCAAGGATGATAGCCGTACCGATCCATACTATCTGCATACCCGATCTGGATCCGAAGGATAATATATCCGTTTCTCCGTAGGTATAGCTGGCTCCACAGACACTTATCCATCCCATTGCCATGAGACAGAGGTAAAGTATCACAGTAATCCAGTCGATGGAACGTAATACGTTAGGTTGCTTTTTATCTACTTGAGTCACCATAAGATATTCTTCTGTTTTGGAATTCCTCAGCCTTCTTTAATGAAGCCTCAGAGAGATGTCCGTTGATATACTGTTCCATCATCAGAGCTCCGATAGGAACACCGTAGTCGGCACCCCATCCACCGTTCTCCACATATACTGCGATAGCTATTTTCGGTTGCTCCATAGGAGCGAAACCCATGAACACAGAGTGGTCGTGTCCCCTGTTCTGTGCAGTACCCGTTTTTCCGCACACGGCATAATCCGCTCTGTTGGCACTTCTACAGGTACCCCTTTCCACCGATGAACGCATACCAGCAACGATGAGGTCGTATGCCCTTCGTGATGCCTTAGTAACATGTTTCTTGGTAAATGTAGTGTCTAGAGGTTGTCCTTCCACCTTCTTTACCACGTGAGGAGTATAGAAATAACCTCTGTTAGCTATTGTAGCACCTAAGTTAGCTATCTGCAGCGGTGTTAGGTTGACCTCACCCTGTCCGATGGATATAGATATTATAGTCAGTCCGTTCCATGAACCTTTATACGCCTTATCGTAGAAATTGGCATTAGGAATCAGTCCACGTTTCTCTCCCGGTAGGTCGATACCTAGTTTATATCCGAACCCCATGCTTACCATATAGTCTCTCCACGTGTTCATCGCGTTCTGTACGCTTCCGTATTTTTTCTTTGCACCGATCATGTAGTATAATCCCCAACAGAAGAAGGCGTTACATGAAGTGCTTATAGCGGGTACTATGCTTAGAGGAGATGCATGTCCGTGACATCCTACGTGCAGACCTCGGTATGAGAAACCATGATAACATGGGAAATTCGATGCCGCTCCGATGATACCCTCGCTCAGGAATGTCAGACCCTGTGATGTCTTAAACGTGGATCCAGGAGGGTATTGTCCCATGATAGATCTGTTTAGCAGCGGTTTATACGGATCGCGCTGTAGGTTTCGTATCGTCTTACTCCTTTTACGTCCCGTCATCATCTGCGGACTATAAGTTGGTGACGACACCATACACAGCACTTCGCCCGTGCTCGGTTCTATCGCCACGATCGATCCGATTTTTCCCATCATGAGTCTTTCGCCCAACGCCTGCAACTTGGTATCTATACTCAGTGTGATATCTTTTCCCGCAATAGGCTGTTGATCGTATGCTCCCTGTTGGTATGACCCTTGTATTCTGCCGTGGGCATCGCGTAGCATAATCTTCATACCTTTCTGTCCACGCAACACCTCCTCATACGACCGTTCCACACCCAGTTTTCCGATAAAATCGCCCGACTGATAGTAGTCATCCTCCTCGATATCGGAAGGTGAAACCTCGGCGACATCGCCTAACACGTGTGCTGCCACGTTGTAGGCATACTGTCTGATATATCTTTTCTGTATATAGAAACCAGGAAAGCGATACATCTTCTCACGGAAGATAGCAAACTCCTGTTCGTTGAGCTGTGTCAGGAACACCTGTTGTGTGAACCTCGAATATCCAGGATTCTTACTGCGGTCTTTAATATCCGCCATACGTTGTATGAAAAAATCCTTTGTAATACCGAGACTATAGCAAAGGTCTAGGGTATCGATATGTCCCTTAGCCTCGTTCATCACCACCATGATATCGTAGGCCGGTTGGTTGTATACCATCAGGTTCCCGTTTCTATCATATATCGAACCCCTTGCAGGATATTCCACCTTTTTCAGGAACGCGTTACTATCGGCGTTTTTCTTGTAGTCGTCGCTGAGAATCTGTAGAGTGAAGAGACGTATGATATATATGAATATGATGAAGATAGCCACTCCACCAATGATATACTTTCGTTTACTTAGTTCATAATCTATCATTTGTCAGATCTTTCAAATCCAAATAGACTAAAGATTATTACCATCACAAGGGTGATGAGAGTACAACCAACCACTTTCAGTAACCATTCCAGAGGATCGAAGAAATTGAAAATATCCAGTGTCACCACCATCAGGCATAACAGGAAAGTTATGACGGAAGCGTAATACAGATATTTTATCCATCCCATGGAACTTAGGGTAGGGCGGAAATTCTCGCTGGTATCCCTTTGCGTCAGTGCTGAAAGGAGGTAAGGTTGTAAAAGACCCAACAGAGTCGTTGTAGTACAGGTGACACCCATCGTATTCTGAAACACATCTATTATCAGCCCTAGAGCAAAGCACCATAGCAGTNTACTCCATTTGGGGTAATATTTAGGAAAGGACACGATAAAGAACGNGTATANGAGAGGCGTGGCTACACCAAGTATNTGTATGTGATTAAAGATAAATATCTGAGTCACACACAATATCAGAAGCAGAAACAATCGTTTAAAGAAATCAATAGACATAATGAATCAGAAAACACTTTTTTGCTTTAGTGAGTCTTGTGCCGCCTGCATCAGTCGCGCACGTTCAGAGAGTCCTTCCTCNTTGATTACAAACACGTCGCGCAGACAACCGAAGTCGGTAGAGAGATGCACCTTGAGTCGGTATGATAAACCATCTTTGGAGTTGTAAGCCGCGATAGCCTTACCCACCAGCACACCTTCGGGGAATATCGACGAGTAACCGCTTGTCTCGATATAACACCCTTTTACGAGTTTCGCATGACGTGGTAGATTCTCCAGATAAGCTATGGTAGGATCCTTTCCGTCCCAGTTGAGCGTTCCGAAATAATGAGTGTTACGTATCCTACAGCTAATATTTGTGCGAGGATTAAGNATCGGTATCACGATGCTGTATGAAGGAGACGTCATATATACCACGCCAACCACGCCGTTACCGCTTACCACACCCATATCCTGTTTTACGCCGTCCTTCTCGCCTTTGTCGATAGTGATATAGTTGTCTATGTTGCTGACACTNTTGCTCACCACCTTAGCCTCTATCACCTTGTATGGTCTGACTATGGTATCATTAGCTTTTACACCCGTTTGGTTCTCNAGGTCGTAAACCCTGTTACGCAGTTCCGTAACCTGTCTNTCCAAATTGATGTTCCTGTTGGCCAGTTCTTTGTTGGCGTCAAGCATACTGAAATACTGCATGAAACGTGAGTCCCATTCATACAGTTTTCCCGCTATCACGTTGGCCGAAGAGAACCACACACTTCCCTGATAGTTGTTACGTTGGAATAACAACACAACACTGGTTACCTCCAATAGAATGAAGAGAAACCAGTGATTGTTTTTTATTAGGAAGTTTAGCAGGTTNCGCATCCTTTTATCTCATAAGGAATTGGAACCTGTCTATATTNTTCAGTGCTATGCCCGCTCCTTTTGCGACGCTGTGCAGTGGATCCTCATCCACGTGGAACGGTATGTTTATCTTAGCTGTCAGTCGTTTATCCAATCCTCTGAGCAGTGCGCCACCTCCCGTAAGATAGATNCCGTTTTTCACGATGTCGGCATACAACTCAGGAGGAGTATTTTCCAGTGCGCTTATCACAGCACTTTCAATCTTTGCCACACTCTTGTCAAGACAGTGAGCTATCTCTTGATAGCATACGCTCACCTCCATAGGCATTGCCGTNATCTTGTTAGGACCGTGAACAATATAATCCTCAGGCGCCTCATCGCCAAGGTCTGTCAGAGCGCTACCAACATGAATCTTGATACGTTCTGCCATACGCTCNCTGACCTTCACGTTATGTTGTCTACCCATATATTCCTGGATATCGCTCGTCAGGTCATCGCCGGCAACACGTATAGAGTTGTTAGATACAATACCACCGAGAGATATGACAGCGATCTCAGTGCTACCACCGCCGATGTCAACGATCATGTTACCCTCCGGNGCNTCNACNTCCACACCGATACCGATAGCAGCAGCCATAGGTTCGAAAATCAGGTATACATCCCTTCCGTCAGCATGTTCAGCACTGTCGCGAACGGCACGCAGTTCCACCTCAGTACTACCCGATGGAACGCCAATAACCATTCTCAGTGAAGGAGTAAATAGTCTTGCACCCGAGTGAACCATTTTGATGAGTCCTCTCATCATCTGTTCGCAAGCAGTGAAGTTAGCTATAACGCCGTCTCTAAGAGGACGTATAACATTTATATCGTCATGAGTCTTCTCGTACATCATCTTTGCTTTCTCACCCACAGCAATCATCTTGTCTGTGCGGCGGTTGAGGGCAACGACTGAAGGCTCATCTACTACAATCTTGTCGTCGTGGATAATGATGGTGTTGGCAGTGCCAAGGTCCATCGCTATCTCCTGCATAAAAGAAAAAAATCCCATATTGAACTTTTATATGTTTTAATTTTTTGAGAACCAGTTGTGAATAGCCGTATCGTAATGACTGCTTACGCCGAAAGCCTTTGTAGCGAACATCTTACGATCTTCCAAGTCTGTCTCTGCACCCTTTTTGTTGAGTATGTCGAGCAGAATGCCATATTCGTTTTTGCTAGGTATGATGACAACATCTTTAAAGTTTTTAGCTCCGGCACGAATCAGAGAAATACCGCCGATATCGATTTTCTCTATGATATCCTGTTCTGCAGCGCCGCTGGCAACAGTATCTTCGAAAGGATAGAGGTCAACGATCACGAGATCTATTTCAGGTATCTCATACTGTTTCATCTGTTCGATGTCTCCTGCGTTGTCGCGACGTGCGAGTATACCACCGAAAATTTTAGGATGTAAAGTCTTTACTCTTCCGCCTAATATTGAAGGGTAGGTAGTAACCTCCTCTACAGCCTGACATTTGTAGCCTAANCTCTCGATAAATTTCTGTGTACCGCCAGTAGAAAGGAATTTAACACCCTCTTCGTTCAACTTTGCAAGAAGCTCCTCCAGTCCGTCTTTATGGAAGACTGAAACCAGTGCCGTCTTAATTTTTTTTGTGCCCATACCTTGATTTCTAGAAATTCTTTAATTGGAGTTGCAAAGTTACTAATTTTTTACGACATGTATACCTTTTAATTTAGTTTTTTGGCTAAAAAAGGTTTCGTTTGTTGGAAAATGTAAAGATATTTCATTGTCTTCGATAGTCAAAATTTGGTNGTTTTATTATTTCTACGGGGTAAAATTGTTAATATTAACAGAAATACCCCATCACACAANCTCCTTTTTTNAAGTGCGATAATCAAAAATTGGCTATTTTATGGCCAAATCGAAGAAAAAATAACGAATTTGGCCNTAAAATAATCGTTTCTTTGATTNTTTTATTATCTTTGCAGGGTAAAATTGTTAATATTAACAGAAATACCCCGTTATGGAGATAAAAAGAGAATAAATACCTCAAAGATCTTATNGACAGTAGAGACAACGGATTAATAAAGGTTATAACAGGATTGAGAAGATCCGGTAAATCTTATTTGCTTTTCAATATTTTTAAAAAGCAACTGCTATCCGAAGGAATAAAGGAAGATCATATAATAGAGATGGCTTTTGATGATTTCTCTAATAAGAAATACCGCAATCCTGCCGAATTCGATTCGTATGTCAGAGGGCAAATGGTAGATAAAGACAAATACTTTATTCTCCTTGACGAGATTCAGATGCTTGATGATTTCGTGGATGTATTAAATGGATTCCTGCACATAGAAAATGTTGATGTATATGTCACAGGAAGTAATGCAAAATTTCTTTCCAAAGATGTGATTACAGAGTTTCATGGCAGGGGGACGCAGATACACGTTAACCCTCTGTCATTCAGAGAAATAAATACGACCTTTCCTGACGATAGATATCAAAGACTTCAAGATTATATCCAGTTTGGGGGACTGCCTATGGTTGTTCTTGAGTCAGATGTAAAGAAAAAAATATCCATATTAAAAGAACTAATAGATGAGACATACATCCGAGATATCATTCTGCGTAACAGGGTTAAGAATACCGATGTCTTAAACGATCTTTTTTACATCTTAGCTTCGAATATAGGCGCATTAACCAATCCAACAAGACTTTCAGATACCTTCAAGAGTGTTAATCATATCGACGTAAAATCAGACACTATTAGTAGATATATAGACTATTTCAAAGATTCTTTCCTTATAGAAGAGACGATGCGCTATGATATCAAGGGAAGAAAATATATAGGAACTCCACATAAATATTTCTTTTCTGACATGGGATTGAGAAATTCGATATTGAATTTTAGACAGACAGAACCTTCACATTTGATGGAGAATATGATTTACAACGAGTTGCGAATGCAGGGATACACTGTGGATGTTGGAACAGTGTCTCATTTCGTTAAAGACGACAATTCTAAGATCCAACGTAAACAGTATGAGGTTGACTTTGTATGCAATCTTGGATATAAACGATACTACATTCAATCTGCATTAGAGATACCGACAGAAGAAAAACGACAGCAAGAGTTTAATTCTCTGCTCCGTATTGACGATAGCTTTAAAAAAATAGTCATCGTAGGTGGAATGTCTCCAACATATCAAGACGATAACGGAATATTAATTCTCAATATTTTCGACTTTTTACTTAATGACAATAGTCTAGATTTATAAGGCATTGTTTCTATTGATATTTAACCGTTAGAAATGCTTCAATGAATTGTTTTTCCAAAATTTCGTCACTCTTATGGGGTAAAATTGTTAATATTAACAGAAATACCCTATTACGCGGTTGTGGTGTTGCATCTGATTACAGAAAATAAAAATCGCATAAAAATTTTGCGGTACTAAGAATAAAGCGTATCTTTGTACCGCAAAATGGTTTTAATACCTGC
>Ga0065708_1039994_pt1 | contig 20353 bp, 17 predicted proteins | sample Hoacrofraction12_2_FD_59095 | JGI IMG/M metagenome (GOLD analysis project Ga0065708, IMG submission 59095) | Hoatzin crop microbial communities from Cojedes, Venezuela, sample from fiber fraction 12 v1 | ecosystem: Host-associated > Birds > Digestive system > Esophagus > Crop | place: Venezuela... | reverse complement strand
AAGGTGGAGGGGGAGAGGGGAGTCGCGTTTGCAAAATATAGGATTGAGCGTTGCAGTTCTCCTTCTCCCACATCCAATCTTGCATCGAGCAAGATTGGATGTGCCGCGAAAAAAATAAAAATGCATAGGGTAGTGAATGGAGAAGAGTGATTCAGAGTCGTATTTCTCGTTCTTTCTCGCTTTATTTCCCCAACAACTCACACGCAGCCTTGCATCGAGCAGGCTGCGTGTGTATGGGAGAGGAAGGGGGAGCAACGCTTTGAGAGGAAGGAGTGCGGAATTTGCACTTTTAAAGCAAAGTTTGTACAATCTATTTCTTGCGTTTCTGCATTGCATTTCGCCACAATCCACGTTCTACCTCGCATCGAGCGAGGCAGAACGTGCCGTAAAAAAAAGAAAGAGAGCGATGTTGAAAAATGTAAAGAAAGCAAAGAATGTTTTATTTCTCGTCTTTTCTTTCCCAATTTCGCACACAACACACACGCAGCCTTGCATCGAGTAGGCTGCGTGTGAAGGGGAAATGGAGGAGGAACTTCGCTTGGGAATAGCGGAATCAATGCTTTGAGAGTTTGGAGAGCAGAGTTGCACTTTCAAAAAAGGTTTTGGCGGTATATTTTCCTTTTTTTTGGTGTTGCAATTCACGAACAAACACGTTCTGCCACGCATCGACCGAGGCAGAACGTGCCGCAAAAAAAAGAAAGAGAGTGATGCTGAAAAATGGCAAGAATGGAATGGAGATTTTATTTCTTACGAAACACATACGCAGCCTTGCATCGAGCAGGCTGCGTGTGTAAGGAAGAGGGAGGGGAGGCAACGTTTGGGGAGTAAGGAGTGCGGAATTTACGCTTTTAAGGCGAAGTTTGGGCAATCTATTTCTCGCGTTTCTGCATTGCATCTCGCCACAATCCACGTTCTACCTCGCATCGAGCGAGGAAGAACGTGCGGCAAAAAAAAAGAAAAGAGAGCGCTTCAGCATCGCGTTTCTCGTGTTTTTTCCCTTTTTAATGAAATAAAAAATTCTCGCGCGTACCTTATTATATATTTATATAGACGATTTGGCGAACTAAAAAAATAAGGTGGAAAACGAATTTCCACCTTATTGATATGTAATAGACGCAGAATGCGTTTGCGTTTCGCTTTACAGGAACAGTCGAGCGATTTGATAGACTGCTGCAGAGACGATCCACGCCAGTGCTGTAGTGTAAACAGCAGCGAAGATGCCCCATTTCCAACTGTTGGCTTCGTTTTTGATGGCAACAATCGTTGCGATGCAAGGGAAATAAAGTAGTACGAAAAGCAGGAAGCAATAAGCGATGAGTGGCGTAACGCCATCCGCTTGCATCTTTTGCAGTAGAGCAGGATTTACTTCACCATCTTCAGCTTCGTCAGCCACTTCACTATCGCCAGCGTAGAGCACGCCAAGCGTGGAAGCCACAATCTCTTTTGCGCCAACGCCAGCAATTAGACCTACATCGAGTTTCCAATTGAATCCCTGAGCGCGGAATGCTGGTTCTATTGCTTTACCAATGCGACCGATATAGCTTTGTTCTTGTTGCTCTTGCACGCTCAATTCTTCGTGATGTGGGAAATATCCGAGTGCCCAAACGATGATACTTGCTACCAGAATGATGCCTCCCATCTTTTTTAGATATTGTTTACCTTTTTCCCACGTGTGTCGAAGAATGGCTTTCCATGTTGGGAAACGATAAGGCGGCAATTCCATGACGAACGGCGTGTCTTGGTCTTTGAAAAGCGTTTTGCTGAAAAGACGACTCATTAAGACAGACATGAGAATGCCTATTGCGTAGAGCGACATGATGGCGAGAGAACGGTATTTCAATGCGAAGAAAGTGCCGACAATCATGATGTAGATGGGAAGACGTGCAGAGCAACTCATAAGCGGTAGGATTAGCATCGTAATGAGTCGAGATCTTCTGCTCTCGATAGTCCTTGTGGCCATAATTGCAGGCACGTTGCATCCAAAGCCCATAATTAGCGGTATAAATGACTTTCCGTGCAAGCCCATTTTATGCATTAGCTTGTCCATGATAAATGCTGCGCGCGCCATGTAGCCACTATCTTCCATGAATGATATAAACGCGTAGAGTATCAATATCTGCGGCAAAAATACTATCACGGCTCCCACGCCTCCGATAACGCCTTCGACGAGCATTGCTTTGATTGGTCCGTCGGGTAATACTGAATTAAGCCAGTCGCCTAATGCTCCAACGCCTGCTTCAATCCAATCCATTGGATATTGACCGAGCGTGAAGGTAGTCTCGAACATAATAAAAAGTAGTAGGAAGAAGAGAGGGAATCCTAACCAACGGTTTGTCACCAGTGCATCAATGGTATGCGTGACGTGGTAAGTATCTTTCTCAGTGCCAATCTTGAATTCCGCTTCCTGAAGCGCGCCATGTATGATGCCATATTTAGCATTCATAATCGCCGTTTCACTTTCCTCTTTCGTATCTAAGAAGATTTGGTTTGCTGCAGCATCGCGTTCGCGTAATACTTCATCGCCATTTTGCAACGAACGCACGACCTGCTCCGCGCTTGGGTCGTTTTCGAGCAGTTTGATAGCGAGATAGCGAGTAGAGTAGCGGTGGCGGATTTGCTCATCCGCTTGCAGTTTTAGTTTTACACGATCGATCGCTTTCTCGATGTACTGTCCATGATTCAGATGCACGTGGCGTGAAGTTGTATCTTTGCCTTCGTAAAGATTGATGATTGTTTGGAATAATTTTTCTACACCTTCACCCGTTTTGAAAACCGTTGGAACGATAGGCACGCCAAACAGTTCTCCGAGCTTTTGATGATTGAGACTGTCGCCTCGCGCTTCGAATTCGTCGTACATATTCAATGCACAGACCATTCGAAGGTTCATATCGACGAGTTGTGTGGTGAGATAGAGATTTCGTTCAAGGTTAGAAGCGTCGAGAACATTGATAATCACATCGGGAGTCTTATCAATGATTTGGCGACGCACATACATTTCTTCGGGCGTGTATGCAGATAGCGAATAAGTTCCAGGCAGATCGACGAGTAAAAACTCGTAGTCGCCATAGGTTGCTGTGCCTTCTTTGGCGTCAACCGTTACGCCAGAATAATTTCCCACGCGCTCGTGTGCGCCAGAAGCGAAGTTAAAGAAAGATGTTTTACCACAATTAGGATTGCCAACGAGTGCGACGTTGATGGTATGTCCCTTTCTTTTGGCTTCGGCACGTACCTTTTCGAGATCGAATTGCTCGTTTTCAGGCGCCGTTTTCGAAACCGATTCTGTTGTTTCGTCTTGATTTTGTGTTGTTTGTTGCGTTTCTTTTTCAGAAACGACTTCAATCATTTCGGCTTCGTCGTGACGTAGAGAAACTTCGTAGCCCATTAGGCGATATTTTACTGGGTCTTGTAATGGTGCATTAAGCAAAACTTCGACCATTTGGCCGTTTATGAAACCCATTTCAACGATTCTTTTTCTGAATCCGCCGTGTCCTAAAACTTTAACGATGACACCGCGTTCGCCCGTCTTCAGTTCGGATAATTTCATACCTTATTAAAAAAATGCGTACAAAGGTAGGAAAATATTTGCATGTTGGGCTTTGGGAATAAAAAAATACCTATAAATAGGTATTCGGTTAACGCTCTGACTGGCAAAACGTTACAAGAAAAGGGGATAGGCGAGCGTGTTGTTAGATTTGGAAATAAGTTTCCAAATCTTGTTCTGCCTTTTTGTCGTGATTATCGAGGTCTTTGATGATTTTGCCGCTCTCGAGAAGGATTACGCGTGTGCTGATATCGATGGTGTGTTGCAGGTTGTGGCTACTGATTAAGATGGTTGCTGCAGTTTCATTGTGATAGTCTTCCAACAGTTTTTTAAGGAGATTTTGGCTTGTTGGGTCGAGAAAATTGAACGGTTCATCAAGAATCAGAAGCTGAGGCTTGTGCAACATGGCAGCGATGATGCCGATTTTTTGTTTATTTCCTGCGGAAAAAGTTCGAATCAGTTTGTTTTGTCCCAAGATTTCGCCATTCATCATTGCTTCGAAACGCGAAAGATGGTCTTGGAGTTGCTGGTCGGAAATGCCGTTGATGCGCGCCAAAAATTGGAAGTATTCTTCTGGCGTTAGGAAATCGATGAGAAAACCGTCATCGATATATGCGCCAGTGAAATCTTTCCACGCTTCGGTCTGCGAAGGAATGATGATCGCACCGTCGTTGTCGTATTCGATTGTTCCATCGTCAGCCTTGAGCAAATCGAGCATAAGGCGGAACAGTGTGGTTTTACCAGCGCCGTTGTTGCCGACAATACCTATGATTTCGTTTGACGTAGAAGAAAAGGCCGCAATATCGACTGCGGTCTTTTCTCCAAATGTTTTCTTGAGATTTTGAATGTTGATTTTCATCTAAAAATAAATGATTTAGATGTTCAGATTACGTCCATGACAGTTCTTGAACTTCTTTCCAGAACCACAAGGGCAAGGATCGTTGCGGCCAGGCATCTTGTCTTTGACGATAGGTGTGTGGTTGATGCGATTCGCTTGCTCGCGTGTGTCTTGTGAAGCAGCAGCCGCCTGATTTGGATCGTTGAGATCCGTTTTTTGTTCGTTGTAACGCTTGCTTCGTTGCTCTGGAGCAGCTTCCTGAACCTCTTGTTGCATTTCTGGAATCTGTCCACGCATGAGAACGGAAGCGATGCGGTTGTTCATATCATCGATCATTGAATCCCAAAGCTTAGCACTTTCGAGTTTGAAAATAAGCAATGGATCTTTCTGTTCGTATGATGCGTTTTGTACGCTATGCTTCAGTTCATCGAGTTGACGCAGGTTTTCTTTCCAGTTATCGTCGATGATGTGCAGCATAATTACCTTTTCGAACTGCTTAACAACCGATTTAGCTTCGGTATCGTATGCTTCTTTGAGATTGCAAGGTATGTTATAGACATTTTTTCCATCAGTAATAGGAACGAGAATGCGCTCGTAGCGATCGCCTTGCTCCTCTTGAACGCGCTTGATGACTGGATAAGCAACCGATTGCAAGCGTTCGGTCTTGCGATTGAATGCAGTCATAACTTCTTGGAATGCTTGTTCTTCGAGTTTCTGCTTGTTTTCGTTTGCAAATTCTTCAGAAGAGAAAGGTACTTCCATTGCAAAAAGTTTCAGGAACATTTCTTTGCAACCTTGATAGTCGAAGTTCTCGATGACGTTCACTACGCGGTCCCAAAGGGTGTTAGCGATATCCATGCCGATGCGCTCTCCGATAAGTGCGTGACGACGCTTTTCGTAGATAACTGTACGTTGTTTGTTCATCACATCATCGTATTCGAGCAAGCGTTTACGTACACCGAAGTTGTTTTCTTCTACTTTCTTTTGCGCACGCTCGATGCCACGACTGACGATTGGCGCTTCAATACGTTCGCCTTCTTGGAATCCAAGTCTATCCATTACTTTTGCGATTCGCTCACTTGCGAACAAACGCATCAGTTTGTCTTCCAACGAAACGTAGAACACTGAAGAACCTGGGTCTCCCTGTCGTCCAGAACGACCACGCAACTGTCTGTCAACGCGACGACTCTCGTGACGTTCCGTTCCTATGATAGCCAGACCTCCAGCTTCACGAACTTCTGGCGAAAGCTTAATGTCTGTACCACGACCTGCCATGTTTGTTGCAATCGTTACAGCACCCAGCAATCGTTCTTCTTTATGTTTTTCTCCGTTTTCATCTTCAACGATAATCGTTCCCATTGAACTTTGACCAGCTTCTGCCACGATATCCGCTTCGCGTTGGTGGAGTTTTGCGTTCAAAACGTTGTGAGGAATGTTGCGCATCTTCAACATACGAGAAAGAAGCTCGGAGATTTCGACAGAAGTTGTACCAACCAGCGTTGGGCGACCAGCATTTCGCATGCTAACTATTTCATCTATCACTGCATTGTACTTTTCGCGCGCCGTCTTGTACACGCGGTCGTCCATATCTTTACGAATTACGGGTTTATTTGTAGGAATTTCAACTACATCCAACTTGTAAATATCCCAAAACTCGCCAGCCTCTGTGCTTGCTGTACCAGTCATACCAGCCAATTTGTGGTACATACGGAAATAGTTCTGCAGAGTAATGGTTGCGAATGTTTGTGTTGCAGCCTCGACTTTTACGTGTTCTTTTGCTTCAACTGCTTGATGCAGACCGTCACTCCAGCGACGTCCTTCCATAATACGACCAGTTTGCTCATCGACAATCTTTACTTCGCCATCGATGACTACGTATTCATCATCTTTATTAAACATTGTGTAAGCCTTTAACAGCTGTTGCAATGTGTGAACACGCTCACTCTGAATGGCGTAGTAGTTCATCATGTCGTCTTTCTTGTCAATTCGCTCTTGATCTGACAGCGTTGTGTCAGCCTCGAGCTCAGATAGTTGTGACGTAATATCGGGTAAGACAAATAATTCCTTATCATTGACTTGCTTTGCCAGCCAATCAGTACCCTTATCTGTTAAGTCACAAGAATTAAGCTTCTCGTCAACAACGAAATACAATGGTTCGATAGCCTCGGGCATGCGTCTGTTGTTGTTTTCCATGTAGTACTCTTCGGTTTTCAACATTCCAGACTTGATACCCTCTTCGGAAAGATATTTAATCAATGCTTTGTTCTTGGGGAGTGCTTTATAAGAACGATAAAGCGCAAGAAATCCTTCAGTAATTTCCTTTTCGTCATTTTTCTGTTGACCTTCTGTAATCTTGGTCTTTGCTTCTGCGAGCAGTTTTGTTGCTAATTGGCGTTGTACACCAAAGAGACGCTCTACCAGAGGTTGATATTCTTCGAACATCTGGTCGTCACCTTTTTCTACTGGACCAGAAATAATCAAAGGAGTACGTGCATCATCGATCAAAACCGAGTCAACCTCATCGACGATGGCGTAGTTGTGCATGCGTTGCACTAAGTCAGCAGGCGAAATCGCCATGTTGTCGCGCAAATAATCGAAACCGAATTCGTTATTTGTACCAAATGTGATGTCAGCCTCGTAAGCTTTTCTTCTTTCTGGTGAGTTTGGAGTATGTTTATCAATGCAATCGACTGATAAACCATTAAACATATAAAGTGGTCCCATCCACTCGGAGTCACGTTTAGCCAAATAATCGTTCACAGTGACTACATGAACACCGTTACCTGTTAAGGCATTTAAGAAAACGGGTAGGGTTGCGACAAGCGTTTTACCTTCTCCCGTTGCCATTTCTGCAATTTTTCCTTGGTGAAGCGCGATACCGCCAAACAACTGCACGTCATAATGAACCATTTCCCATTTAAGATCATTGCCACCTGCTGTCCAGTGATTGTGGTAGTAAGCTTTGTCGCCTTCGATGGTGATAAAATCGTTTGCAGGATTACCTGCCAATTCGCGATCAAAGTCGGTTGCTGTTACAATCGTTTCTTCGTTTTCAGCAAAACGACGCGCTGTGTCTTTTATGATGCTAAATGCAACTGGCATCACTTCGTTTAGCGCTTTTTCGTAGTTATCAAGCGCTTCTTTTTCTATTTTATCAATTTGATTAAAAATAGCTTCGCGTTCGTCAATCGGCGTATCCTCAATCGTAGCTTTTAGTTCGTCGATTTTTTCTCGCTGTTCTTTTGCTGCATCTCGAACAAATTGTCTGATTTCGTTAGTCTTTGCGCGAAGCTCGTCGTTAGATAGACTTCGGATTGCTGCTTCTTCTGCCTTTACTTTCTCAACCAAAGGCTGAATTAAGCGCATATCACGCGTACTTTTATTGCCAAATATCGATTGTAAAAAACTGGTAAAACTCATTATTTAATAATTATTGTTGTTTACTCTATTAAAAATACGTCGCGAAATTAAGCATTTTCTTTTGTTCTGCCAAAAAAACGCAACAGATATCTCACTAGCAAAGATGATGCCAAAACGTAAATTCCTTCTGCATATTGCTGCCAAAAACCGAGAATGAGCATCAATAAAATCATCGCACACCAGATTTTTAACCATGGATGATTTTGATGTTTTTTTGTTCTTTTTGCAACAGAATAAGCAAAGAATACGTTAAGTGGACAAAGCATTAAAATCTGGAAATTAAGACTTACACAACTGTGCTTAGAAAATATCAATAGAAACAGAATTAAACCTACTAATCCTGTAATTGTAAGTATTAGGAAATCAGTTAAATAAGAAAATTTGTTCTTGTAACGCTCGAAGAATGTAATGAGTAGAATTAAGACTGCTAAAAGGCTCATTACGAACAATGGCGTTAAGAGATTTTTTGTTGGTTTTTCGCTTTGATTTTCTATCGTGACGAGTTGTTGCTCTGACGTCACTAATTGACGCATTGTTGTATCGTTCTCAATAATTACTGCATGGTCGTACGAACCCGCAAGCGAATCAGGCAAAAATTGTCGTGTGCGTCTGTCAGTTGGTTGATCAGCCATTACGCCAATCAATAAATCAATTCCGAATCGAGTCCATCGATCTGTGCCAATCGCTTGATGCACCATATCGCGCAACGTCACGTCTTGCACATCTTCTCCACTACAACGAACATCGCCATTGATGTTCGATTCGATGATATTTCGTGCGCGTGTCGTACAATTATCGTAGAAATAATTATACCGATAAGCACGATTTTCTGGTCGGAAATTCAAATCGATTGCCTGAGCGATAGTTTGCTTTTCGTCATTTGTTAGGTTTAGTTCTTGCTCCTTTACCCATCGCCCTTCTGCAGCATACGAATCAAGAAAGCGATTGAAGTCGGCAATTCCCATTTCGTAGTCGGCTGTGCCCATAATGAAGCGCCAGATAAAATTATCTGAATTGAGTGAGAACAGTCCGTAGTTAACGGCGATATCGATGTTGCGCGAAACATCTTGATAACGCAATGCACTATGACCGAAGCGCGACCAAACCTCATTCCCAGGACCACAAGTTACGAGCGAAACTCTAATGCTATCTTCGCTCCAAGCGTTGACACACGACAGCGTCAGCATCAACAACGAACACGTAAAGACACGTCTAAACCATTTCATGCGGCAAAATTAACAAGATTTCAGTAAAAAACGATAGCAACGCGCTTTGCTTTGCCTTCATTTTTGTTTTTTTTGCATTCTTCGTGGTTAGTATATGAAAAAAATACCATAACTTCGCACCTTGAATTATAATTTGATAGAAATGAAACGCAATTTAGTATACACTTTACTGCTGTTATTGCCTCTTTCACTTTTCGCGCAAAGTGGCACTAACTCTCCTTATAGTCAATGGGGTTTAGGTCTTTTATCAGATCAAACAAGCGGTTTCAATCGCGGAATGAATGGACTCGGCTATGGATTTCACGAGCATAACCAAGTCAATTTCCTAAACCCAGCATCTTATTCTTCGATCGATTCACTTTCATTTATTTTTGATGGCGGTCTGTCTATGCAGATTACCAATTTCGAAGAAGGCGGTAAGCGTGTCAATGCTAAGAATGCCGATTTCGAATACCTTGTAGCAGGTTTGCGTTTGGCAAAACATCTCGGTCTCGGATTCGGTTTAATTCCAATCACTAACGTGGGTTATAATTATAACACAACGGGATACGTTGGTGATGTATTCAGTTCTCAATACGTTAATACTTATCAGGGAAGCGGAGGCATTCACGCCGTTTATGGTGGACTTGGATGGGAACCGTTCAAAGGTCTTTCGATTGGTGCAAACGTGTCGTATGTTTGGGGCACAATCGATCGTAGCGTTGTCAATGCATACGATGACGAAACGACAAATACGCTTTCAAAATATTATTCTGCTGACGTAAGAAGTTATAAACTTGATTTCGGTCTGCAATACACCGCTCGTTTGGCTAAAAAAGATTGGGTTACGATTGGTTTAACCTATTCTCCAGGACACAAACTTGGTGCAGATGCCGAATGTAAAGTAATTTCTGTCAACTCTCAAACATCAGTTTCCGATACGACAAGTTATGTTGCCGAAAATGCACTTGCATTGCCAACAACATTCGGTGTCGGTTTTATGTGGAATCATCACAACAAACTAAAATTCGGTGCCGACTATACCATGCAGCGTTGGGCTGACGTTGAAATGCCCGTTTACGAAGTTGTAAACGACGTACCTTCATATACATTAAAGAAAGACATGTTTAAAGATCGCCACAAGATTGTTGTCGGTGGCGAATATTGTGAACAAGAAAACAGTCGCTATTTTTTCAAACGTCTGCGCTATCGTGCAGGATTTGGTTATTCTACACCTTATTTAAAAATAAATGGAGCTGATGGTCCAAGTGAAATAAGTGCAAGTTTCGGATTCGGCATTCCAATCATGAATGGCTATAATGTTCGTTCGCTTGTCAATGTTTCAGCACAATGGGCTCGCCAATCAGCAACGGGAATGATATCAGAAAATACGTTCCGCATCAATATCGGCGTTACATTCAACGAGCGCTGGTTTGCTAAATGGAAGGTTGAATAAGCTGCTTGCCTGAGATGAAAACGCATTTCGTGTCCATTGCCTTTTTATTCATTTTTCTTTGCGCTTGTCAAGAGCAGAAATCGCACACAGCACCTGCTATTCATGATCGCGATTCTGTTGCTTTGATGACAACACGTGGCGTGAACACGCTCATCAGTGACTCAGGCGTTATCAAATATCGCATCGTTAGCGAAGAATGGCAAGTCAACCAAAATGTTAATCCATCACGATGGATTTTCGAAAAAGGACTTTTCTTGGAACAATTCGATGAAAAATTCCATGTCAATTCCTACATCCAAGCCGACACCGCTTATTATTACGATCGCATGAAGCTATGGGAACTTCGTGGTCGAGTGCGTATTCTGACCAAAGATGGTTTGCGTTTTGCCAGCGAACAATTGTTTTGGGATGAATCTAAGCACGAACTCTATTCCCATGTATTCTCTCAGCTCATTACTCCAGAGCGTCAGCTTCAAGGAAGCTACTTCCGAAGCGACGAAAAGATGACAAAATATTACGTATCTAATAGCAAAGGTTCGTTCGAACGTGGCGATATGATTTCCGAAGAACCAACTTCGCCTGTTGGTTCATCTGGACCAGTTATGCAACGCCCACCAGTAGAACCACGACCTGGCTCTTCAAGATAATCAAACAATGGAACAAATCAGCATAGGTCTAATCATTGGCATCATCATAACACTCATTCTGTCCGCATTCTTCTCGGGCATGGAAATCGCTTTCGTGTCGAGCAATCGTATGTTGGCAGAAATGAACAAAGAAAAGAATAGTATTCCACAACGAATCATTCGTTTCTTTTATAAACATTCCAACGATTTCGTCAGCACCATGCTCGTTGGCAATAATATTGTGCTGGTTGTTTATGGTATTTTGATTGCCAAATTATTCGATAACACCATCTTTCGTGGCATGGATGCAGGCTTTACCGTTCCAGCCGACACGATTCTCTCGACCATCATCGTTGTTTTCACTGGCGAATTCTTGCCAAAAATGCTGTTCAAGAGCAATCCCAACGGTCTGTTATCGTTTTTCTCGCCCTTAGCTTATTTGTTCTACATTCTTCTTTGGCCTATCAGCAAATTCGCAACCTTCCTTTCGCGAATCATCATGCGCATCGTTGGCATCAAAGTTGAGAAGGATAAGGCTGACGGAGCATTCACAAAAGTCGATTTGGACTATCTTGTACAATCGAGTATCGATAGCGCGAAAAGTGAGAAAGACATCGAAGCGGAAGTTAAAATATTCCAAAACGCGCTCGATTTCCAAGAAATTAAAGTACGCGATTGCATGATTCCGCGAACCGAAATCACTGGAATCGACAAAAATAACTGCTCAATCGACGAATTGCGCCAAACATTTATCGACAGCGGACATAGCAAGATTATCGTATATGAAGACGATATCGATCACATCGTTGGCTATATCCACGCTTCTGAAATGTTCCGCGATCCTAATTCGTGGCGCGACAGAATCCAAGAAATGCCTTTCGTTCCCGAAACAATGCTTGCGCATACGCTGATGCAGACATTCTTGCAGAAAAAGAAAAGTCTTGGCGTCGTAGTTGATGAGTTTGGCGGCACAGGCGGCATCATTTCGCTCGAAGACATCGTAGAAGAAATTTTTGGAGACATCGAAGACGAGCACGACAACGCACATTACGTTGCCAAACAAACAGCTGACGATGAGTATGTGCTGTCTGCACGATTGGAAATCGATAAAGTGAACGAAATGTTCAATCTCGATCTGCCCGAAAGTGATGAATATCTCACGATAGGAGGCTTTATTCTAAACCATTTCGAAAGCTTCCCGAAACTCAATGAAATCGTTAATATCGGCAAGTATAGCTTCAAGATTCTGAAGAATACAATGACCAAAATCGAACTCGTTAAACTGAAAATTAACGATAAATAATTATACATTTTTCCGTTTTTTCGCTTCAACCAACCGCAAACACCCATTTTTTCGTGCTTTTCTAAAGAAAAAAGGGAAGAAATCTTTACGCTTTTCGTATAAAATTACTAATTTTGCAACGCATTTTTCAAAAATATTCATTTTTACGAATTAAAACAATAACAAAATAATTTAAATAATGGCAGCATTAGGAAAAATCAGAAGCAAAGGTGCTCTACTCATCGGAATCATTGGTGTTGCACTTTTCGCTTTCATCGCCGAAGAGGCATTCCGCTCTTGTGACGCGCAAAAGAACGATCGCCGTCAACAAATCGGAGAAGTATTAGGAGAAAAAGTTAATGTACAGGAATTCCAAAAGATGATGGACGAATACACCGAGATGCTGAAACTGCAGCAGGGTGTTGACAACCTGAACGACGAACAGCTCAATCAGGTGAAGGATATGGTGTGGAACCAGTTCATCATGAACAAACTCATCGAAAACGAAGCCGATAAACTCGGTCTTACTGTAACGGATGACGAATTGCAAAACGTGCTTCAGCAAGGTACTAACCAAGCACTGTTGCAGACTCCATTCGTTAAGCAAGAGACAGGTCGTTTCGATGTAAACGCGTTGAAGCAATTCCTCGCTGAATACAAGAAGGTTAAATCTTCTAACCCACAGCTTGCGCAACAATACGAGCAGATGTACAAGTACTGGACATTTACAGAGAAAAATCTTCGTACACAACTGCTTGCACAGAAATATCAAGGACTGCTCTCACATTGCCTTCTTACAAACAACGTTGAGGCAAAACAAGCTTTCCAAGAAGAGAACGAGGAAAGCAACGTAGCGCTTGCTACTATTCCTTACACGAGTATTGAAGATAGTAAGGTGAAAATCACCAACGACGAGTTGAAAGCAAAATACAACGAAATGAAACCTCGTTTCCGTCAGTTGCTCGAGACTCGTGACGTGAAGTATGTCGATGTTCTTGTAAAGCCTTCTACAAACGATCGTGCTGAGTTAGATTCTACTTTCAAGACTTACGCAGCGCAACTTGCAGCAGCCGCTGATCCAACTGAAGTAGTTCGCAAGAGCACTTCACAGGTTCCTTATCTCGGTTTGCCTGTTTCAAAGAACGCTTTCCCAATGGATATCGCTCAAAAGCTCGATTCTATGGCTGTTGGACAAACATCTGCACCAACAGAAAACAAACAAGACAACACATTGAACATTGTTAAGCTCGTTAGTAAGCAACAACTACCTGATTCAGTGCAGTATCGCTGGATTCGCGTTGGTGGCGCTACTGCTGACGAAGCACACAAGCGTGCCGATTCTATTTACACTGCATTGCAAGGTGGCGCAGATTTCGAAGCTATCGCAAAGAAATACGGTCAGACTGGCGCGAAAACTTGGCTTACTACAGCACAATACGAGAGCGCTCCATCAATCGACCGCGATACTAAGTCGATTTTCGAAACGCTTAATAATGCAGCAGTTGGCGAAACACGCAATCTGACGTTGACACAAGATAACGTTATTCTTCAAATCCTTGACCGCAAAGCAATGACTACGAAATATATCGCAGCCGTTATCAAGCGTAACATCGATTTCTCACAGGATACTTATCGTAAAGCTTACAACGAATTTAGTGCCTTCGTAAGTAACATCACTAAAAACCCAGCCGAGCTCGAGAAAGCAGCTAAGAAAGCGGGCTATACCGTACAAACAGCGACAGATGTCACTACAGCACAACACAATCTCGCTAACATCCGTTCAACACGCGAGGCTTTGAAATGGGTATTCGATACAAAAGAGGGTAAGGTTTCACCGCTCTACGAATGTGGCAATAACGACCACCTCCTTGTATGCATTCTTGACAAGATTCATCCTGCAGGATATCGTTCGCTTGATGATGCTCAGGTAAAAGAATTCGTTAAGACTGAAGTCATGAAAGACAAGAAAGCCGAGCAAATCATGGCAAACCTCAAAGGCGTGAAGTCGCTTAAGGATGCTGAAGCTAAAGGCGCAAAACTTTCTGACCTGAATCAGGTAACATTCGCTTCACCTGTTTTCATCCCAGAGACTGGCGCTGCTGAACCAGCTCTTAGCGGTGCAATCGCAGGTACTGCAAAAGGACAATTCTGCAAAGCTCCTGTGAAAGGTAACAATGGCGTTTATCTCTTCCAAGTAAAGGATAAGAACAACCGTCCAGTGAAATTCGATGCTAAAGCACAGAAACAAAAACTCATGCAGAAGTTGATGCAACACATAGGTAACCCAATTAACGAGCTATATATGAAAGCTAACGTTGTGGATAACCGTTATCTGTTCTTCTAATCAGTAAAACCCTTGTTCTTCTTGAACAAACCCAAATAGCAAAAGGCTTACCCATCGCGGTAAGCCTTTTCTTTTTTGTCGCATCTCAATGCGTTTTACACCTATTTATAATATACGCGCGCGCGAAAGCGTGTGAAATAAAATTGTAGAACGATAGAATAAGTAGGGCAGGCAACGAAAAAAAAGTCTGGCGTACATGCAGTACGTCAGACTTTTATATATTTTCGAATTCTATTTCGTTTGTTTGCTTTAGTAATCCTCGTCTTCCTCGTTGACAACATCATCAAGACTCAGCTCAGAAGGATCTTCGTCGAATGTCGTGCGATAGCTTTCCACTTCCAAATCAACGTCAAACTCATCGTCGTTCTCCTTTTCGTATTCGTCTTCTGGCAATTCAGCATCTTCGTCTTCGTTGTCCAAGTCGATATCTTTCTCGTTGTCAAGATCATCGCTAAAGATTGGCACATGCTTTGTTGTTGGTTCAGGTTTTGCTTTCACAAAGATGGCTTCAGTCCAAGAACCTTTTGGAATTTCCAAAACCTCAAAACCATCCGCTACTTTCTTCTCATACATTCCACCAGGCTTGCGCAATCGCGTTGCAGGTAGGGTAGTGGTGCTCACATCGAAGCCAGATTCGATAATATCTTTAATGGATTGCGAAATGCTATCCCATCCACCGCCAAAATTATTGCCAATCACTTCAAGCAGTTTTGCAGCAGATATGTGGCGAATGTTCTCGTATGTCAAATCAGTGATACGCGTTATCGGGCGCTTCTTTATAGCCAAATTCAGCGTCGTGTTCTCATCCAGTTTGATAACCGACGTTTTGAAACCGCGTTCCTTATATTTCTTTGCGATAGTTGCTGGTTCTGCAGGATATTCTTCAATCTCGAAGGCGCTCTTGATAATACTGATGTAATGATTCTTATTCTCTTTGAAGTCTGTATCCTTTTTAGCGGCTTCAATCATGTTTGTAATGTCGTTTTCTTGCAGTTTCCAAACATTACTCTTTGTAATGGTTTTCAGTGTAAGAATGTTTTTTTCTTTTCTCATATTGTGTAAATGGTTATTTTGTCTCTATCAGATAAAACATCAAGGTTGCTCCTTGTGTTTTCAATTTGCTGCTTGCTGATCTCAGCGTGTAGCGTTGGTTGCGCCATGTTTGCTTCTGCGATAATCTCTCCGCTTGGCGCGACAATCTTGCTATGTCCCGAATAATGGTTTTTAGGATCATCGCCACAGCGGTTGCACGCAATAACAAACGATTGATTCTCGATAGCGCGCGCTTGCGTCAAGATATCCCACGCTTTGATGCGTGTGTCAGGCCAATTCGCAACAACGAGCAACGCATCGCAATCATCGTCGTTTCTACACCATGCAGGGAAGCGCAGATCGTAGCAAACTACTGGCTTAAAGCGCCATCCGCGATACTTTATTATAATACGCGCGCGACCTGATGCATAGTTTTCGCTTTCGCCTCCCAACGGAAAAAGATGGTGTTTGTCGTAAAACGAAATCTCACCATCGGGCTTTGCAAAAACAAAACGATTGCGCCAGCCATCGTCAAGCACTGCCACCGAACCGCAAATCGCTGCATCGCGCTCGGCTGCTGCCTTTTTCATCCAGTCGATTGCGCGCGACGTCATCGCCAAACGCTCGGGATGGGTCGCGAAACCCGTATTCCACATCTCTGGCAGCACGTACAGCTGGCTCGCCTCAACGCTATCCATCAGCCGCTCGGCTTCCCGTATATTTGCTTCTTCGTCATTCCAACGACAATTCATTTGAATGACGCTCACAAGCAAGCTGTTGCGGATGTCGGATGATAAATCAAGCATCGTTTCGATGGCAAAAATAAATATTAAATTATGATATCCAAACTTTTGACTCAAAAAAACACTTAAAAAAACGCACTCTTGCCACGATTTTCCTAAATTTGTGCCGTTATGCTACAACGAGATTACATCGTGCGCCTCGTTCGCGAGTTTATGGAAGCGTTGCGACGCGTGCTCGAAAAAGACGAAACAACGCGACAGGATGCGCTGTTGCAACTCTATTCGCAGTATGTTGGCGATGCAAAGCTGTTCCATCAACTTTCGGTTGACGAGATTTTCGATTATCTCGCAGCCAACGAGCGCGACAGTGCGCGACGCGACTGCAAGATTGAAATGCTTGCCGAACTTTTTTTAGCCGAAGGCGACTTGCAAACGGGTCCTCTTCGCGAGATGTTGCACGCGAAATCGTTTGCTTTCTTCGACTATCTCAGCGTTCATTCAACCACTTACTCCCTCGATCGCATCGAGAAAATGGCGCGTCTCCGCAAGGAAATTTCGCAGAGCGTGGAGTAGGGGAAAAAAGTGTAGTGAAACAACGTCGGAAACCACACAAAAAAGAGTTGCAACACGCGCTGCAACTCTTTTTTTGTATGCTTAACAAATTGTTGAAATGCTTTATTTCAGCAATTTATTTATTATTTCGTGCCAATACTTCCAACTATAACCTGCTGATGGATGTGTCATTTTCAGCATACGAATAATTTTGCCGTCAAGTTCGTATTGCCAAGTTTCGTTACCATCAATTGGTTCTCCTTCTTTTCCTGTTATGCTCGGAAAATCCTTTGGTATAGCATTGTATAGCGTCTTGCCCCATGGTAGAATAATATCAGGCTTAAATTCTTTTACCATTTCTTCGAAAGGTTTTATTGCATCATTTAATTGTTGTGCCGTTGGCGGTATTCGCGTTCCGTTAAGAGGTTCTTGAATATAGTTGTAAAATAAGAGTAAATCCCAAGTATCACTACTGCCACCTCTTCTGATGTAATCGCCTTTTATGGCTCGGATGAATTTTGTGTATGTATTCATCCAGTAATCAAAAGGAACATTATCGTCGCGATACATATTGACTCTAATTGGTAACGCATCTGCTTTACGATCCTCGTCTTTTCCACCATAGATACTAAACCCTACGACCATAATTTTCTTTCCTTCAATGCCTTTCTCGCAGTTTGCTCCGCGAAAAGGTTCATAATTTCTTTTGTTTTTCATGTTGTTACGTTTTTAATTGTTTTAAATATTAACAAAAAGATTGAACCCTTGTAAAACGTGTCAATTGATTACTCTTCAGGTTTTAACCAATCAATCCCTTTATACGAAGGATTAAATATACGAATATCTTTATAATACATTTCTGGTGTGAGAATTGTTTTAATTTCAAGTTCGTTTCTATTTGAATTTAATCCACCAGATTGTCTGTATCGATTGTCTGGTTTGTCTAATATTAATATACAATCTGCATATTTTGATCCTGTAAAAAACAATGGCAAAGCATATTGTATTCTATCTCTATCTTTGTTGTAATGATGAAATAGTTCATGATAATTTATTAATGAAAAATTAATAGCATTTTTTAAAACATTAAAAACAAACCTATAATTACGTTCTGCTGCATTATTTTCTAAAAGAAAACGTTGTAAATTAAACTTGTAATTTGGCCATGTTTTTTTATTCCAATCTACATTGAATGGAGCGGTAATATCGTCTGGAATACGATCAATGTTGTCAATTATTATATGCATTGCCCCTGTCATTTTTTGTATTGATCTATTAGAATCATTCTTAGCGTCTCTAAAAGAAAGTTCTCTTGGAGTTCCTAGAACATTTCTACGTGAATTGATAATTAAGCTATCCCAATTATCAGTAGGAATATTAGTATTAATATCATTTGTTTGTAATGGCGTTGTTGCATGCACAGGAGCATTTAACGATTCGATATCATTATTATTGCACCAAATAAAATTAATAATCTTAACATTACCATCACTATCTCTGTATAAATCTACTGCATCATCGTCATCATCTTCTTTTATTCCTTTGAGAATGGCACACAAATGATTTCGTCCTACCGTAATTCCCGTTTTAAATTTTAATGATAAATCTACCCACCTACCTAGTTGACCGGCATCGGAAAGTCTTTCACTAGTTACAAAATGCGATACGGTATCCATATACTCCTTTAAAGTCTGAATGGACATCCATGAATATTTTTCGCCGTTTTTCTCGAGTTTTCGGCAACGCAGAATAATATTTAATAATTTCAGTCTATATGTAACATCATCTGTTGCTATTTCCTCCTCATCTTTAGGTTCTTTTAATGAGTTGTCTTCTCCCCAATAGAAGTTAACGATTTCATTCTCACCATTGTCGTTGGTATTGTATTGTGCATACAAGAATGGTTTATCATTATCTAATTTGATACCTGTCTTGAAAGTGTTATTTTTTATCCAAGTCCCATCTTCTGAATATTTACTTATAAACCCTAGAATAATATCCATATACTCCTCTAATGTTTGAATGGTCATCCATGGGTACTTTTTACTATTGCGACACTTTAGTACAATTTCAAATAATTTCTGTTTGTATGTAAAATCATTCATAAACTTGTTGCTTTTGAATATCCTTTTTTTATCAAATGAACTCACAGTATTATACTCGAGTCCATAATTGTTCAAATACCTCATTCCAATATTCCCATGTGTAACCAGCAGCAGGATGTGTCATTTCTAGAACGTAGATTTTGTGACCATCTTTTTCGTAAACCCAGATATTATTGTCGTCAATAGGATCTGCTTCGTAGCCCCCAAAACCAGGGAGAACTTGAAACAATGATTTGCCCCATGTAAGAATAACATCGGGTTTATATTCCATAAGCACTACTTTAAATGGATCAATACTTGCAATTAGTTGTTCATCAGATGGTTCAACTCTTGTTCCAGTTAGTGGTTCTTGTACATAATTGTAGAACATAATTTTTTGCCACCATTCGTTGCTTTCTGCTCGTTTTATTTGTTCGCCAGAAAGAGCTCGAATAAATTTGGTGTAAGTACTCATCCATAAGTCAAACTTTACGTTTTCGACATTGAGATATCTTTCCATTCTATTTCTTGTCGCTTCTGGCGAAGCATCTTCTGGTGTATTACCATAGATACTATATCCAAGAGCCAAGACTTTTTTGCCATTTACTCCTTGTTCGTAGTTGTTTCCAATCCAAGGAAGTATTTTTACGCCTTGTTTTTTTAACGTTTGGTCTTTTACTAAGTCTGTTTTCATATTTGTGTGTGTTTTTATTCTAATAAAAAGTGAGGGGACTAAATCATGTTTAGCCCCCTCGTGACTTTACACGTTTAGTTACTTCTCTTGCTTTTCAAGATTTTCACTACGAACTTCGTGCCCTCTTCGAGAGCAACTGTGAGGGCTGCAATGCCCACTTCTTTTACAAACTGTTTCATGGTAGTATGTTTTTTATGGCCAAAGGCCGGTTTGTTATATTAAAATATAAGACCCAAATACTACATGAAAAGTATGCGTGTAAAGTTTGGTTCTGCAAATATAATATTTAATTTTAAACTAGCAAATTTTTTCATCATTTTTGTACATCTATCAATTATCGAGTGCAAAGATATGTATATAACTACGCCACCTATTGGCGCAGTAGAAAAATTTTTCAAAAAAATAAAAAAATCTTTCTATTATATATATTAATAAGGTGTAAAGTTATAATTCCATTGTATTTTTTTCGAAATATATTGTCTTGTATTTCGTAAGCGCATCTGCTTTTCTCCCTCTCCACCTTGCCTCGCATCAGC
>Ga0065708_1039993_pt1 | contig 20362 bp, 17 predicted proteins | sample Hoacrofraction12_2_FD_59095 | JGI IMG/M metagenome (GOLD analysis project Ga0065708, IMG submission 59095) | Hoatzin crop microbial communities from Cojedes, Venezuela, sample from fiber fraction 12 v1 | ecosystem: Host-associated > Birds > Digestive system > Esophagus > Crop | place: Venezuela... | reverse complement strand
TCGGTTGTGGCACCTGCCACAACGCCCATGATGGTGCAATAGTTCAAGTGCCAGCGACCACGAGCCAGCAACACAGCCACCATCAGCGGGATAAAGGTAATCAAGAAGCCATAGAGCACCCACATGGCACCTGTGGTGTTGAGCACCGTAGCGGCAAAATTACCGCCTGCGGCAATGCCCACCGATGCCAGGAACAGGCAGATGCCCAATTCGCGCAGCATCAGGTTGGCCGCCGTGCTGGTATAGGTCACCAGACGTGCCTTGTAGCCATAACGACCTATCAAGATGGCAACCACCAGCGGGCCACCTGCCAAACCCAGCTTCATGGGCACCGACATGCCAGGCAGCATGATGGGGATGCTGCCCACCAAGATACCCATCACGATGCCAATGAACATGGTGAACAGGTTGGGATGGTCCAGGCGCTTGTAGCTGTTGCCCATCTTATCTGCCAGGCGGTCGATGTCCTCCTCACGCCCCACTACCGTCAGGCGGTCGCCAATTTGCAGCGACAGGTTGGGGCTGGCAAGCAGTTCCACGCCAGCACGATAGATGCGCGTGACGTTCACTTTGTAGCCCTCGTGCAAGCGCATCGAGCCGATTTTGCGGCCGTTAAAGTCGTTTTGGGTGATGACGATACGTTTCGACACGATGGCATGGTTTGTCGGGGCATCAAGCTTCCAGTCATAGTCGATGTGCGGACCTATGATGGTGTCGAACATCTCCTCGTCTTGCACCGACATCACGATGCGCAAGATGTCGTCTTTTTCAATCACGGTGTCGCCACGCGGAATTTCAATCGTGCCGTCGGCACGGCGCAGGCGCGAGATGGTGAAGTTGTGGTCGATGATGGTGTGCAGGCGTGTGACCGTCTTGCCAGCAATCAGCTTGTTGGTTACCTGATAGTTCACCACGTGGGGCTTGAGCTGGCTGTTCTCTTTCTCAGCCTCGACCTCGGCAGTCTCTTTGTCGATGTTGATTTTAAATATTGCCTTCACCAGCACCATCGACAAGATGATGCCAATCACGCCAAGCGGATAAGCAGCGGCATAGCCCATTGACATCGAAGCATTAATGTCGGTTGCGCTAGCACCTAGCGTCTCGATGAGGGTCTGCTGTGCGGCACCCAGTCCAGGTGTGTTGGTCACCGCACCCGACATCACGCCCACCATATCGGTGATGCTGATGTTGCCTGCCAAAAAATAGATGGCAAGCGCCACCACCACGTTGAGCGTCACCACCAGCACAGCCAAGCCGTTGAGGTCAAAGCCGCCTTGCTTGAATGCCGAGAAGAAACCAGGACCCACCTGCAAGCCAATGGAGAAGATGAACAAAATCAAGCCAAACTCTTGCACAAACTTGAGCGTTGCGGCATCAACCTGCAAGCCCAAGTGACCGGCGAGCAGACCCATAAACAGCACCCACGTCGCTCCAAGCGAGATGCCAAAAAACTTCACCTTGCCTAGCAGCACACCCACCGCAATCACTAGCGCATAAATCAAAATGGAGTGCGCCACACTGGTGCCACAAAACAACTCAACAAACCAATTCATTTTCCCAAAAAACGTTATCGGTCAATGTGTTAAAAGCCGTCAACGCCCATAAGGGTGCGTTGACGGCTGCAAAGGTAATGCTTTTTATTTGATTTAGCCCAATGCGGCAAGTGCATTTTTGTCACGCGGCGGCAGTGGCGTGCTTAGAACATCAGCATAGCGATACCATAGGCAACGATGGTCGAGACAAACACGCTGATGAGGCCAGGCATCATGAAGCTGTGGTTGAGCAGATATTTACCAATCACCGTGGTGCCCGTGCGGTCGAAGTTGACCGTTGCAATATCGCTGGGATAGTTGGGGATAAAGAAGTAGCCATAGACACTGGGGAACACGCCCAGCAACACTGGTCCAGGTATGCCTAGCGAGTAAGCCAGTGGCAGCATTGCCACCACCACGGCACCTTGTGAGTTGATGAGCACCGACACCAGGAAGAACACGATAGCTATCGACCAGTTATATTGTGCCACGATGCCACCCAGCATGTCCTTCATCTCGGTGAGGTAGTTGGCAAAATAGGTGTCTGCCAGCCATGCGATGCCATAGATGGCGACCACTGCTACCATACCGCTCTGCCACACGGCGCCAGAGACGGCACGCTTGGGCTTGGCTTTGCAGAAGATGATCATCAGCGCGGCGGCGGTAATCATGATGATTTGAATCACGAGGTTCATCTTCAACGACTTGGGCACCATTTGCGTCACGCCGTCAACCTCCATACCGGCAGCCACCAGCTGCTTGGGGGTCATGGTCACGCCAGATGCAAAGGTGACATCCTTGGCGTCCTTGACCGCCTCAAGCGTGTCGTAGGTGGGCAACAGATTCTGGAAGACGGCAAACATCACAATCACTGCCAGCGCAGCCAGGAAGATATAGACCGACCAGCGGGCATGCTTGTCAATCTTCTTGTCGAGCGTGGTGGCATTGCCGCCATAGACGTACTCACGCTGTACGGGGTCGGCAATCAACGCCTGGAATTTGGGGTCCTTGTCCAAATCAAGGCCGCGCTTGTAGGATGCCAGCGAGGCACAAAACAAGCCAACCAGACAGGCGGGGATGGTGACCATGAGCACCTGCGGAATGGTGATGTTAAAGCCGTTGGCAGCCGAGATGGTCACAAATGCCACGACGGCAGCGGCAATGGGCGAGCAGGTGATGCCAACCTGTGAGGCAATCGACGCCACGGCGCAGGGACGCTCGGGGCGGATACCCTTTTTGATGGCGATGTCAACAATGATGGGCATGAGCGTGTAAACCACGTGACCCGTTCCCACCAGCACGGTGAGGAAGAACGTGCACAACGGGGCAAAAAAGGTGATGCGGTCAGGGTGCTTGCGCAGCAATCGCTCGGCTATCTGTATCAGCCAGTCCATGCCACCGGCGGCTTGCAGCACACCGGCACAGGTGACGGCGGCGATGATGATGTAAATTACATCGGTGGGCGGCGAGCCAGGTTTCATGCCAAAGCCAAACACCAGGATGGCAAGACCAATACCCGAGATGGCACCAAGTGCCAAACTGCCATAACGGCTGCCAATGTAGAGCATCAGCAGCACAATGAGCAGTTGAATGATCATTACTGTAGTCATAGGATCTTAATATATAGAAATTATTATACTTAAGTTTTAGTTTAAATCATGTGTGGTAATTAGCTCAAAATCGCACGCAAACCTCTAGGTCGATGATGCTATAGTTGTGCTTGCCGTCGGCTAGGGTGCGGTCGTTAATCAGGGCATACTCGCTCTGGAACTCCAGATTTTTTATCACCTGATAGTTGACGCCCACCTCATACTGCGTGCGGCTGGTGTCCCAGTTGGCTTGCTTGCGGTAGAGGTCATAGCGCCCCTTGACGTGCAGCTTGTGGTCACGGGTCACCGGCACCACGGCTAGGGCATAAAAGCCGTCTGCCTTGTTGCCATTTGACCAGTTGACGGTCGCGTCGCTCAGGTTCTCACTCTTTTGATAGGTGGTCTTGAAGCCATAGCCGGTGCTGTGGATGTACTCGGCTCGCAGTTGCATGTCGTTAGCCTTGTACTCGGCGCTCAGGGCATAGCGGTGCTGACGCAGGCTCACCAAGCCGCTGCCCTCGTTGCCGTCGGCATCGGTATAGGCACCCTTGCGTGCGTGCGAGCCTTCCCAGCCGAAGATGCCCAGACGCATGCCCTTGATGGGCATCACCCACACACCGCCGATGATGTCCTTGCGCTCGTCAACGTCTTTAACGTTGATGCCCTGGCCGTTGAACACTCCTATCTGATAGTGCAACAGGTTGCGCCCACTGGCATTTTTAAGGAAGTCGCCCTGCAACTGCACGCCTATGTCGCGCCCGTTGCTGGAGTGCTCACCCGTGCGGTCGCTGAAGCCCGACAGCCGCTGCACATTTTGCGAATAGCCCATAAAGCCCTGGTCGATGGGGTTCATGGGGTTCTCGAACGTGAAGGGGCGTTTAAATTGTCCCACCTTGACCTTAAAGAAGTCGTAGCGTTGCCACTCGGCAAACAGGTCCACCAGACGCGGGCTGCTGCCCAGCGTGGTGGTGTTGCCGTTGAATTGCACCTGCATCTTGTAGTAGAAGTCTTCGAGCACCCGCCCTTCGAGCGAGGCGCGGGCAATGCGCAGGTTGAACGAATTGCTGTTGTTATCGTCCTGAAAGGTGGCTTGATATTGCCCCATAAAGAATCCGCCCAACTTGGGTGTGGAAAATTGTGCGTGTATGGTGCAGATGCTTGCCAGTGACCAAGCCAACACCATTAATAATTGACGTCTCATTGCGTTTTTTTAAGGTTTTTTGGTTAATAAGTTGCAAATATCAGCAAAAATCTTGACATTTCAGCGAAGTTGATGCGATTTTTTTTATTTCACGCAGATTAAGGGTGTTTAAAATCTCACGCAGATTCTTGGCGAAGCCAAGCGACCTGGTGTACAAGTGATTATATCGTTCGGTACCTCGGAGAGGTACGCCACCACTAGGCTTGGCTAAATTAAGGTTTTAGTTAATGTCGGTGCACCTCTCCAAGGTACCTAATTCTCTAGTAACCAACACCCTAGGTTTTTCGTTCGCTCCGCTCACTCAATAACCTAGGGCTTCCTTATGGTACACCTCTTCGAGGTGCTTCACGCCTAGCGCATTCCTATCCGAACCTCCAATCCATTTTGGGGTTAATTATTGGTGTACCTCTCCGAGGTGCGCTCCGCCTGGCACATATCTAGATAACGCCGTAAACCCTATGCCTTAGACCGTAAGCCTTAAGCCCTATACCCTAAGCCTTAACCCCTAAGCCACGATTTATTCGCTCATGAGGTCGCGGATGACGGTGTCGGCTAGGAGTTCGCCGCGGGCGGTGAGCACATAGCAATCCCCTACCCGCTTGAGCAAACCGTCGCGCACATGGGGGGCTGCCTGCTGCTCCAGGTAATGCCAGCGGCGGTCGCCCAAGTCGCGCCGCAAGCGTGCCGCATCCACACCATGCGCCGTGCGCAGGCCTAGCATCACGCGCTCGTCGTAGCGTTCCCAGTCGTGCACCACCTCGGTGTCGAACACCGTCGCGCCACGCTCAAGCGCCGTCACATAGCGGCGCAGGCTGTGCGGATTGCTGCGGCGCAGGTGTCCGTCGTAGCTGTGTGCCGCCGCACCCAAGCCCAGATAGGGCGTGTCGTCCCAATAGGATGAGTTGTGCCGCGAGTGATAACCCGCATGGGCAAAGTTTGACAGCTCATAATGCTCATAACCCGCCTGTTGCAGCAGATGCACCAGCTGATGATACATGGCGATGCACTCGTCCTCGGGCACCTCGGTCACCTCGCCCTGCTCACGGGCATGCCACAGACGGGTGTTGACCTCGTAGGTGAGGCCATAGGCTGACACATGTGGCACGTTGAGGGTCAACGCCTTGCGTACCGTCGCACCCCACGATGCCAGCGTCTGCCCTGGCACGCCATACATCAGGTCGATGCTCAGGTTGGTGATGCCTGCCGACCGCAAGGTGGCGACGGCGGTCATCGCCTGCTGCGCGGTGTGGCGGCGCCCCATAAAGCGCAACACATCGTTGTCGAGGCTCTGCACGCCCATGCTCACACGATTCACGCCCAGCGGCGGCAGCGCGGCGCACCACTGCGGCGACACATCGTCGGGATTAGCCTCGACGGTGAACTCGCACACGGCGGTCAGGTCAAACACCTCGCCCAAGCCACCCACCAGCCGCTGCAACAGGGGCACGGGCAGCTGCGACGGGGTGCCGCCGCCCAGATAGACGGTGCGCACCGCCTCGCCCTGCAACTCGCCCTTGCGCATGCGTGCCTCGGCTAGCAGTGCCGACACATAGCGCTCGCCCCACTCGCCTAGCGACGTGCTCGAAAAGAAGTCGCAATAGATGCAACGACTGGCGCAAAACGGGATATGGACATATAAGCCTGCCATAGATGGGGGTATGGGGTCAATGCGAGCCGGCAACGAGGGTGCGGTAGCGGGTGAACAGGGCAGCGACGCACTGCGCCTCGGTGATGGTGGTGGCGAAGCCATAGGCTGCCATCACGGCGCGGTCGTTGGCACGGTGGGCGTTAAGCAACGCGGGCGGCATGGTGACGGGGTCGTAGAGGTCTGCCAATGAGCTGTCGGGGAACTGCGCCCGCGCATCCAGAATGCCCTGCGCCGTTGCCGCAATGCGCTCGCGCTGAGCCTCAGAGACCTCGGGCCACGGGAAGTTGTTATAGACGATAGTATTACTATAGCTATAATCACTTTTAAGCCTGCCACACACAGCCCGCATCCATGCCATGTGCACATTGCTCGTTAATATTCCAAAATGATATATCGTCGCTTGTGACATGAAATAAATTTTATCACCTGGAATAATATCAGGACTTAAATAGTCCATTGGAATATATCGACGATTTTCAGATGAGACCCTTGGGATTCCAATATATTCAGTCTCACTTATATGGATTTCGTCAAATAATGTTGGAGTATCAGCCTTTTTCCTTGTAGCAGCCTTGGTGCTTTTAAGCCTAAAATCACGAACATTGCTCACTCGCTGCAACACTTCTGGACATTTTTTCAACTCTGATGGATTGACATTTACCAACCACAAGCAATACCGCGGTTTACGATTGATAAAATCTTTACCCATCATAAATGGACGAATAAAAGGCGCAGCTTGAGGTCCTTTAGCCAACAACTCGTTCTTTTCTTCTTCAGTAAGAATGAAATTTCCATTATCTGTTGGCTGGCTTCCTCGTCCTATTTCTGGAACATCACACAAAGGCGAGGTTCTTCGTTCAATAAAAACATTTGGCGCATCAGTTAAATAGCCATTAATGTTCTGAACCTCGTGAGGGTTTCCGCCTTCATCAAACAAAATCTTTTGTTCATTTGTTTGATAAGTTGTGAAGCCAATAATTACGCAATGCACATGAGCCGTAAGGCTTGCCTCGCTATCCCAGCGGAATGTGCGGTAAGCAAAATTTATATTAAAATTGTAACGTTCATATAACGGCTTAATCACGCTTGCCACCTGCTCACCTTGCGTGATGCTATTGGTTGACACAAAAGCAGCGCGAATTTTGGTTCCCTCCATCATTTTGCAAGCCTTGAAATACCAACCGCAAACATAATCCACATTTTTACCGATTCTGCTATCTAATGCAGCTAAATCACTTTTTTGCTCTTTACTCTGTTGGGTATAGCCCACAAACGGCGGGTTGCCCATGATGTAGTTAAGGCGTTCGCGTGGCACGACGGTGCCCCAATCCATGGTCAGGGCGTTGCCCTCGGCGATGTTGGGGTAGGTTTTGAGGGGCAAGAAGTCGATGTCGCGACCGATGATGCGCTCGGTCTCTGCCAGCATCTGCGCCTCGCTAATCCACAGGGCGGTGGTGGCGACGGTAACGGCAAAGTCGTTAATCTCGATGCCATAGAACTGGTGGATGCTCACGCGCACGGGGTTGATGAACTCGTCGCCACCGATGAACATCGCCTCGCCCTCGTAGAGCGACCTGATGACGCGATTCTCGAGGCGGCGCAGCGAGAGGTAGGTCTCGGTGAGGAAGTTGCCGCTGCCGCAGGCGGGGTCGAGGAAGCTGAGGCTTGCCAGCCGCTGCTGATAGTCGAGCAAACGGCGGCGACGCTGGCGCACCACGGTCTCTGCCAAGATGTCGTTGAGCTCGGTGGTGAGGCGGTCGAGAAACAAGGGGTCGATGACGCGGTGTATGTTCTGGATGCTGGTGTAGTGCATGCCGCCGCTGCGCCGTGTCTCGGGGTTGAGGGTGCTCTCGAACACCGCGCCAAAGATGGTCGGCGAAATTTCGCTCCAGTCAAAGTCGAGCGAGGCATGCTGCAACAGCAGCTGGCGGATGTCGTCGTTGAACTGCGGCACCACGATGTCGCCGTGAAACAAGCCGCCGTTGACGTAGGGGAACGCCGCCAAGTCGTCTTGCATGTAGGGGTCGCGCTGGTCGATGGGTGTGTCCAGCACCTGGAACAGGCGGATGAGGGCGCCGCGCATGTGCTCGGTCTTGTAGCCCGCCATGTAGTCGTGAAACATGTCGTGCTTGCCGAAGATGCCTGCATCCTCGGCATAGAGGCAGAACACTAGCCTGACGCACAGCACGTTGAGGTTGCGCAAGGTGTCGGGATGGTCGGGATTGTGATATTGCGCCAGCAGCGCGTCGTAGAACTTGCCCACGATGGCACCTGCCTGCATCGACACCTGCATCTCGCGCTCAAGGTGCTCGCTGCCCGTCTCGACCAGGAAGCGCAGGCGGTAATGCTCCTTGCCGAGGTCGGCAAGGCGTATCTCGAACGGCTCGCCGTTGGGGTTCTCCATGTCATAGACGAGGAAGGTGGCAAAGTTGCAGGTGACAATCCAGCGGGGGCGGCGGCTATAGGGCAACGCCGCGCTATAACGCTGCGCCTGCTGGAATGGCGTGAGCCATGTGCCGTCGCTTTGCTGCACAGGCTTGCGCAGGTCGCGGCTCAGCGACTTTTGCTCGATGAGGGTGTGCGTGCGCTCGATGTATCCGTCGATGAAGGCGGTGTGGTCGAGGTGCACCTGGTCCTCAAAGGTGATGACGGTGGATGGGTCGTCCACGCCGAAGACTTGCGTCAACAGTTCGGTCCAGAATATTTGGCTCTGTCCCTTCTCATATCCCTTGCCTGCCCATCGGTCGGCGAATTGTTGTGCCGCCAGGGCGCGTTGTTTTTCGCTCTTGTTCATAGTTGATGGCAAAGTTAGCGCTTTTTTAGTTTAGCTCCATGCGGATGGGGTTATTTTTCTCACGCAGATATTTTAATCACACGCGGATGTGTTTATTTTTTTCGCACGCAGATTGAGCAGATTGAGCAGATTCATTGCGTGAGCCAAGCGACTTCGTTGATGGGAGCAGATAAATAATAAATAATCCGCTCAATCTGCGTGATCTGCGTGAGATTAAAATATCTGCGTGAAATTATAAAAACCTTAAGCCCCATTTATCTGCGTGATGAGCATGAAATTTAAGAGGTTTAATTTGCAGCGATATAAAAATTTAGGGCAGATGTTGGCAAAAACGACAGATTTTTTGTAACTTTGCAGACTGTTTAGCGCAAGCAAACTCAAATTCATTATATACCAACAATTTAACGTAACATCATCAAGACATGAAGGTTTACAAGACAAACGAGATTAGGAACATCTCATTGATTGGTGGCAAGGGTTCGGGTAAGACTACCCTGACCGAGGCCATTTTGTTTGAAGGCGGTGTGATCAGCCGCCGGGGCAGTGTGGACGGCGGCAACACCGTGAGTGACAGCACCCCCGTTGAGAAGGAGTATGGCTACAGCGTGTTCTCCACTGTGTTTTATGCCGAGAACAATGGCAAGAAGCTGAACTTCTTTGACTGCCCGGGTAGCGATGACTTCGTGGGCAATACCGTGACGGCACTGAGCGTGACCGACGCTGGTGCGCTGCTGATTGATGGCCGCAACGGTGTGGAAGTGGGCACGCTGAACACCTTCCGCACGGCAGACCGCCTGGGCAAGCCGCTGATGTTTGTTGTCAACCGCATGGAAGACGAGAAGACCGACTTTGACAACGTTTATAACCAGCTGCGCGAGACCTTTGGCAACAAGGTGATAGCCATGCAGTTCCCCGTGAACGCAGGTCCTGGCTTTAACGCCGTGGTTGACGTGCTGAGCATGAAGCAATATACCTGGTCCAAGGACGGTGGCAAAGCCACTGTGGGCGACATCGATGCCAGCCTCGCCGACAAGGCTGAGGAATATCACATGGCTCTGCTTGAGATGGCAGCCGAGAACGACGAGGAGCTGATGATGAAGTTCCTGGACGAGATGACGCTGACCGACGAGGAGACCATCGCCGGCATCCGCAAGGGTATGATTGACCGCAGCCTGTTCCCCGTGATGTGCGTCAGCGCCGAGAAGAACATCGGCGTGGACCGCATGCTGGAGGCTATGGGTGAAATCGTGCCTGCCATCGAGGACATGCCCGCACCCAAGGACACCAATGGCGAGGAAGTGAAGCCCGACGCCAACGGCCCCGTGAGCATCTACTTCTTCAAGACCACCGTTGAGAGCCACATTGGCGAGGTATCATACTTCAAGGTGATGAGCGGTACGCTGAAGGCTGGTGCCGACCTCAACAACATGAACCGTGGCAGCAAGGAGCGTCTGGCACAGATTAATGTGGTGTGCGGCTCGATCAAGACTCCGGTTGACGAGATTCAGGCTGGCGACATCGGCGCTGCCGTGAAGCTCAAGGACGTGCGCTGCGGCAATACCCTGAACGAGAAGGGCTGCGAGTATGTGTTCGACTTCATCAAATATCCTGCTCCCAAGTTCCAGCGTGCCATCAAGGCCATCAACGAGAGCGAGACCGAGAAGCTGGGTGCCGTGCTCAACCGCCTGCATGAGGAAGACCCCACCCTGCTCATCGAGCAGAGCAAGGAGCTGCGCCAGACCATCGTGTCGGGCCAGGGCGAATTCCACCTGCGCACCCTGAAGTGGAACGTGGAGAACAACGACAAGATTCAAATCGAATATCAAGAGCCCCGCATCCCCTATCGCGAGACCATCACCAAGGCTGCCCGTGCCGACTATCGTCACAAGAAGCAGTCGGGTGGCTCGGGTCAGTTTGGTGAGGTTCACCTCATCGTGGAGCCCTATCGCGAGGGTATGCCCGAACCCGATACCTACAAGTTTGGCAACCAGGAGTACAAGATGAACATCAAGGACAAACAGGAGATGCCTCTGGAGTGGGGCGGTATGCTGGTTGTCTATAACTGCATCGTCGGCGGTGCCATCGACGCCCGCTTTATCCCTGCCATCGTGAAAGGTATCATGGACCGCATGGAGCAAGGCCCGTTGACCGGTAGCTATGCCCGCGACGTGCGCGTGTGCATCTACGACGGTAAGATGCACCCGGTTGACTCGAACGAAATCTCGTTCCGTCTGGCAGCCCGCAACGCCTTTAGCCAAGCCTTCCGCGACGCTAACCCCAAGGTGCTGGAGCCTGTGTATGACGTTGAGATTTTGCTGCCCAGCGACTGCATGGGTGGTGTGCAGAGCGACTTGCAGGGCCGCCGCGGCATCATGATGGATATGTCGAGTGCCAACGGCCTGGAGCGCGTTAAGGCTCGCATCCCGCTGAAGGAGATGGCTAGCTATAGCACCGCACTGAGCTCAATCTCGGGTGGCCGCGCTTCGTTTAGCATGAACTTTAGCAGCTATGAACTGGTGCCCGCCGACGTGCAGGCTCAGCTGCTCAAGGAATACGAGGAGAGCAAGCAGGACGAGGATTAATCCACACCTGCAAGATGATTTGTGGGGGCATCGCCAAAGTGGCGGATGCTCCCACATTTTTTGTCTCACGCAGATATTTTTTATCTCACGCAGATTCTTGGCGAAGCCCAGCGACTTCGTCGGTTACTTTGCGAGAGCAAAGCGACTTCGTTGATGGGAGCAGATAAATATAAATATCTGCTCGTCTGCTTAATCTGCGTGAGATTTTAAAAAGCCTTAAGCCCTGATTTATTCTTCGTTGAGGAAGTCCCACTGCTGGCGTTTGCGGATGGCGAGGTGGTGGCGTTCTTTATAAGCGAGGGTATAGTAGGTGCGGGCGCGTTTGCGGTCGGGAGCTGTGCCCCACCCGTTTTCGTAACATTCGCCCGTGCGGTAGTGCGCGTAAGGGATGCCGCACTGGCTATAGAGCTTAAAGGCGCGTGTGAGGTCGATGGGGGTGCCGCCGGTGCCTTTGCGCAAGATGTCGGCGAGGTTGCTGCGTGCCAAGTCACTGCCTAGAGCAATGGCTCGCTCGTACCAATAGATAGCGTGTGAGATGTTCTTGTCGGTGCACACGCCTTCCTCAAAAAAGCCACCAATGTCGTTGCACACATTGGGGTCGCTGAACATGGGATGCAGAGGGGTGCTCTGGATGGTGCGGAGGATTTCCTCGACTTGCTCACGGTCGTAACCATGGTCCTCGGGACGGTCGCTGTAAGAGAGAATGAAGTCCTGATGATTGATGGGAATGCCCTTGAATTGGTCTTGATTGCTCATATCTAATCGTGTTTAAAAGTTGGTTATCGGTTAATGGTTGCACAAAGTTAGGCAAAAAATTGCAAAATGTCAACCTTGATATCGGGGGCAAAGATAGCGATGGGGTGTTCCAAAAAGCGGAGCACCCCAATTTTTTTTCGAAAAAAGTTGTCCTGTTATCGGCGGAATTGCCTCAATAAGCCGTCAACAAAGAAGAGGTAGGAGCCGCCGTCGTAGTACCAATATTCACGCATGCCGCCCTGATCGGGGTTCTGGCTGGTGCGCTTGGGGGCACCTAGTGCCAACCGACATTCCTCCTTGGTCATTCCCTCGACAATCTCGCCACGCGTGATGTGCGTCCAATTGGCATCGCCAATGGCGGGATAGTCAAGATGAGGGTCGGCTTGCACAAACAGGGCATCGAAGTCGCGCCCACGCATGGTCGAGGCGTTGTCGGTCATCCAAACCATGGCATGCTGATGAGTGTCGGCAGCAGTGAACAACACACGCAGGGGCATCACCTTGTTGCCAGGCAGCACGCTATCGATGTACACCCTGATGAACTGCCTGCCCGCCATCATCTGCTGCGACTGCACGTCGTACCAGATGGGGGTCATCACATAGTAGTCGCGACCGCAAATCTGCTTGCCGATGCCGTGCACCAAATCCATGTCGATGAGCATGGGGATGGAGTAAGTTGACCTAAACTCGGGCAAGGTCTTGCCGGTGCGGTAGGTGTAGGTGTTGCCCGTTGCTGCATCTTGCAACCTGATGTTGACCGTCTGGCGGTTGTCGTAAACGCTGCCCGTGTCATAGCCCCGATAGAGCAAGGTGTGCCCCGCCAGCGTGACGGTGTCGAGGTCATAGTCGGGCGTGCGCTCAAACAAGAGCTTCAACTGGTTGTCGGTCACCACAAACTGCTTGCCCTGCCGCCACACGGGTAACGAGTCGCGCTGAATGGTCAGCGTGGCTGGCTTGCGACGGCTATCCACCTGCTGAATGACCCGCGCCACGTCCTTGTCGGTAACATGCTCGGTGTTCTCGATGCCTGTGCCGCAAGCCGTGGCAGTGACCAACAGAGCTACAGCTGCCCATGCGTTGAGGGAAGTCCTGGTCATCGGCTGAGGCACGTCTGTCACTTCTTGTTGTTCACGGCATCGATGGTGCGTGACACGTCACTAATCGAGACAGTCTGGTCGCTATCGCTAGAGAAGATGCCCTGCACCACCTCGTTGACGGCACTGTCGGCAGTGACGATGCCTTGCTTGGCTTTGAGGGCAGCCATGTAAGCCACATTGCGCTCGCGCACCTTGTCGATAGCCTCACGAAATTGCGCCAAAGCCTCGCTGTTGCCTGCCAGCTCCTGCTCGCGCTGCTCAATTTTGGCTTCGAGCGCTATCGCAGCTTCGTCGTTTTGCTGCTGGCACAGCTCGTCGAGCTGCTTGGCATAGTTCTCGCCTTCTGCCTTGGGATTGTTGCATCCCGCCAGGGCGATGCTTGCCACCAAAGCCATGATTATCAATAAGTTTTTCATCATATACAACTAGATGGGAAAATTGTTAGCGTGTTAATTGTTGTCGGCAGCCAGTTGCTGCAAAGCCTGCTGCAAGGCGGTGGCGAGCTGGTCGGGGCACGAGGTGTTTTTGTAGCCGCAGCGTATGCCCTGCAACTTGGCAATGGCATCGGTTGCCGGCATGCCCTGCACCAGTGCGCAAATGCCTTGCAGGTTGCCGTTGCAACCGCCCTGGAAATAGACATCTTGAATGACACCCTGGTCGTCGAGCGCGATGTTAATCTGCGTGGAGCAGGTGCCTTGTGGTTGATAGGTGTAATGTGTCATATTATGTTACTTGTCTGTGTTTTAACGTCGAATGATTTCTCTTAAAGCATTCAAATCGGTGATGCGGGTTTCGCCGGTGGAATACTCAACAATGCCCATATCGCTCAACCGCTGCAATGCCGCCATCAAGGTGGTGCGTTGCGTACCCAGCAAGGTGGCAAAGTCCTTTTGGCGGTAGCGTAATAACACGTCTGCCGACGACTGGCTGGTGAGCGCCCCCACCAGCAGCGATAAGCGCTCGGTGACCGAACCTTGCGACAAGGCAAGCAACGACGTGATCATGCCCTGCGAGCCCATGGAAAGACGATTCAAGATATTGAACAAGAATATCTTATCGGCATTGACCATCTGGATGTAATCGCTCTTGCGCAGTTGCAGGATGCCACATGCGCCATCGGCATAAGCGCTGAAGGGGTATGCAGTGTCGCGCCCAAACAGGAAATCGGGAGCCATCACCGAGGGCGTTGCCAACGTTTGCACCAGTGTGACACGCACATGGGAGAATGATGTCTCGAGCCGAGCCTTGCCCGACACGATGAAACGCATGTGCTGGCAGGGCTCGCCTGCCGCCACTATCTGCTCCCCATTGCGAAACTTGAGAAAGTGGAAAGGCAATTTCTCGACCAGCGCCGAGAGCTTCTCGGCGCTCACCCCTTGGAACAAGGGCAGCTGCATCAATTGCCGGTACATGCTATTCATAGCAGCAACACATAATGAGAGGGGTTAACGTTTGAGCTGCTCGATGAGCTCTTGGCGCGTGAACGACTGCTGCTCGCCGGTTGCCATGTCCTTGAGGGCAATGGTGCCACTTGCCACCTCGTCGGCGCCCACCATCGCCACAAAGGGCGTGTTGCGGTCGTTGGCATAGGTCATCTGCTTCTTCATCTTGGCACTGTCGGGATAGAGCTCGGCACTGATGCCCGCCTGCCTCAACGCCATGACGTGTTGCAGGGCGGCAGTTGCCTCAGCCTCGCCAAAGTTGATGAACAGCACCCGTGCCGTCGCCATGGTGTCGGCAGGATAGAGGTCCAGGGCATTGAGCACGTCGTAGATGCGGTCAGCACCAAAGCTGATGCCCACGCCCGACAAGCCAGGCATGCCAAACACGCCCGTCAGGTTGTCGTAGCGTCCGCCACCGGTGATGCTGCCAATCGCCACATCTAGTGCCTTGACCTCGACAATGGTGCCGGTGTAGTAGTTCAAGCCGCGTGCCAGCGACACGTCGAGTTCGACAGCCGCCCGCAGGTTGAGCTGCTGCAAGTGGTCGAGCACATAGCGCATCTCGTCGATGCCGCGCATGCCCGTCTCGCTCGTTGCCAGCATGTCTGCCAACGCTTGCAGGCGCTCGCCGTTGGTGCCGCTGAGCGACAGCAGGGGTTGCAGTGTGGCAATGGCATCATCGGTGAGCCCCTTGTCACGCAGCTCGGCATTCACATTGTCGAGCCCTATCTTGTCGAGCTTATCGATGGCTACGGTGATGTCGATAATCTTGTCGGCTGCGCCAATCACCTCGGCAACACCGCTCAAAATCTTGCGGTTGTTGAGCTTGATGACCACGTTCACGCCAAAGCGCTTGAACACCTCGTCGATCATCGCCACCAGCTCGACCTCGTTGAGCAGCGAGTCGCTGCCCACCACGTCGGCATCGCACTGGTAAAACTCCCGGTAACGACCCTTTTGCGGGCGGTCGGCACGCCACACGGGTTGCACCTGGTAGCGCTTGAAGGGCATCTGCACATCGTTGCGATGCTGCACCACATAGCGGGCAAACGGCACCGTGAGGTCGTAGCGCAATCCCTTCTCGCTGATTTTGCTTGTCAGGTGCAAGCTGTCGTGCGCGGCAAGCAGGTCGTCGGGGGCATCCTTCAGATAGTCGCCGCTGTTGAGAATCTTGAACAACAGTTTGTCGCCTTCGTCGCCATACTTGCCCATCAGCGTGGACAGATTCTCGATGGCGGGCGTCTCAATCTGCTGGAAACCATAGAGCAGGAACACGTCCTTGATGGTGTTGAAAATGTAGTTGCGACGAGCCATCTCGATGGGCGAGAAGTCGCGCGTCCCCTTGGGAATAGAGGGTTTTTGAGCCATATTATGTTACTAATAATTGTTGCTTGAGCTAGTTGACCGATGGTCATCAGCGGCGATTGCCGCCAAAAATCATGGCAATATAATATAATAATGTAGCCAACGAGCCAACGGCTGCCACCACATAGGTGTAGGCGGCTGCGTGCAAGGCATCCTTGGCATACTGAGTGGTCTGACCTTGCGTGATGCCGGCATTTTGCAACCACTGGATGGCGCGTCGGCTGGCATCTACCTCAACGGGCAGCGTCACAAAGCTGAAGAGCACCGTCATGCCAAACAGAGCGATGGCGACATAGAGGGGCATCGGGGTCAGCTCATAGAGCGCGACGCCAGCCAGCAGCACCCACTGCACCCACTTGGAGGCAAAGGAAACCACGGGCACCAGCTTGGTGCGCAACTTCAACATGCTGTAGCCCACCTGATGCTGAATGGCATGACCACACTCGTGTGCGGCAACGGCAGCGGCGGCGACACTGTTGGTGCCATAAACGGGCTCGCTGAGGTTCACCGTCTTGTTCTGGGGATTGAAGTGGTCGGTGAGCTGACCGCTCACACTGGTCACCTGCACGTCGTTGCAGCCATTCTGCTGCAACATCATCTGCGCCACGTCGCGCCCAGCCATAGGCACGCTGAGGGGCACCTTGCTGTACTTAGCAAACTTAGACTTGAGAGAGTTCTGCACAATCCAGCTGAGGATGAACACGCCTCCCATTAAAATCCAAATAAACATAATGCTCTAAATTTTTTTATTGATAATATAGTTAGTTGGCACGATATTTGTAATGATTGCTAGTGCGGCAATCACTCTAGCTTGCAAAGTTAGCGTTTTTTGCCCGCAAATCGCCCCAAAAGGGCAATAAAAGTTTTAAAAAATCAAAAATGAGCGAAAAAAAATTTGTCATATCAAAAAATACCGCTAGTTTTGCGGCGGTAAAAACCAATTAGTTTTTAGTTTTATTATTAATCATTCATTTAAAAGTTGTTTTATTATGAAAAAGTTATTTTTAATGTTTGCAGCTGTTGCTGCCATCACTTTGGTAGGTTGCAAGACCGAGACCAAGCCCGCTGAGCAGGCAGAAGTTGTTGAACAGACCGCTGAGCCCGAGTTCACCGCTCAGAGCTTTGCTGATCAGCTGATGGCTTGCGCCGACATTCCCGCCGTACAGGCTCTGCTCGATGGTATCAAGGCTAAGGCTGCCGAGTTCCTCGCTAACAACGACAAGGCTGGCTACTTCAACATCATCAACATCGTTAAGAACGTTCTGGACAGCAAGAAGGCTGACCTGACCAGCAAGTTTGCTGACCTCAACTTTGACGATGTAGTAAAGAACTATGCTACCGTTGACGAGTCACTGCAGACCGAGTTTGCTGACTATGCTGCTAAGAACGCCGTTGAGCTCGCTGCCGACGCTGTTGCCGACAAGGCTGGCGACGCTGTTGACGCTGCTAAGGAAGGTGTTGAGAACGCTGCCGACGCTGTTGCCGAGAAGGCTGGCGACGTGAAGGACGCTGCTGTTGACGCTGCTGGCAATGCCGTTGACGCTGCCAAGGAGAAGGCTGCTGAGGGTGTTCAGAAAGCTGCTGACAAGGTAAAGGACGCTATCAAGTAATAAAAGAAACTTGACCAATAATTTTTCTGCAATGAGGTGCGACCCAAAAGTCGCGCCTCATTGTTGTTTTTATCGCTCGCCTAAAACTAACTAGCTTGCAACCACCGTTGGTTGGCGTTTTTTTATTAAATTTGCAGACATAAAATAAAATGACGTTATGAGCGATTTTTTCAAGACCGTGAAAGGTGTCTCGCAAGGAATCTACCGCGAGAAGATGAGCCGTTTCCTGGCCTTTGCCGAGCCCGTGGCAAGTGCCGATGAGGCGCGTGCCGTCATCAAACGCTACCAAAACCAGTATCACGATGCCCGCCATTGCTGCTGGGCATATATGATAGGCACCCAGCGCAACGAATACTTGAGCAGCGACAATGGCGAGCCTAGCGGCACTGCCGGCAAGCCGATATTAGGTCAAATCAACTCATACGGGCTGACGAACATCGTGATTGTCGTGATTCGCTACTTTGGAGGCATCAAGCTGGGTACATCTGGGTTGATTGTTGCCTATCGCGAGGCTGCGCGTCTTGCCATCGAGGCTGCCGAGATTTTAGAGTGCCACGAGCAGGCGCAACTGGCATTCACGTTCCCGTATCTGTCGATGAACAGCGTGATGCAAGTGATTAAGAAAAGCGGTGTGAAAGTGCTGAATCAGGAGTTTGACAACGTCTGCGCCATGACTATCGAGACCGATGCCGACCGCATGGACGCATTGCGCAAGCAAATAGCCGACATCGACGGGACATCATTAGTGCCAGCAGACAGCCAATAACACACGCTACACAGACATGGACTTTTTCGTTAGCCGCATATTTTGCGGCTTATTTGTCTGTTTTATCCGCAAATCGTTGGAAAATCGGGAAAATTCATCTAATTTTGCGGCATGAAGAAGACATTTATACACGAAAGAAAGAATTGGACGGATTTTTGTTGGGATACCAACCAATTGATAGACATCATGTCGCAGGTGAACCGTGAGGCAGGATTTTTGGCAGGGCGATTGAGTGCCATAGGCTTTGATGCACAGCTGAATACCGCAACCGAAACGCTTGCCAACGACATCGTGGCCTCATCGGCTATTGAGGGTATCATACTTGACACGACGGAGGTCAGATCATCCGTAGCCAGAAAGTTGGGCATTACCATCGTTAACGAAAAGGCATCCACACACTATGTGGATGGCATCGTGGAGATGACGCTAGATGCGACAGCCAACTATAAAACGCCACTCACCGAACAGCGGCTGTTTGCATGGCACGGTGCACTGTTCCCGACAGGCAGGAGTGGATTGTCAGAAATCCATGTGGGAGCCTATCGGACAGAACCGATGCAAGTTGTTTCGGGCATGTTTGGTCGAGAGAAAGTGCATTATCGTGCACCAGAGGCTGCCCGCGTACCAAGCGAAATGGAGCATTTTCTAAATTGGCTCAACGATGCCACCAACGAGCCCTCATACATCAAATCGGCAATCGCTCACCTGTGGTTCGTCAGCATACACCCCTTTGATGATGGCAACGGACGCATAGCAAGAGCCATCTCAGATATGATATTGGCACAGACCGAACAGAATGGACAACGTTTTTATAGCGTTTCGTCAGAAATCAATCGCGAGAAAAATGCCTATTATGATGCGCTGGAACGCACACAGCAAGGCGACAACGACATCACGGAGTGGCTCGTCTGGTACCTCACCTGCATCAATAACGCTGCAAAGGCATCCTACACAATGCTCAGTGGTGTGTTGCGGAAATCCATGTTTTGGCGCACGCATGCCGCAAAAGCCATTTCAGAAAGGGAGAAGCAGATACTCAACATCTATCTTGACGGATATGATGCAAAACTGACGATAAAGAACTATGCCAAGCTTTGCAAAATCTCTACTGACACCGCTTCGCGCGACATTCATGACTTGGAATCAAAAGGAATGCTCCGTGCGGAACAAGGCCGCGTGAGAGATGCATCCTATTCACTCATCTATTCTACCGAGCGACGGAAATATGACCAATTGGCTTTGGAAGATAGCGACGACAAAACCTCTATCGTGGCACTGTTGCCTGACGGACGCACGATTAAAGAGCAGATTTCAAATGTTGACCAATTGCGCTATGCACAGCAAGAACTGACGTTGCAAGATTTGGCTGACAAATATTTCTCGTTCATTAAACTTTAGACCAAGTAACTGTGGCGCATAATAAGCGCTCGCGCTGATTATATCGGAGAGACAACGTGGCTTCGTTAGTTAGAGCTGGTAGAATTTAAGCTCAATATATATCTGCATAAGATAAAAATATATTGAGCCCTAAAAGTTTCTTAATCAAAACTTTTGGGGCTCAACTATGTGGTTCTTGTCGCTGTGGTGACGACGGGGTTGTTTGTCTGCGATGGATGGTTACGCCAGCTTAGAGGCGATGGCATCGGCAATGGCTTGCATCTCCTCGGCGGGCAACGTCAGTTTCTTGCCGCCAAAGTTCATGTCACGCTCGGTCTGCAATGGCACCAAGTGGATGTGGCAATGAGGCACTTCCATACCCAACACGCCCACACCGATGCGCTTGCAGGGCACTGCCTGCTGCAATGCCAGAGCCACCTTGCGGGCAAAAGCCCACAAACCGGCATACTCGTCCTCGTCGAGGTCGAACATATAGTTCACCTCATGCTTGGGAATCACCAGCGTGTGACCCTTAGCCATGGGGTTGATGTCAAGGAAGGCGTAATAACGGTCGTCCTCGGCAACCTTGTAGCTGGGAATCTC
>Ga0065708_1006588_pt1 | contig 20568 bp, 17 predicted proteins | sample Hoacrofraction12_2_FD_59095 | JGI IMG/M metagenome (GOLD analysis project Ga0065708, IMG submission 59095) | Hoatzin crop microbial communities from Cojedes, Venezuela, sample from fiber fraction 12 v1 | ecosystem: Host-associated > Birds > Digestive system > Esophagus > Crop | place: Venezuela... | reverse complement strand
TTCATTATGAAATTTTACATTTCGATGCAAAGGTACATTTAGTTAAAAGATGTTCCAAATTATTTTCAAATCTTTACCGTTTTTTTTTTTGTTAACGGATGGTCGGCAAAAATCGTGGAAAAATAGCATAAAAAAGTTATGCTGCTTCGCAGCAATTAGATTCGCGAGCGTATGTTCTGCAGCATATTCTTCACTTTATTGTGTTCCTGGAGTGTGACCTCGCTCACGGAGCGGTGTTTACCGAGGACGCATGCCACTTGGTCGGTGGTGAGGTGTTCTGACTTCAGGATTACGGCGGTGAGTTCCTCGACAGACATGCCTTGCAGCAGTCGCAACGTTCTGTCTTCGAAATGGATGAAGGCTCTCTCGCGTATCCTGCGCAACAGATCGGCAGCGTCGTCGTACTCCTTTAGGAAGTCGTAAGCAAGGAAATTGCCTTTCTTGTCGAAGATACCGCTCTCGTAGTTGCGGAAGAACAGCCACAACAGTGACAACTTAGAGTCTTTCAGTCCGTCGTAGTAGTTCAGTCCGCCTGCCTTAACCTCCTCTCTCTTTTTCTCCAGCAACTTTATGTGGTTCATGACTTTCCTGTTCTCGTTGAATAGGTGTCTCTTTACCACGCCCCAAATCCACGTTGAAGGTTTAGACCGCTTAGGGTTGTACGTCTTCCTTTTTTTCAGGACGCAACAGATACATTCGCCACACACGTCATCCAGGTGCTCCTTGTCGTAACTGTACCTGTTTACCACGTCTCTGACCACTTTCGTCAGCACTTTGACTGATCTACGATTTTTGTCTTCTACTCCTTTCGAGAGAAGATCAGAGAGAGACTGCTCTTCAGTTTTATTTAAATACATCAGTGCATAAATTAAAATTATACTCCGCACTATTGCGAAGCATTTATAATTATTGTCCTCTCATAGCAAAAAGGGATAAATAAAGCGGGGGATTTTTATGCAAAAGTAAAGTTTAGGTCGCTTTTGTAGCTATTTTAGCTCTCGTTCTTCATTCCTCTGTTTGTTGTGATGCGTACACCACCTTCAGTGCGTTGGCTTTGCGCAGCGCCTGTTTCACCTCGTTCACCACGCTCATCTTCGCGTGCCTGTCGGCTTTTATCGTCACCACCATATTTTTTTTGTCTTCGGGAGACAGATGTCTCCGTAGGTCTCTGAAGGTCTTCGTTATCTCCTCGGGTGTGACGAACTTGTCGTCGAGTTGTATTTTTGTCTCGCCCGTAGCGAGGTCGGTGCCTATATATATCTGCGGCGTCATCTTATTGCCGCCTATCTTCGTCAGTTCCCTGCCCTCAGGAACGGTGAGCTGTACCTTCACCTCTTCTGTTCTGATATGTGTCACTATCATAAAGAAGAAGAGCACCGTGAAGATAAGGTCGGGCAGCGACGCGGTGTTGAGCTCGGGTATACTGTTTTGTTTCTTTCTGAATCGTGCCATTATTCGTCCATCTTCTCCGTGATACGTTGCGGATACATCCTTATTATCTTATCCTTGTCAGCAGATTTGAGATACGTGTACCGTTTGCCGTACAGTTTGTTGGCGGCAGCGTTCCTNACGTTCTTATAAGCCTCTATCAGTTCGTTCTGCACATGGAAATAGGTGTCGTAGTCGGCATCGTTAGATGTGTCGATACATATCACGTGCTCTTTTCCTGCCGATGCGATAAATCGCTCCGCCTCCTCACGCATCGTGGCGAGGGTCGTCACGGAGTCGTTGACGCTGATGCTGTTGTCGGCGTCTATAGNGATATTGAACACGGTAGACTTGTTTATCTCCACCGTCTCCGTCTCCTGTTTCTCTATCTCGGGCATCACCCGTCGCAGTCCCTTGTCGGTATCCATCGAGGTGGTGACGAGGAAGAATATCAGCAGCATAAACGATATGTCTGCCGTCGACGAGGTGTTAAGTCCCGGAATATCCTTATCTCTCTTACGTAGTCTCATCTTTTCCTCTTTCTGTAATATCTCGTAAAACCGAACAGTACGGCAAGAACGGCTATGACGATCATGACGATGATGGTATATACGAACATGTCACTCAGTCGGAGCCACATCTTGTCGTCGTACACCTCTCCGTTGATGATCATCGGTTGGGTGGAGCCGCAGAGCCAAGTGACAACCAAACAAGCTATTAACAAGCCCGTAACTATCCATGCCAACAGCGATGAACGTATGCCGTTGACGAACCCTTCTCCCGACCTGTTTTTCAGACCGCGATACAGCGACCAAACAACCGTGAGCAAGGCGAGACCCAACACGATGTAGATCAGCCACAATATAATTTCAACAAAAGCGAATTCTTCCAAAATAATTATCAATTATCAACTATCAATTCTTTGCTTCGCAAAGTGCGACGTCCTCGCCATGGCAGACATCAAGCAAGCTTGGTCTGCTCATTTGGCTCGTCGGTCGTTATCAATTATCAATTATTTACGTTTGTAGGACTGAATAATATCTATCAGGGAGACTACTGATTCTTCCATTTGAGCCTCTAAATGTTCAATCTTGGAGAGGATATAGTTATAGAAGATCTGCAGTATCAGTGCTACGCAGATACCGAAGATGGTGGTTATCAGGGCGAATTTCATTCCCGCTGCCACGATAGCGGTGGAGATGTCGCCCGCCTGTTGTATCTGGTCAAAGGCCATCACCATACCGATCACCGTACCGAGGAAACCTAGGGACGGGGCGATGGCGATAAACAGCTTTATCCACGAACAACCTTTCTCCAGGTTGCTCGCCTGTACGTCGCCGTAGTTCTCGATAGACCGTTGTATATCGTCGATATTATCTTTTATCCTCAACAGTCCCTGGTAACATATCGACGCCACGGGACCGCGGGTGTTACGACAGAGCTCCTTTGCTCCCTCGATATCCTCCTGAGTCACCTTCGTCTCTATATCTGCCATCAGTTTCTTGGCGTTTATCTCCGACAGACTGAGGTATATGATACGTTCTATACAGAAGGCCAGACCCAGGATGAGTGCCAGGGCCACGAGTGACATAAAGCCCGCACCGCCTTCGATGTACTTCGTCTTCAGTACCTTATGTATACCTCCGCCGTCTTCCTCGGGTTCGGCGTTTCTCATCTCCATGGGAGCAGGACCGCCTTTCGGCTGTTGTGCCGCTACAGGTGTGATGGCCACCACAGCGACGTATAACAATATAAGAAAAAGTCTCTTCATTGTATATTTATAATGTATATTATTTTGTTTGTAATCCCATTTCTTCTGCTTTCTGCATGAGTAGTTGCATCAGCGGCTCGCGTTCGTTCTCCACCTTATTGTCGAGCACCGCCTCCTTGAGACACTGTTTCAGTATGCCTACCTCCCTGCTTGGCGGCAGGTGGAACAGTTGCATTATCTCGTTACCGTCGATGCACGGTTGCAGCAGTCGTTTGTAGTCTCTCGCCTTCAGGTCGTCGATCTTCTCCCTCACGATACGGAAATTCTCGAGGAAGCGCGCCTTCTTGGCGGAGTTCTTACTCGTGATATCCGCCTCGCAGAGCATCATCAGCAGGTCGATGTCATCGCCCGCATCGTTGACCAACCGTCTTACGGCACTGTCGGTCACCACGTCGTCGGCGATAGCTATCGGTCGCATGTGCAGGTTGACCAGTTTCTCCACGAACTTCATCTTCTGGTCGAGGGGCAGCATCAGTCGGCGGAAGATCTTCGACACCATCTTAGCTCCGATGAAGTTATGGTTATGGAAGGTCCATCCCTGTGCATCGTTCCACGCCTTACATTTCGTCTTACCGATGTCGTGCAGCAGTGCTGCCCACCGCAGGTAGAGTCGGTAGTCGGGTATCGACGCGGTATAATCCTTGTCTTTCCCCTCCTCCTGAGCCTGCGCGATGTTATCCAGAACCTCGAGGGTATGGTAGAAGTTATTCTTATGTGCCCTGCCGTTACGTGTCTCCACCTTGTCGAGGGCAGTCAGTTCGGGTAGTATGATATCCAGGAGGTCGGCCCTATACAGTTCGTAGAACCCCTTACTCGGACGACGGGTCATGATGATCTTGTTCAGTTCATCCTTTATCCTCTCTCCGCTTACTATCTTTATCCTCTCGGCATTACGTTTTATCGCGTCGAACGTCTCCTCCTCTATAAAGAAGTTGAGTTGCGCTGCGAAACGTATCGCGCGGAGCATCCTCAGCGGGTCGTCGGAGAAGGTGATATCGGGGTCGAGGGGAGTACGGATGATACCGTCCTGCATGTCTGCCACCCCGTCGAAGGGGTCAACGAGTTGTCCGAACCTCTCTTTGTTGAGACACGCCGCGAGTGCGTTAATAGTAAAATCGCGCCTGTTTTGGTCATCCTCTAGAGTACCGTCTTCGACATGCGGTTTGCGTGAGTCGTGCGAATAGCTCTCTTTCCTTGCTCCCACGAACTCCACCTCCAGGTCTTTGTATTTCACCTGTGCCGTACCGAAGTTGCGGAATACCGAGAGATGTGCTTTTTTGCCCATCTTCTTCTTGAGTCCTTTCGCCACCTCTATGCCACTGCCTACCACCACCACGTCGATATCTGATGACGGTCGTTCGAGGAAGAGGTCGCGCACGTAGCCACCCACGACATAACATTCTATGCCCATCTCATCGGCCGTATCACCGATAAGGTGGAAGATATCCTGATTCAGAATTTCCGCCAGTTGTCCGTCGGTCAGTATTCTCATCTCGATTTTTGCGCAAAATTACACAAAAATATCCGAATACGTGATGTATGAAAAGGAAATAAATATTTTTTAGTTAATAATGACTAAAAAAGGTACCTTATATATTGCGCTAATAGATTTTCGTATTAACTTTGCACCGAAAACTCTTTGACTGTAAAAAGTTTTAGTGTTAAAAAAGCGGTCGTTTGAATAAACCCGCCGCTAAGAGTAGTAAGGTATGTACCGGTGGGGCATACGTGATTGAATATTCAAGGTAAAAAAATAATTATGAAGAAAACACATTTATTTGCCGTTGCGGCATTGTGTACCCTTGTTGTCTCTTGTGGCAAGAAGGGCGGTATGAGTTTAGGGGATAACGAGTTTCCTGTGGTGACTGTAAGTTCGCAGAGTGCAGAGTCTCAGACTACCTATCCTGCCACGTTGAAGGGTGTGCAGGACGTGGAGATACATCCCAAGGTTCAGGGTTTTATCACACAGATAAACGTAAAACAGGGACAGACGGTGAGTGCGGGTCAGGTGATGTTCGTACTTGACAACAAGACCTACCAAGCTGCCGTGCGCAGTGCACAGGCTGCGGTAAACACAGCGAAAGCCAGTCTGAACACAGCCAAGCTGACATACGAAAACAGTAAACAGTTGTATGAGAACAAGGTTATCGGTGACTTCCAGTTGCAGTCGGCCCAGAACGCATATACGTCTGCTCAGGCAGCAGTAGCACAGGCCGAGGCATCGTTGGCATCAGCGAAAGAGAGTCTCAGTTTCTGTTATGTCAAGAGTCCTGCATCAGGTGTGGTAGGTGAACTGCCATATAAGGTAGGTGCCCTTGCCAGTGCTTCTACGGCTCTGACCACCGTATCCAACAACAGCGGCATGGAGGTATATTTCTCTATGACGGAGAAAGACGTGCTCTCGATGACAAAGGCTCAGGGTAATGTACAGAATGCAATCTCAGCTCTAGCCAAGAGGTAAAACTGAAGCTTGCTGACGGTACGATATACGAGCATCCCGGTAAGATAACGAAGATGAGTGGTGTGGTTGATGCCACAACGGGTAGCGTGCAGGTTATAGCACAGTTCCCGAATCCCAACCGCGTGCTGAAGAGCGGTGCTTCGGGCAGTATCGTCATACCTAAGAGCAACAGCTCTGCCATCGTGGTACCTATGAGTGCTACGAGTGAGGTTCAGAACAAGGTGTTCGTGTACCTTGTAGGTAAGGACAACAAAGTGAAATATACAGAGATAAAGGTTGACCCGCAGAACGACGGTAACAACTACGTGGTTACGGGCGGACTGAATGTGGGTGACCGTTATGTTACCAACGGTATTACCAAACTGTCTAACGGCATGGAGATAAAGCCTATCACCAAGGAGCAGTATGAGAAGAANATTGCTGATGCCGAGAAGTTGAGCANGGCACAGGGTAATGCCGATGATTTTGCTGCAGCGATGAGTAAATAAGGAGGGNNAGACTATGACATTTACACAATTCATAAAACGCCCTGTACTATCGACGGTAATCTCTGTATTACTCGTCATATTGGGTTTCATCGGACTGTTTTCACTGCCTATAGAGCAGTATCCTAATATCGCACCTCCTACGGTATCGGTATACACCTCTTATAGTGGTGCCGATGCGCAGACGGTGTTGAATTCCGTTATCGTACCTTTGGAGGAGAGTATCAACGGTGTGGAGAACATGACGTATATGACCTCCACGGCATCGGCGGGTTCTGCCAGCATACAGGTTTNTTTCCGTCAGGGAACGAATGCGGATATGTGTGCGGTCAACGTACAGAACCGTGTGTCGCAGGCTCAGGCGCTGTTGCCTGCCGAGGTAACGAAGGTGGGTGTCACCGTTACCAAACGTCAGACATCACAGGTGCTCATGTTTACTCTGACATCGGAGAACGGTGAGTACGACGATGAGTTCCTGACCAACTATAACAACATCAACATCATCCCTGCCATCAAACGTGTGCAGGGTGTGGGTGACGTGCAGACGCCAGGTACGAAGGACTATTCTATGCGTATCTGGCTGAAGCCCGAGGTGATGAAGCAGCATAACCTGATACCTTCGGATATCANCGCTGCCCTGTCAGAACAGAATATCGAGGCTGCACCGGGTAGTTTCGGTGAGCAGAGCAAGGTGGCATACGAGTATACCATGCGTTATACGGGTCGTCTTAAGACGGCGGAGGAGTTTGGTAATATCATCATCTCTACCAATACCGCGGGACAGACCCTTCGTCTGCGTGACGTGGCAAAGATTGAGTTGGGTGCACTGATNTACAGTGTCGCCATGACCAACAATGCCAAGCCATCATCAATGGGTATGGTACAGCAGATTGCGGGTTCCAATGCCAACCAGATTGCCAAGGATGTGAAGGCAGAGTTGGNGAANCAGGCAGAGAGNTTCCCTGCAGGTATGACATATAAGATCAACTACGATGTTACCGAGTTCCTTTACGCTTCTATCGAGGAGGTGGTAAAAACCCTCTTCATCACGTTGATCCTCGTGTTCGTAGTGGTATATTTCTTCCTTCAGGACATGCGAAGCACGTTGATCCCGCTTATCGCGGTACCTGTATCGTTGATAGGTACGTTCTTCTTCCTGCTTATCTTCGATTTCTCCATCAACCTGTTGACGCTCTCCGCGTTGTTGCTTGCCATCGCCATCGTGGTGGACGATGCCATCGTGGTTGTGGAGGCCGTGCACTCGAAGTTGGACCAGGGTTATAAGAGTTCGCTCAACGCCGCTATCGATGCGATGAACGAGATCTCGGGAGCCATCATCTCCATCACCCTCGTGATGGCGTCGGTGTTCATCCCNGTATCGTTTATCGGAGGAACGAGTGGTACCTTCTATCGTGAGTTCGGTGTTACCATGGCAGTGAGTATCTTTATCTCCGCCCTTAACGCCCTGACGCTGTCGCCGGCGTTGTGTGCCATCTTCCTGAAACCGAAGGAGGAGGACTATGAAGGTAAGCACGTAAGTCGTGTGGATCGTTTCCATCACGCTTTCAACGTACAGTATGAGAAGATACAGAACAAATACAAGAACGGTGTGGAGAAACTTGTTCGTCGTCCTATTATAACGGGTATCCTCGTGGTGATAGGTATCGCAGGACTCGTAATCACCATGTCGATAACCAAGACAGGTCTGGTGCCTGACGAAGATACGGGAACACTGTTCTGTACCCTTTCCATGCCTCCTGCTACCAGTGTTGATCGTACCAAGGAGGTGGCAGCGCACGTAGATTCCATGTTGGCCAACAACCCCGCTATAAAGAGCCGTGAGATGATTCAGGGTTATAACTTCATCGCGGGCGCGGGAAGTGACCAGGCTACGTTTATCATCAAACTGAAATCCTTTGAGGAGCGTGCCAGTGAGGGTATCATAGGTCTGTTTAAGGGTAAGGGCTTTAAGAGTCTGCTTTTCAATCCTATGGATGCCAACATGGTGTTGGGTATGATATACAAGCAGACGGCTAACATCAAGGATGCTCAGATTCTCGCCTTCGCGCCGCCTATGATTCCTGGATTCTCGGCTACCAACGGTGTGTCGATGGTGATGCAGGATAAGACGGGAGGTTCGTTGCAGACGTTCTACAACGTAACGAAGGAGTATCTCGCGGAGTTGAACAAACGTCCGGAGGTACAGATGGCGATGACCTCGTACAACCCTAACTATCCACAGTATATGGTCAACGTAGACGTAGCAAAATGTAAGCAGGCGGGAATCTCTCCAAGCACTGTGCTTACCACGTTGCAAGGTTACTACGGCGGTNTGTACGCCTCCAACTTCAACGCNTACGGAAAACTGTTCCGTGTGATGATACAGGGNGATGTGGAGAGTCGTCGTGACTATAACGGTTTGAGTAATATCTACGTACGTACCAACGGTGGTATGGTGCCCGTGAAGGAGTTCTGTAGCGTAGACCGTGTTTATGGTCCNTCCAACATCAACCGTTTCAACCTGTTTACGTCTATCAACCTACAGATAAGTGTTGCCGACGGTTATTCTACGGGTGAGGCTATNCAGGCTTGTAAGGAGGTAGCATCTACGACATTGCCACAGGGTTACGGTTACGAATGGTCGGGTCTGACCCGTTCAGAGGCCGAGTCGAGCAACTCCACGGCACTTATCTTCGTGTTGTGTATCGTCTTCGTATACCTNATCCTNTCTGCACAGTATGAGAGTTACATCTTGCCGTTGAGTGTTATCCTCTCCATCCCGTTCGGTCTGGCAGGTGCGTTCCTGTTTACCGACCTGTTTGGACATAACAACGATATATACATGCAGATATCGCTTATCATGCTTATCGGTCTGTTGGCCAAGAACGCCATCCTTATCGTGCAGTACGCCCTTGAGCGTCGTGAGATGGGTATGGCTATCAGTTGGTCGGCCGTGTTAGGTAGTGCAGCCCGTCTGCGTCCTATCCTGATGACCTCTTTGGCGATGATTATCGGTCTGTTGCCAATGATGTTCGCCTCGGGTGTAGGTAAGAACGGTAACCAGACGTTGGGTGCCAGTGCCGTAGGCGGTATGTTGATAGGTACNNTNTGTCAGTTGTTCGTGGTACCCGCATTGTTCGTTATCTTCCAGTCGCTGCAGGAGAAATTCCGNCCGATGAAGTTTGAAGATGCCGTCAACGATGAGGTGGCAGCCGAGTTGAAGCAGTATGCCAAGGGTGCCCCTGAGGAATATGTAGTAGAGGAGTAAAAGAGAGAAGACATGAAGAAGAATATTATAGCAATATTATCTGCGGCGCTGCTCTTCGGCAGTTGCGGCATATACAACAAATACGAGCGTCCCGACGTAGACACGCGCGGATTGGTGCGTGACACGGTATCGCTCATCGACACGCTGTTGGTCAGCGACACCGCCAACTTCGCCAACATCCCTTGGCGCCAGGTGTTTACCGACCCGCAGTTGCAGGAACTTATCCAGACAGCGCTGACAAACAACGTCGACATGCTCAATGCAGCTCTCAACGTGAGCACCGCCGAGGCNCAGTTGACGGCATCGAGACTCGCTTTCCTGCCTTCCGTGGCCTTCGCTCCTACGGGAACCTTGGCCTCTTTCGACGGTAGCAAGGCATCGAAGACCTATTCGTTGCCCGTGAGTGCGAGTTGGAACGTAGACCTCTTCGGAAGTCTGCTCAACGCCAGTCGTTCGGCCAAGATGCAGCTGTTGACAGCTAAAGGTACTCAGGTGTCGATACAGACCAGTCTTATCTCGGGCATCGCCAACCTCTATTACACGTTGCTGATGCTCGACAAGGAGGTGAGTATCTGTGATGAGTTGATAGAGCTCAGCGAAGAGAACGTGAGGATGATGGAGCTGCAGTTNAGTCTNGGANANTCNAANTCNACGGCGGTACAGTCGGCCAAGACTACGTTGATGAACCTTCAGGTAACGCGTGAGGAATATCTCCGTAATATCCGTACTACCGAGAACTCCCTCTGTCTGCTTCTCAACGAGCCCGGTCATACCATCGCTCGCGGCACTTTCGACAACCAGAGTCTTCCCTCTGAGTTCAGCACAGGTTTCAGTATCGACCTGTTACGCANCCGTGCCGACCTGTATGTTGCCGAGATGAACCTCGCCAACTGTTTCTATAATGTCAATGCCGCCCGCAGCGCTTTCTATCCCGGTATCAATATCACTGGAACGGGCGCATTTACCAATTCAGCGGGATCGGTTATCGTGAACCCCGGAAAGTGGTTGCTCTCAGCTGTTGCCTCGTTGACACAGCCAATCTTCCAGAACGGTAAGCTGATAGCCAATCTGAGGGCATCGAAGAACAGCTATCAGGCGGCGCTGAACACATGGCAGAATACCATCTACAGTGCAGGTAATGAGGTAAGCAACGCCCTTTCTGACTATAACTCATACGATAAACAGTCGAAGATACAGGCCGAGGAGTTGGTACTGCTGCGTAANACCGTNGACGATACCAAGATGCTCTATCAGCGTTCGGGTGCCACCTATCTTGAGGTTATAACGGCATTGAAAGGTTTAGCTTCGGTAGAACAGGCCAAGGTGTCTAACGACCTGTATAAGATGCAGGCAGTGGTTAGTCTGTATCAGGCCTTAGGAGGCGGAGCAAAATAGTGATACAAAATAAAACGAAATATTATGGCAAGTGAGATAAGTCCAAAAGCTGAGGTATCGCCCAAAGCTAAGATAGGAGACAACTGTAAGATATTCCCCTTCGTATATATAGAGGATAATGTGGAGATAGGTGACAACTGTATCATCTTCCCCTTNGTCAGTATCCTGAACGGTACGANGATGGGTGCGCACAACAAGGTACACCAAGGTNCCGTGATAGGTGCCCTGCCACAGGATTTTGAGTTCCGCGGTGAGAAATCGGAGTGTGTGATAGGTGACTATAACATCTTCCGTGAGAATGTGGTTATCAACCGTGCCACGCATACGGGAGGACAGACGGTGATAGGTAACCGTAACGTGCTGATGGAAGGTGTGCACGTGAGTCATGACACGAAGATAGCAGACAGTTGCGTGTTCGGTTACGGTACGAAGATTGCCGGTGACTGTGATATACAGAATGGTGTCATCTTCTCTTCTTCGGTGATAGAGAATGCCGAGACGAGAGTAGGAGAGGGTGCAATGATACAGTCGGGAACTCGTTTCTCGAAAGATATACCACCGTATATCATCGTGGGAGGCAACCCTAACGAATATCAGGGAGTGAACACGGTGATGTGCACGGCATACGGTATATCAGACAAGGTACAGCGCCACCTGATGAATGCCTATCGGTTAGTGTTCAACGGTAAGTCGAGTCTGTTTGATGCTACATTACAGGTGGAACAGCAGGTGCCTACGGGGCCGGAAGTGGAGAAAGTCGTACACTTTCTCCAGACAACTAAGGGAATTATATCTAAGGAGTTTTAAAAAAAGAGTGCATAAGCACTCTTTTTTAGTTGATAATTGATAATTGAGAATTGATAATTAAAAATCTCCGAAATGTTCATTTCGGAGATTTTTTGTTGTTGATTATCGCTATCGATCTATAATACTGTCGCGAAGCGACTAACTATCAACTATCAACTATCAATTATCAATTTTTTTAGAGAAGTTTCTCAAACTTCTCTAAAAGCTTGGCCTTTGTTGAGGCTCCGACGAATTTATCTACGATATCTCCGTTTTTGAAGAACATGATAGTAGGTATGGTGTTGATACCGAACATTGAGGTAAGGTCTTCGTTTTCCTCCACATCGCATTTTCCTACTACTATCTTTCCATCGTACTCCTCTGCTAGTTCAGATATGATAGGTGATATCATACGACAGGGTCCGCACCATGTAGCCCAAAAGTCAATAACTAACGGTAGTTCACCGTTCTTGAAGCTCTCGAAATTCTCGCTTGTGATCTGTACTTCCATAATCTGTAATTATAATGGGTTAAACATATTCTTGTTCTATCAAAATCCGTGCCAAACTAGTTGATGCTATAATCCAGTGCGTCGCAGTCGTTGATAAACGTCAGCAGTTTGCGGCCAAGATCCACTCGTGCCGTCTTGCTCTTCATCGTGAAATGCGTCTTACTCTCAGCATCTTTGACCCTTATCTTGACCTTCGTCTTACCGGGGTTCTGTTCTATGACAGATTTCAGTTCCGTCACTATCGTGTCATCGAGCATCGGCAGGTTGACGTTGATCGTAATATCGTTGACCATATTATCTTTCACGTCCTGCATAAACTCCACCACCTGCAGTCTTAGGTCATAGTCGCGATCCTCCTCCGGCTTTGTCGGTTCTCCTCTGAGTTGGAATCGTCTCACCGATTTAGCTCTCACGTATACGGCATATCCCGGGTAAAGCAGTGATTTCCACGTTGTCCACTCCGTTCCGAACAGCAGTACCTCGCCAGAACCGTAGAAGTCTTCTATCGTCACGATACCCATCGGTACCTCCTTCTTCGTCATTACCTCCCTGACGTTTGTCACTATACCTCCGAAGGTCACATAACCCAGTTTCGACAGTTCCAGTTTGCCCGCCAACTGTGAGCACTTCGTGTTGCACAGTTTCTCGAGAATAAAGGCGTATTTGTCTAGGGGATGTCCTGAGAGGTACATGCTCACCACATCCCTCTCTTTGTTGAGCTTCTCTATATCGCTCCACGGTTCCGCCTTCGGCGGTTTGGGGTGTACTATGCTCGTCTGNAANTCCGCCATGTCGAACAGTGTGTTCTGCGACTGNGTCTTNTCGTTTTGGTATGTCTGTCCGTATCTCAGCAGTTTNTCGAGGAACGAGCCCTTGTTATCCTCCACGAAGAACTGTTCCCNTTGGATGCCAAACTGGTCGAAGGCGCCGCTGAGGACAAGACTCTCCATACATTTCTTGTTACATGTGAACAGGTTGACCCNCTCGAGGAAATCATATATATCCTTGTACGGTCCGTGTGCGTCACGCTCGTCNACGATAGCCTTCGCGGGTGCCATACCGATACCTTTTATCGCTGCCAGACCGAAACGTATCACACCATTCTTGCTCACGGAGAATTTCAGACGGCTCTCGTTGACATCCGGTCCGAGAGTGGCGATACCCATCGCCTTACACTCGTCCATGAGCTTCGTTATCTCNGNGATGTTATTCAGGTTACGGCTCATATTGGCNGCCATGAACTCCGCAGGGTAATGCGCCTTGAGATAGCCNGTCTGATAAGCCACCCACGAATAACAGGTAGCATGACTCTTGTTGAAGGCGTAAGAGGCGAATTTCTCCCAGTCGCCCCATATCTTATCGAGGATCTTCGGGTCGTGTCCCCNNGCTTTACCGCCCTCGATAAACTTCGGTTTCATCGCATCTACGATATCCTTTTTCTTCTTACCCATCGCCTTACGCAGGGCGTCGCTCTCGCCTCGGGTGAAACCCGCGAGCTGTCTACTCAGAAGCATCACCTGCTCCTGGTACACCGTGATGCCGTAGGTGTCCTTCAGATACTGCTCCATGCACGGTATATCATACGTCACGAGTGACGGGTCATTCTTTCTCTTGATGAAATCGGGTATATAATCCATAGGTCCCGGACGGTAGAGGGCGTTCATGGCGATGAGGTCCTCGAAGACCGTAGGTTTCAGTTCCCGGAGGTATTTCTGCATACCAGCCGACTCAAACTGGAACGTCGCTATGGTACGACCCTCCTGATAGAGTTTGTACGTTTCCTCATCGTCTATAGGTATGGTGTTTATATCCAGGTCGATACCCTGTCGCTGTTTGATGTTCTCTAGTGCCTCCTTTATTATCGAGAGAGTCTTAAGACCCAGGAAGTCCATCTTTATCAGTCCTGTCTCCTCAATGACATGACCGTCGTACTGCGTGCACAGCAGTTTCTTTCCCGGATCCTCCTTATCATCGGCCGTGGACACCGGAACCCAGTCGTCTATCGGGTCACGACAGATGATGGTACCGCAGGCATGTACACCCGTGTTGCGCACCGTACCCTCCAACATCTTGGCATACTGTATCGTATTTCTCATTGCGGGGTCGGAGGAAGCGGCAGCCTCCTGTAGTGCAGGGATGCACTTGATGGCGTTGGGCAGGTTCATCTTCAGACCGTCGGGCAGACGGTCGGGGATCTCCTTACAGAGATTATTAGCCACCTCCAGTTTCACTTTTTCCACGCGTGCCACATCCTTGATAGAGTTTTTCGTCGCCATGGTACCGTAGGTGATGATATGTGCCACTTTGTCTGCTCCGTATTTCTCTGTCACCCATTCCAGCACCTTTCCTCTACCGTCGTCATCGAAGTCGGTATCGATATCAGGCAGTGAGATACGGTCGGGGTTGAGGAAACGCTCGAACAGCAGGTCGTATTTCAGCGGGTCTATCTGTGTTATACCCAAACAATATGCCACCACGCTACCTGCCGCACTACCACGTCCCGGTCCCACGATGACTCCCAACTCATTACGTGCTGCGTTGATGAAGTCCTGTACTATGAGGAAGTAACCCGGGAAACCCATCGTCTTCATCACATGCAACTCGAAACGTATTCGGTCGTCGACCTCCTTCGGCAGCGGGTCACCGTAACGCTCCGCAGCACCGTCGTAGGTCAGTTTGGCGAGGTAGTCGGCCTCGAACTTGATACGGTATATCTTGTCGTACCCACCCAGTTTATCTATCTTCTTCTGTGCCTCCTCGGGCGTCATCACCTCGTTGCCGTTCTCGTCGCGGGTGAACTCGTTGAAGAGGTCCTCTTCCGTAAGTCGTTTACGTACATCCTCTTCGGTACCGAACTCCGCAGGAATAGGGAAGTTAGGCATGATAGGCGCGTGGTCGATGCTATATGTCTCCACCTTGTCGAGAATCTCAAGGGTGTTGGACAGAGCCTCGGGTATATCGGCAAACACCTCGTTCATCTCCTCGCGTGTCTTGAACCACTCCTGTTTGGAGTACCTCATACGATTAGGGTCGTCGAGGTCTTTTCCCGTAGAGATACACAACAGGTGGTCGTGTGCCTCCGCGTTCTCCTTATCCACGAAATGGCTGTCGTTGGAGCATATCACCTTTATGCCGTATTCCTTGGCAAACTCCAGCAGTACCTTATTCGCTTTCTGTTGCATCGGGAACGTATCCCTGTTGGCCATGATATTCGGGTCTTTCACCTCATGTCGTTGCAACTCCAGGTAATAGTCATCTCCAAAGAGGTTGTGGTACCACTCGCACGCCTCGCGCGCCCCTTGCATATCCCCTTCGATGATTTTCTTTGGTACCTCGCCCGCGATACACGCCGAGCATACTATCAGTCCCTCGTGATATTTCTCCAGTTCCTTCCGGTCGGTACGGGGACGGTTGTAGAATCCCTCCGTCCACGCGTGCGACATCAGTTTCACGAGGTTGTGGTAGCCTTGGTAGTTCTTCGCGAGTACGATAAGGTGGTAACCGCCGATATCGCCGTGTTCTTTCACCTTATCTTCGAGGTTATGGTGTGCCACGTACATCTCACATCCCAGAATCGGTTTAAACGGTTCCTCACCGTTCTCCTTTCTCTTCTTGTTGACCTTGTTGCAGTAGTTCCAGAACTCTTTTATGCCCATCATATTACCGTGATCGGTGATAGCCATACCCTTCATACCGTCGCCAACAGCTTTATCTACGAGTTTTTCGATGCTCGCCTGACCGTCAAGAATAGAATAATAAGTATGTACGTGTAGATGAATGAAATCTTCCATAGTAAAAAGTGAATTGGGTTGTAAAGTTAGTCATTATTCCCGAGACGGCAAAAAATATAATGTGAAAAATTTGCATCGTAAACAAAAAACTGTTACCTTTGCACAAAGTTACATCACAACATCAAAGGCCTCCCTAAGCAGGAGTAGGCGTTGGTGTGTATTTATGTGTTATGGGTGCAAAGATAAAGAAACTTAAAAAAATACGAATCCACCGCGAAGGAACCTCAACATTATTTTATTCGTTAGTGCTTATCATAGCTATAGCGGTAATCTTGTGGCGTTCTTTCGACAGCAAGGTTCCCTTTTGGATATTTTCCGTTACCTTAGGTGCCATATATGGCATCGTCACCAATTTCTACCGTTGTCCTGTGCGTTATTTCTCGGGTGAGACGGATAATGTGGTGGTAGCTCCTGCCGACGGTAAGGTAGTGGTAGTGGAAGAGGTGGAAGAGACGGAGTATTTCCATGATCGTCGTTTGATGATCAGTATTTTCATGAGCTTGTTTAACGTTCACGCCAACTGGTTCCCCGTTGACGGCAAGGTACGTTTCGTACGTCATGAGGATGGTAATTATCACAAGGCGTGGTTGCCCAAGGCGAGTGCCGAGAACGAGCATGCCGACATTATGATTACCACTCCCGACGGTAGGGACATATTATGTCGACAGATAGCGGGTGCTATGGCGCGTAGGATAGTGACATACGCCAAGGAGGGCGAAGACTGTTATATCGACGAACATTTGGGGTTCATCAAGTTAGGTTCCCGTGTGGACGTGTTCCTGCCTTTAGGCTCCGAACCGTGCGTTAAGGTGGGGCAGAAGACGACGGGAGACCAGACAGTCTTAGCGAAATTGATAGTTGATAATGGATAATGGATAATTAAATGTCAGAGGATGAATAATAGGTATTGTCGCGAAGCGACTAACTATCAACTATCAATTATCCATTATCAATTAAGTCCGAGTGTATGGTTAAGGGACGTAAAATATAAACGGTGACGATAGAATGGTTAAAAAGCATGTTCCGAATTTTCTGACGTGTTGCAACTTGGTTAGTGGTTGTATCGCGACGGTGATGGCTCTGAGGGGCTATTTCGGTACTGCTATGGCCTTTATCATCATCGGAGCGGTGTTTGATTTCTTTGACGGTATGTCGGCGCGTCTACTCAACGTGTCGTCGCCTATCGGTAAGGAGTTGGATTCTTTGGCCGACTGTGTCACCTTTGGTGTTGCACCCTCGTCGATGATTTTCACGTTGCTGTCGCTGTTGTTGATACCTCAGCAGTTATCGGGTAGTATCTTTTTCATGTATCTCCCTTTCATCGCGTATGTCATGGCCGCTTTCTCGGCGTTGCGTCTTGCTAAGTTCAACCTTGACGAACGTCAGACGACCTCTTTTATCGGTCTGCCGACCCCTGCCAACGCATTGATGTGGGCCTCGCTGATATGCGGTTTCGACCTGCTCTCGATAGACTCGCCGTATACCGTGTGGGGTGTTATCCTTCTGATGCTGTTGTGTTCCTACCTTCTCGTATGCGAGTTGCCCCTGTTTGCTTTGAAATTCAAACATTGGGGTTGGAAAGGAAATGAGATAAAGTATATCTTCCTTATCACCTGCGTTCCTTTGTTGCTCTTTTTGCGTGAGGGCGCCTTCGCGGTTATCATTCCGTGGTACGTGATACTCTCGGTGATAGGTAGGAAATCGGCGGAGTGACATTGTAATTAACTATAAATACTAACTATATGAAGGGTCTCGTTGGATTTTTTATTATAATCGCAGTAATAGGATTAGTTCTCCTGACGATGATTCTACGTTTCGTCTTTCAGGTGTTCCACTCCATCAGAAGCGCGAAGAAAGCCTTTGAGAAGCAACAGAAAGACAGGTCGGAGTTTGATGCCTCAGAGTATGAGGGAGAGACGTATAACCAACGGACAAAGCGACAGTGGGAGAGGGTAGCGCCTGAGGAACAGGAGGAGCAGACGGCGCAACAGAATACGCAGAGAACAACCTCCGGTAATTACCAAAAGACCACCACTAGTGACGGTGCCACTATAGTAGACATGCGGCGTCCCGAACAGAAGATCTTTGATGATGACGAGGGGGAATATGCTCAATTTGAGGAAGTTGATAATTGACTTTATTTAATATTGTCGCGAAGCGACTAACTATCAACGACCGACGAGCCAAATGAACAGACCAAGCTTGCTTGGTGTCTGTCATGGCGAGGACGTCGCACTTTGCGAAGCAAAGAACTATCAACTATCAATTAACTAAGGTGCCTATATCTTCACCTTCCATCACCTTTTTCAGGTTACCGACCACGTCCATGTTGAACACGTAGATGGGCAGGTGATTTTCCTTGCACATAGTAGTGGCAGTGAGATCCATGACTTTCAGTCCACGGTTATATATCTCATCGTATGTTATCTCCTTGAACTTCGTTGCCGTAGGATCCTTCTCGGGGTCAGCGGTATAGATGCCGTCGACACGTGTACCTTTCAGCATCACGTCGGCCTCTATTTCTATAGCCCTTAGTGATGACCCTGTATCAGTGGTGAAATACGGATTTCCCGTACCCGCACTGAATATACATACCTCACCGTTTTCCAGAGCGTCAATAGCTTTCCATTTATTGTAGAACTCGCCTATCGGTTCCATTCTTATTGCCGTCATCACTTTGGATCTTACGCCTACGGAGCCCAGAGCGCTGCTCAGAGCTAATGAATTGATGACGGTGGCACACATACCCATCTGGTCACCTTTAACCCTGTCAAAGCCCTTTCCTGCGCCGCTGAGACCTCTAAAGATATTTCCACCTCCGATGACAATACCTATCTGTACCCCCATCTCGTGCACCTCCTTTATCTGTTGTGCATACTCGGTAAGGCGTTTTACGTCGATACCGTAACCCTGTTCGCCCATCAAGCTCTCACCGCTGAGCTTCAGTAATATTCTTTTAAATCTTAAATTATCCATTATCAACTATCAATTATCAACTATCAACTATCAATTAAATAAGAGTCTATTCCTCTTTTCTCCTCATCGAAAGAAATTGCGATGCCGTATACTTTTCCTGGTTCAGCAGAATATGCGGAGGTGTAGTTTTTATCAATAAGTTGCTGTTTAGCGGCCTCGATGCCACCGTTACGGTTCATCTTCAGTTCAAAGACGAGTGTCGTCTTATTACCGTATCTCGCCACGAAATCAATACCGCCCGTTGCCACGTGTTTCTCTTCCTGTACACGACAACCGACAAGGCAGAATACGGCACGCATTATCATACGGTAGTATTCNTCATATTTGTAGTTGTCGCTATCTCTCGAATAAGGTGTTTCAGAAAGAAACTGCTGCAGGTTCTTCATCATCGTGTCGATGTCATCGTCTCTCAATGCTGCACGAATACGACGGACGCTGGACTTTATATCCTCCTCATCCTCGTTCATGATATTTGGAAGGATTATCTCATAGAGAGAATAACGCACTTCTTCGTTCGGGATACAGAGGGTATAGTCATAACCGTCGTAGTCCTTTATTGTGAGATAGCCCGACTGGTAAAGAAACAGTCCTATCTTACTGAGCGATACGTCAGACGTCTCCAAGTCGAACTTACTCACCATGCAGTTCTCCAGATCGATATTTTTACTGTAGCCCTCTTTCAGTAGCTCATTCAATAGGCTGCTACCGCCCGAACTAGCCCAATATGGACTTAAATCTTTTTCACTAAGCGCATTGATTAAGCTAAAAGGATTATATACCATCTTTTTAGGGTCGGCATCACTACTAAAACGGTAGCCGTCGTACATATTCTTCAGTTTTTCGAGTGTCTCATCCACTGTCCAACCGTTTGCCTTACCCATCGCCTCCAACTCAGGTTGAAAGTTGTCCAGGATTTCCTGTTGCGTGACACCGCATACGGTGGCATATTGTGGTCTGTGTCCTATGATAGAGATATTATTGAGTGTGCTAAACAAGCTCAACTGCGTGAATTTAGTGATACCAGTCAGGAAGAGACATTTCAGGTAATCACCTGCCGTTTTGAGGGCAGGGAAGAAGCTGCGATAAACGGTAACGATAGCTTCGTGTTCTTCCTTCTTGAAGAGAGTATGTTGCAGTGGAGCGTCATACTCATCCACGAGTACCGCCACCTGCTGACCGGTCTTTTCGTATGCCGCCTTCATAAGATACATGAAGCGATCTACGAGGGTTATATTCTTCTCCTTCTTTCCATATATCATTTCATAATCATCCAATCTCGAATCAATATGGTGAAAAAGAGAATCTGCCGTCTCAAAACCACTGAAGTCAAACGAGAACACCTGGCGTTTAGGCCATTCCTTCTCCAATTCCATTATCTTAAGTCCTTCGAAAAGGTCTTTGCGACCTTCGAAGTAGCATTTCAGGGTACTCGTAAGCAGTGACTTACCAAAGCGGCGAGGACGGCTCAAGAAATTATATTTGTTGCCGTTAGCTATCTGCCACACCAAATCCGTCTTATCCACATAGAGATATTCCCCCTTGCGAATCTCCTCAAACCCTTGTATTCCTAATGGTAACCTCCTTATCATAATTCTTTACTTTGTAAAGTGCGACGTCCTCGCCATGACAGACACCAAGCAAGCTTGGTCTGCTCATTTGGCTCGTCGGTCGTTGATAGTTATGCTGCTTCGCAGCA